>Ga0180432_10006149_pt1 | contig 15698 bp, 9 predicted proteins | sample SS_ome_10_FD_132414 | JGI IMG/M metagenome (GOLD analysis project Ga0180432, IMG submission 132414) | Hypersaline lake sediment archaeal communities from the Salton Sea, California, USA - SS_1_MS_2 metaG | ecosystem: Environmental > Aquatic > Non-marine Saline and Alkaline > Hypersaline >... | reverse complement strand
GTCAACGCCTGGCAACGTCTGAGTAAGTGCATTGCGCATTCCCTCCTATCGTCTCTGCTTACCTGCCTGATAAGGGTGACCTGTCAGCTACGGCTGCGGCGCTACGGGGCGGAACTTCAGGATCCGGCCGTGGCCGGTATCTGCCACATAGACGTTTCCGGCTCCGTCCAGGGCCACCCCTCGGGGGGACTGCATAGGTCCATTGCCAGTGTTCAGCAAGCCCCACATGGTGACGAATATGCCTTCACTGGTGAATTTCTGGACACGACCGTTCCTCTGGTCTGCTACGTACACATTTCCGGCGGTATTCGTAGCCAGGCCATATGGGCGCCTGAACTCCCCTTCGCCTTCTCCCTCGCAGCCCCAGCTGGTGATGAATGTGCCGTCGCTGGTGAATTTGTGAATGCGCTCGTTGAAAGTGTCTGCCACGTACACATTGTCGGCTGCATCCACGGCTATACCCATGACGAAACCGAACCACCCATTGCCGGAATTCCACTTGGTGATGAATGCGCCGGTGTCGGTGAACTTCTGGACGCGCTTGTTCAAGCTATCCGTCACGTACACATTTCCGTCTGCATCCACCGCCACACCGTAGGGCTGATTGAACTGCCCATCGCCGTAGCCGCTAGTGCCCCACTTGCTGATGAATGTCCCGTCGGGGGCGAACTCCTGGATGCGGTGGTTGCCTTTGTCTGCCACATAAACATTTCCACCTGCACCCACAGCAACACCAGAGGGACAGTTGAACTCACAATCGCCTGAGCCAAAAGACCCCGTCGTGCCCCATTTGGTGATGAATGTGCCATTGCCGGTGAACTTCTGGATCCGCTGGTTCAGCACATCTGCCACGTACACATTTCCCGCGGCATCCACAGTCACACCATAGGGGGACTTGAACTGCCCATCGTCGTCGCCATACGAGCCCCACTCAGTCACGTACTGGTAGCCGCCCTCAATCAGTCCGCCGCACTCGCCGATGGGCCAGTCGTCGAGGCCGACGACACAGCGCAGCACCTTGATCGCGTCGCCGACATCTGTGGTCCCGTTCTCATTGGCGTCGGCACATGGGTTGTCCGGGTCAATACCGACGACAATGCGCAGGATGCGGATTGCGTCGCCGACGGAGGCTACGCCGTCTCCGTCCAGGTCGCCAAGGAGTCCGCTCTGGGCAGGGGCGACGGTTGCCGATGCCGCGTTGACCTCCGCCTGCGAGCCGGCCCGATCTGATACTCCCTCTGTCCCGCTCCCACAGCCGGCCAACAGGTCCACGCACAGCAACGCTACCACACACAATGCCGCTATTAACAATACCACTCTCCGCTTCGCCATCCAATCACCCTAACTGAAGTCCTGCAGGCAATACATCACATACGCCTGGTTCATTGCAGAAACATCTCTTATTGCTGCACCATTACCGCCCAATAGTAGCATATCTTTTTGTGTTTGTAAGCACATTTTTCTGTGAGCAGGACAAATCGTGACGGGCAGGGAAATCTCGGGCGTATTCACCTGACCGTCAAGCTACGGGCGACACGGCGACTTGACGAACCGTGCGCGGCCCGAGGAGGAACTCATCAATGGTATTTGACTGGCTATGCAAAGAGGCTACTGCGGTGGCCGCAACTTCGATGGTGATACCACCGACGAGGGAGCAATGGGAGAGCACACTCCCGCAGCGCCGGCAGCAGTGGCTGGAGATGCTGGGTCTATGGCCGCTGCCCGAGCGCACGCCGCTTGAGGCCGAGGTCACCGGCACTCTTGACCGCGACGGGTATGTCGTCGAGAAGGTGCACTTCCAGTCAGTTACGGGGGCTTATGTGCCGGGGAATCTGTACCGGCCCGCCGAGGTATCCGAGCCACTGCCCGCCGTGCTGTATCTGTGCGGCCACACCAAGGGCAAGGTCAATGCTCCATATCAGGCCAATCCACGTTGGTTCGGCGAGCATGGCTATGTCGCTCTGGTGCTGGACCCGATCCAACTCGGTGAATGTCAGGGCTTCCATCACGGCACGTACCACCAGGGGCGCTGGGACTGGCTAAGTCGTGGCTACACTCCCGCCGGTGTAGAGGTATGGAACGCCATGCGCGCGCTAGACTACCTGGCAACACGCGAGGACGTGGACCCGCAGCGTTTCGGCGTCACGGGGCTCAGCGGTGGCGGGGCCATGTCATGGTTCCTCGGGGCCGCCGACGAGCGGGTGCAATGCGTTGTGCCCGTGTGTCAGACCGGCACCATCGAGCAGATTATCTGCGACCGGGCCATTGACGGCCACTGCGACTGCACCTTCTGGGTCAACTACCACCGCTGGTGTACACCTGATGTCGGCGCTCTGATTGCGCCGCGGCCGCTGCTAGTCGCCGCCGGCACGGATGACAAGCTGTGGCGGCCCTATGCCTTCCGTGAGGCAGTCCACCGTATCCGCCGCGTCTATGAGAACCTGGGCGTGGCGGATAACTGCCAACTCGCTGAAGACCTATCCCCACACGGCTACACGCCGAAACTCCGCCAGACCATATTCTCCTGGTTCGACAAGCACCTCAAGGCTAGCGACGAGCCGGTCAGCGACGACGTCACCGACTACGTCGAGCCGGAGGAGAATCTGCTTGTGTTCGGTCGTGAGTTGCCTGCAGATGACAAGATGCCCTACATCTGTGACATCTTCATTCCGCCGGCGGCGGTGCCGGAGATAGCCGACGAGCCGCAGTGGCAGTCACACCAGAAAGAAGCTCTGGCCCGCCTGCGTACGCTGACATTTCAGACTACCGAAGCCGGCAGGCCTCACATCCGCCGCGCTCGCGCAGATGGCGCGGTCAAAGGCGGCGAGGTCACCTACAGCTACGAATTCGACACGCATGAGGGCGTGCAATGCTGGGCGCATCTCAACCTGCCGGGTGGGCGGAGTGATGCGCTGACTACTCTCGTCTGCGCGATGAACCAGGCCCGCAGCTCATTCAGCGGTGGCGGCTCTGACCGGCCTAATGTCGGTGCCGGTCTTGCGACCGGGGTCATCGAGGTGAGAGCAACCGGAGCGACACAGATCGGTGCAGGCCTCACCTGGACTGTGCGGCGCGGCTGCCAGAACGTCGGCTACACGCTCCCGGAGCGGCAGACGCACGATTTGCTCTGCGGCTTGGCGGTGTTGCGCGATCTCGAAGCGGTGGCGGATACCGCAGTCTATGGCAAGGGTTACACCGCTGTCCATGCCATCTACGCGGGGCTGCTGGATAAGGAAGTCAGCGAGTTGGTGCTGGAAGGTCCGCCGGAGACGCACACTGACCCGGACACGCCGGAGTTTCTGGGCATTTTGCGCCTGGGCGACTTGCCGCAGAACCTGGCGCTCTTCTTCCCACGCCCGATTACTTTCATCGGCGAGATCCCGCCCGCCTACGAATGGACGAGAGAGCTCTACGCCACCCTCGGCCAAGCCGCTAAGGTCCGCACGATTCCTACGCTCGAGCAGTGGCAGCCCGCGAACTAGACGGCACAATGTCAGCTTGACGACGACATCGCGCCAATGTACTCTTGCCGTGCGCCTTCTATCCGTATCGTCGCATCGCAGGGAGTGCATGAGAGGATGTTACTTCACCATGTCAACGCAGATCAGAGTGTGGCAGATTCAAGCTGGCAAGTTGGAGGAGCTTGATACCTCCATGGCTGAAGCTGGCCGCAATGAGCCTAATGACCTCCAAGCCTGGATCAAGAGCGAACCCCAGATATTAGGCAACGACATATTCATAATCGGTGAGCAAGTGCAGACCAAGGCCGGCCGGATGGACTTCCTCGGCATAGACGCCGATGGAAACGTCGTGGTAATCGAACTCAAGAGAGGCAGCGTGCCACGCGAGGCGCTGGCTCAGGCCATTGACTATGCCTCTGATGTAGCTTCCTGGGACTTTGAGCGGCTAAGTGCTGTGTGCGAGAAGTTCAGGGAACAACCACTCGAAGACTACCTTAGCGACGAGGCGGAGGATGTGGACTGGGAGGAAACGTCATTCAACGAAATGCAGAGAATACTGCTCGTTGGGGCCGGTATTGACGAGGCACTGCAACGAATGATTGAGTGGCTCTCGGATAACTATCAAGTGAGCATAAACGCCGTCATTTTCAGATATGTGAAGACACGAGCGGGCGAGGAACTTCTGGTCAAGACTGTGATCATACCAGAAGAGGTCGCGAGAGAGCGGACCCGAACGCGGCGGAAGCTGCCTGTCTCCGACGAACCGGGCGACTATCAGCCAGATGAGTTGAAAGCCCAACTACGAAACTATTTTGATAGCGATAAACCTACGCCCAGACGCATCCGCAAGATACTGCTGCCCCTCTGCCTCCGCCATGAGTCCGTAACCCGTGATGAAGTCATAGCTGAACTTGTGGAGCTTGGCGAGGTTGCCAGGGAAGGTCGCCCCGGCACGGTTCTCTCAACCATTTCAAAAGAGCTTGGGGGTGAGCGACACGACTACCTGCGTCAGGTAGTCAGGTACGACAAGCTGGGGCCGCGCTTGCGCGACAACTTCTCTATCCCAGATGAGTACAAGGACCTCGTGTGTAAAGTACTGGCGGAGCTTGAGCAGCAAGACGACGCGACTGAATCATGAAGTGGGCAAGGTGTCTCCGCCCGGCGTGAGGAATAGTACCCAACTGCATACACTGACGCACGACACCGATAGGAGACTATGGAACTATGGCTTACAAATGCGCATTCTTAGGCTGTGGGGGACGTGCCAGAGGGCACGCAGATGCCTACAGACACATCAGCCGTGGAGTGAAGGTCGCCTGCTGTGACCTTGATGAAGACCGGCTCAACGCCTTCGCCGAGACGTGGGACATAGACGCTGCCTACACTGACCTCGACGAGATGCTGGACAAGGAGCAGCCCGATGTCGTCCACTGCGTGACCAGGCCCAACTTACGCGTTGCGCTACTCACGAAACTGGCCGACGCCGGCGTGCCAGGTGTTATCGTGGAGAAGCCGGTCTGTGTGGGGGCAGATGACTACAAGGCCCTGCGCGCTCTGGAGGCCGCCACTGACACTAAGATCGCGGTCAACCACCAGCTCCGTCATCACCCGAAGATCGTCGAGTTTCTCGGTGATGTTGCCGAGGGGCAGATCGGCGAGGTGCGGTTTCTGGATGCCTCCGCCGGATTGCCGATGAACGGTCAGGGCGTCCACGTCATAGACCTGCTCTATGCCTTCTCCGGCTATGCCGATGTCGAGACGGTGTTCGGCGCATCTTCAGGCTACGATGATATAGACGGAACCCATCCGAGTCCGAAGACCGCCGAGTCGCTGATTACCTTCACTAATGGCATGCGCGGTGCGTTGCAGGCCGGCGAGGGTGCGCCGATGTTTGACAAGTCCAAGCCCGTCCATTATCACAAGCGCATTGCCGTCTACGGGACGCATGGTTTCCGCCACTGGTGGATGGAGGGCTGGGAGAAGACGGGGCCCGACGGCACGGTCGAGAGCGCCGTCATGTCTTATCCTGACGAGGATATTCTGGGGCAGGCGGGCCTCACCAACGCCATGTTCGACTGGCTGGGAGATGACGGCAAGCCGTCGCCGACGAATCTGGCCACATCGCTGGACGAGTGGCTCATCATCCTCGCCGGTTACCTCAGCGCCGTCGAGGCCAGACCGGTGGATATGCCGTTCGATCCGTCCGATGATCTCCTTGACCGCTTCAAGGCGCTCGTCGGTGCCGAGAGCTAGCCGGATAGTATCGAGCCGGGGCGTACCGGGTTAACCCGCGTACATTCGGGTTCTGACACATGGGAGGCCAAAAAATGGCAAAGGTGAAGATTGGAATCGTCGGTATCGGCTGGGCCGCCAGCGGACACCTCACGGCTTTCAGAGACATACCGGATTGCGAGGTTCTTGCGATCTGCTCGAGCAAGGATCTCAGCAGCGAGGAAATCCTCGCCATGTGCGGCGACGAGGCGACGCTGTATCATGACTATGATGAGTTCCTGACCCACCCGGGACTCGAAGTCGTAGACATTTGTACTCCGCACTGGCTCCATCCGCCCCAGGCCATCGCCGCTGCTAGGGCCGGCAAGCATCTGATGATTGAGAAACCGCTGGCACTCGACTACGACAGCCTGCTGGCCATGCGCCAGGCCATCGGCGAGGCGGGCGTGCACTCGAACGTGTTCTTCGAGCTGCGCTTCATCGGGCATTTCCAGTTCATACGCAGTTGCCTGGAGCGCGGCCTGCTCGGTGATGTTCACTACTCCGAGGTGGATTACTACCACGGTATCGGTCCTTGGTACGGGCAGTACGAGTGGAACATCAAGAAAGAGATGGGGGGCAGTTCTCTGCTGACTGCCGGCATTCACGCACTCGACGCCCTCATCGCCTTCGCCGACCGCGAGGTCGAACAAGTCTATGCCTACTCGTCGAAGTCAACGATGCCTGCGATGCAGGCCTACGAGTACGACACCACCTCCGTCTCGATCATCAAGTTCGCCGACGGGACCACGGGCAAGTGCACCTCGTGCATTGACTGCCGCCAGCCCTATGTGTTCAATGTCAAGCTCGTGGGCAGTGACGGAACGCTGTGGAATGACAAGCTGTGGTCCACGAAGCTGGAGGGCCTCCGACCCCAGGAATGGGTCACTGTACCCACTCCGCAAGCCGAGTCGGGCGATGTGCTCGACCATCCATATCCGCCGCAGATGGAGCATTTCATTGAGTGCATCCAACAGGATAAGCCTAACTTTATTGACTTCGAGGAGGCTTTCAAGACTCACCGTGTAGCTTTTGCCATCGAGAAATCGCTAGCCGAGGGTCGTCCCGTGAAGCTGTCTGAACTGCCTGCATAGACAGCCGCTGCACACGAACATTACTGACATGAGATGAGGAGAAGCAAATGTACAAACTGGGAATGATTTCCGCCGCCAGCTATCGCGCCACCTACGGAGGGGATGATGACGCCGAACTCCGGCCCGTCTCAACACATGGTGCTTTCTTCACCACCGCCTTCAACGGTTTCGATGAGACGAAGGCAAAGCAGTATGACGCCTCCTTCGGCGTCGCAGCTGCGCGCATCGAGGGCGCTAGAGCCGTGAAGATATGGGACCCGGAGAAAGAATGGGCCGAAGCTCTTGCAGACGTCTGCGACATCCCCGAAGTCTGCGACACCTACGAGGAATGTTGCGAGGACGTTGACGCCGTGGTCATTGCCGATGACGGCTCGGGCGATCAATGCAAATACGCGATTCATCCCCTGCGCAAGGGGATCCCGACCTACTGTGACAAGCCCCTGGCGATGACTGCTAAACGCGCAAAGCAGATCGCCGACATCGTGCGAGAGACGGGGACACCGTTCATGTCCGCGAGTTCGTTGCGGTTCGTGCCTGACATTCTGGCGCTGAGGGACCGCTTGCCGGAGTTCGGCGAAGTCACTCTGGCGACGACGATCTGTGGCAGCGAGCTTGTCTATTACGGTATTCACGCGCTCTCGATGTACTATGGGGTATTCAATGGCGATTCCCCTGCCGTCTCGTGTATCAACGTGGGCCAGCCTGATCGCAACATTGTCCGCGTGCGCTTTGAGAACGGCCGCGACCTGGTGCTGATGGTGATGGAACGCGAGTACGCGCAGACCGGTTACCAGATCAACGTCTACGGTACAGAGGGCCACGAGTCGCTGATACCTGACCTGGACAACCTCTACATCTACCTCATGGAACGCTTCATCAACCTGCTTCAGACTGGGGAGGAGAGTCCGCCAGTGGAGGAAGAGGTCGAGGTCATAGCGGTGCTGGAGGCGGGCAAGCGCTCGCTGGCGGAGGGACGTGAGGTGACGATCGCCGAGGTGCTGGAGTAACTGCGCGCTATTTCCTGGTCGCGTCCGGCGCAGTTCTTCAACAGGCCCGTGCAACAAAGGGGGTGCTCCGTGTAGTTGTAGACGCCTGGCACGGGAAGTGCAAGGTGATGTCAATATGACTGAACCTGCGGTGTAGTACTGGATTGACGGTGTGCACACGCGGGTATTATGGAACAAACAGGCCTTGGTCTGGCTCGTGGGTACCAGTTTCCACTTTGGAGGAGATAACCATGAGACAGTACGTGTTACCTGGATGTGTGCTGGCGGTTATTACCGCGCTGTGTGTCGTGAGCGCAGCGGATGAGGTCGCGGTGGACATCGGAAAATCGCTGCGGCCCGGCTTCGCCGAGATAGCGCTGCTACCCACGCGGCTGACTTATTACAACATGCACGAGGATGCGGCGATCGCAAGCTATACGTGCTGCAAGCCGTGGCAGGAGGAGGAGATCCGCAAGGCAGCGGCAGCTAATGCGTCCTTCTTGGACAATTACTATGATACGGACTATGCGGATGACACGCTGCTGCATAATGCTTACATCAACAGCGTGCGTCGGAACTTCCGGCATCAGGTGGCGAGTTTGGAGTGGCTGGTGGATGAATTCCCCGACAGTGAACTTGCCGACGACGGGCTGTATCAACTGGCGCGCTGCTATATGTTCGATAAGGACCATGGGGCGGCGATAGACACCCTGTACATGTTGGTGCGCAACTGGCCGGACAGCGTATGGGCGGACGATGCGCTGATGTATCTGGCACGTGAGTTGCGCGAGGTCGAGGACCATAACGGGGCATGGGCCGCACTTGAAGAGCTGGCTGAGAACCACCCTTCATCGGACTACACGCCCCAGGCGTTGGATTCGCTAGCATCTCGGGCGGCGGAGGATGAAGACTATGACGAGGCCATCGCGATCTCGGAGCGTCTCCTCGATGAATACAACTGCGCCGACTTTGCGGATGACGCGCAGTTCCGGATCGCCGATTCGCTGCGTCATCTCGGAGATTTGCAGGCGGCTCTGGATTCGTACCTGGACCTGATTGAGCGTCTGCCGGGTAGCCGGCTGAGCAACCGCGCGATGCGTGAGGCGAATTCGATAGCGCGACAAGCGCGGCGAGCGGGCCACAACACCGAGGCGCTGTACGATACGGCGGAGTTCAACCCGGGCCGGGATGCCCAGGAGTTGTATGACCTAGCGCGGCACTGGCAGAACTACCGGGAGTACTCGGCTGCGATAGATGCCTATCGTGACTTCGTGGACAGGTATCCGGGGCACGACAACTTCGACGATGCGCTGTTCAACATCGGGGTCTGCTACCAGCAAATGAACATGCTGTTCCAGGATATCAACAAGTCGAAGGGCCCGGATGACATTTTTCGGTTTACCGAGGAGTATCAGGATGCCACCGGAGCTTATGGGTCCTTGCCGACTGCAGGGGAGTTGTCGGCGGTCAATGACGCGACAAGCGCGTTCGCCGTTGTGGTGAACAACCTCGTCGGCAGTCCTCTTCGGGATGACGCGCTGTACGAGATCGCCAAGTCGTTCGAGGACTCTGAGCGGATGGCCGACATGGTGTACACCTACCAGGAGCTCGTCATCCATTTCCCGACCAGTAAGTACCATTTTGAGGCGTTGTACGAGAAGCTGAAGTACTACGCGGACGCGAAGAACTGGGATGCGGCGCAGGACATGTTCCCAGACCTGGCGGCGGCGTACCCGGGTATTTTCCCGAAATGGCTGCTCAATAATCGGCTGAATTTCGACACGGTAATCGGGGCGTATTTCCGGCATTCGGATTTTGCATGGTTCGAGGCGCATCACCACCACATACCGTATCATTTCACAGTGGCGGACTTGGGGTTCGACGCCGATTTCTACCTGGGTGCTCTGGCACTGTCAGACGGAGCCTATAAGGACGCGGTGACCTATCTGGAGCCGCTGGCGAAGATGCCCACAAATGACCTGTGCGTGCCGGCAAAGTGGATGCTGGCGCGGACGTACGAGTTGTGGGGGAAGATGAGTACCGCTGAGAAGTACTACAACAACATCATTGCCCACCATGCTCGAAGCGGCCTGGCCGACGATGTTCACCTGGCGCTTGAGAATTTGGGTAAGGGCGAGGCGCTGGCAGAATACCGGCAGAAGTTCAAGGATCTGGGTGGCCCCAATGTGGACAATTTCGACTGGTATATCGGGGAGAATGTGGTGGTGTTCGCACCCTTCACGGTGTCGGCGAAGATGCGGCAGTACAACATGCCGAACATCTGGGAGAATGCCGAGCAGATATTGAGCGAATGGGTTGGCCTGGAAGAGCGAGAGCCGCAGTTGATCTGTGTTGACCCGAGCAACAGACGGGCGGCGGGGAAGCTCGTTCGTCTGTCCGCTGCACAGATCAAGGACCCGCCACGCTGGTCGCTGGGCTTGGCGCAGTTGGCAGAGAACGCGATCGCTGCGGGTTCGGCAGGGAAATTCGCCGGCGAGGGCAAATGGATCACCGAGGGTCTGGCCAGTTTTGCGTCGGCGAGTCTGCAGTATGATCTGGTGACCGAGACACGGGATGCCATCGGCTCGGCTACTGCGGTGAAACTACCGCAGGAAGAGGTGCTGAGGGCGAGACAACGTGCGCTTGAGAGCCTGACGGAATATGTTCGTGCTGGGGCCGCGCCGGAGAATGTCAACGCCACCGTGCTGTGCGGGATGCTGTTTCACCTGCTTGACGTGCAGGGCTATAGCCAGAACCGGTTGATTGACCGGGAGCCTTATGGTGAGCTTTTCGCAAACCTCCGGCGGCAGCCTGGCAGCGGGCTGGACGCGCTTGCCGGGGCTCTGGATGCCAACTTCTATGGGGCCGCCGGTGAGCAACTTCGGCAATGGAAATTGCCGGTGCGTGGGCGGGTGGCACAGAAGTCGCAGTAGAATGGGGCTGGGCACGTGGAATAGTCTGGAGGCGCCGGTCGTCCCATGAATCGAGGGATAAGGCCGGCGCTTACAGTGCGCTGGTTGCAGAGGTTAGCAGGTGGAAGATAAGATAACACGTCGCGAGTTTCTGAAGAAGTGCGCTGATTGTGGCCTGGTGCTTGGGGCTATGCCCTTTGTCGGCGGTTTGGGCGCGGTTGAGAGTGTTTTGAGCAATGTGACGGGCGCCCAGGGCCTGTCGAGCCAGGAGGCGTTATACTACAAGCAGCTATCGGGCGGCTCGGTGAAGTGCCTCTTGTGCCCCAATCACTGTGTATTGCGGCCGGGCCAGCGGGGCACGTGCCGAGTGCGCGATAACACCAACGGGAAGCTTTACACGCGGGTGTATGGCTATACGGCGCGGGTGCGCGGGGACGCAATGGAAAAGGGGCCGTTTTTCCACTTCCTGCCCGGTACGAGCAGCGTCGCCCTGGGTACTGTGGGCTGTAATCTGCATTGTCTGTATTGCCAAAACTGGGAATTCACCCAGATCAAGCCGGAAGACCTCAAACCGCCACCGCAGTATCTGCCCCCCGCCAGCCTCGTGTCGCAGGCTAAGAAGTACGGTCGGCCGACGATAACGTTCACCTACAGTGAGCCAGTTGTGGCCATCGAGTATGTGCTGGACACGGCACGGCTGGCTAAGCAGCAGGGCATCAAGACGCTCGTCAAGACGGGAGCGTATGTCAACCCGGGGCCGATGGCGGCATTGTGCAAGGCGATAGACGGTATAAACATAGACTTCAAAAGCTATAGCGATTCCTTCTATCGGGATGTCTGCGGCGGGAAGCTCGATCCGGTACTGGAGGCGATCAAGACGGCACACAAGCACGCGCCGTGGCTCGAGCTGACGGCGATGACGGTGCCGGGTAAGAACGACAGCGCGAGTCAGTTTCGGCAGCAGTGCCAGTGGATGATGAAGAACCTGGGACCGGATGTGCCGCTGCACGTGTCGCGGTTTTTCCCCTCCTACCGGCTGCGAAACCTGCAGGCGACGCCGATAGACAAGCTGCGCGAGCTGCGGAAGATAGCGTACGAAGAGGGGCTGCATTACGTGTACCTGGGTAATCTGCAGGGAGACCCGGGGGAATCGACGTACTGCCCTAAGTGCGGCATCAAGATGATCAAGCGGATCGGATATAATGTGACTATGACCGGCATGGACTCGTACGGTAGATGCACGAAATGCGGGCTGAAGATACCGGGTAAGTGGAGCTAACACCCGGAGCGAATCGCTGAAGGATTCGCGACCGCGGCATTCATCATGCTGCGGTCATTGCATTTATGGGGCGTCATACAGGAGCAATTGCGCGACCTCTCGAATATTCCATAGCCGTGGAAGCCACACCATGTTAATCGCCGGAGATCGTGGTATTGGAGGAAAGTATATGCGTCCGACGATGCCGCTACTACTATTTTCCATCTTTGCCACTTGTACCGGTCTCTCAGCCCTCCCCGAGGAGGGGCTGGGCAAGTACTGGATAACCGAAGACCATGTCGCGCCCGGGCTCACGGACCAGGACCGCATCCTGCACAGCTTCCCAATCGAGAATGCCGAGGGTTGGACGGTGGGGAATGGCGAGGTCAGCGTAGAAGAGGGCGACAGGTTCTACGGGGAGGCATGCCTGCGGCTTTCGGGTGAGCAGAATGCGACAATATGGCGTGAGGCTGAGTTCGCGGTCAACAAGCTGACCTTCGTGACGTGTGCGTTTCTGCGTGAGGTCGGTTGTCGAGCGTGGTTTATGGCGCGCGACGCGGGCGGGCAGTGGCATGAAGCAGTGGCCAACTCAGGACTCTATTGGACGCATGGCTACCAGCATGTGACAGGGCGCTTCACCGGTTTCTATTTCAGGCCTGAGTTCAGGCCCGGTGATCAGATAACGGCAATCGGCTTCCGGGTCAGCGGCAGTGGCGACTGCCTCGTGGATGACTTCCATGTCGTGGAGGTCATCAGTGCAAACAACATGAGGGACCTGCTGCCGCGTCCCGAAGTGGCAGTACCGATAGCCAACCCGATTGAGATACCGCACTTCAGTGTACAACACCCGATGCTGAAGTACACGCCGGAGCAGGCTGCGCATTTGCGTGCCGGCTACGAGAAGAATCCCGCCGTGGCTGCAAAGAGCATCGCGGCAGCCGAGGCTGCCATCGCCGAAGGGAAGGGCAAGCGATACCACCTGCCGGTCGGCGATAACTCCATCGGCGCCAACTATTACACGTGCGACGTGCATCCGGAAACGATACTGAAGTTCGATCCGCAGCGTCCTGAGTATCGGTGGTGCGAGCAATGTGGGAAGAGCATCATCAATGAGCGCACCACCAACGCTTGGATACACAAGTACTCGGCGTGGTTCTTCGGGCAAACGGTGGCTTGCGCCAACGCATATATCTATCCCGGGGATGACAAGTACGCGGCGGAGGTAAGGCGTAGAGCGCTGCTGTTCTGCCAGGTGATGCGTGACTACCCATCGGTGATGTTCGGCGGCGGGATGAACAACGCGCACTGGTATCATCTGAGTATCGCCGAGAACTGCCTCAGCGCCTACGACATCACCTACGACAGCCCGGGCTGGAGCGAGGAGGATCGCGAGACTCTGCGCAATTACCTGGGGAGAAGCTACGGCCCGCCGCAGAAGCCGGGCTCATACACCGGCAACTACATCAGCGCGAGTGCTTATACCAGCCTGCGCAACGGGCTGCTTTTCGCTGACAGAGAGCTGGTGTATGAGGGAATCAACTACTACGCGGGCCGCACAATCCAGTATCTGTTCGATGAAAATGGCATGTGGCGAGAGAAGACATGGGGCTATCACAATATGGTAGCTCACGGCATGTATAGTGCGGCGAACATGGCGAAGAAGCACCTCGGGATAGATATCTATCACCACAGCTTCGGTGATAAGAGCCTCAAGCGGGCGTATGAGATCTGGGTAAAGGGGAGCTTTCCGGATGGGAGTCTGCCGCTGATAAATGACAATCGCTCCTACTCCCAAGGGCGGGGTGGTGGGTTGAATATCCAGCCTTGGCTGAAGACGGTCTTCGACATCTACGGAGACCCGATATTCGACCCCGATAACCGGCCGATACTCGACAGCATGGATCTGCAGGGGCCAGGCTGGGGATATCTGCGGTCAGATGCAGAACAGACTGAGGACCAGGTGGTTGCAGTGCTGGACTACGGTTCGCAGCGTGGGGCAGGACATGGACATCGCGACACCATGCAACTCATCGTCTGGGCTAACGGTGAGACGATCGCGCCGGACCTGGATGTGGCTGAATACGGTCGCTACCCGTTCTACTACGCGCCGGGCGCTCACAACACGATGTCGCCCCTGCCCGCAGAGGGGCGAACGGAGTTGTTCAGTGACGGGCCGGCGCTGAAGGTGATTAGCGCGGCGACGCATGAACCGGCACATCTACAGCAGCGGCGGACGGTGGTTCTGGCGGCCGACGGTAGCTTCATTACGGATTTCTTTGCGGCGGCCTCGGACCGGGATGAGGAGTACACGTGGCATTGGCGATGTCCGGGAAAATTTAGTAGCGAGTTGAGGATGGCGGCCTATGATGGGCTGAACACGGAGAAGCCGGACTACGGGATAGTGGAGAACGTTCGCGCGGCCCAGAATGACCAGGTGTGGCAAGCGCAATGGAAAACGGAGAAGCAGACTGCAATCCTGCGGATGCTCGGCGCGCCCGGCACTACGGTGGCCGCCGGTGAAGGCTATGGCTATCTGCCGACGCAGAGAATGACGATGCTTGCCGTGCAGCGAGATGTGGGAGCAACGCTGTATGCGAGCCTCTTTGAATTCTATCGGAGCGAGCCTCGCATAAAGCAGGCGCTGGCGCGGGATATAGGCGACGACTTTGGAGGTTGGCATGTTGAGACCTCGGGCGGTAGCTATGACCTGATGGCGAAAAACGGGGCGGAGGATGCTGTTGGCTCATGGCGTGACGGGGAGACGGATGCGTTGCTGCTGGCGACTGCTCGCGGCACCGACGGTATGCTGCGGCAGCTTGTGTCGCTCCATGGGACAGTGCTACGGAGTGGAGGTATCCATGTCACAGAAGGTAATTTCGAGAAGCTGGAAATAGCCATGGGAATGGATGAAGTTGCGGTCAGATATGAGGGCGAGGGAGACCTGGAACTGGTGGTGCCGTGGGGGGTGAGGAGTCTCAAGAGCGGGCCGGAAGGCGCACAGTCAAGCCGGGGAGCACAAGGCACACTGCTCTTGCTTCCCGAGTCAGGCTACTACGAGCTAAGCTTATAGCTCTCTGCCGCACTACTTCTCGGGGCTGCAGCGGCCGTAGGACCGGCCCACCTTCGTGAAGCGCACCTTCATGGGGTTGTTGATCTTGGCTGATGCTTCCGGCACCTCAATGATGTAGCCCTTGATAGACGCCACCATGCCCATAGCGGGTAGCGAGATAACTTCGTCGGGCTGAATTGTAATGACCTGGCCCTGCGTATAAGGCAAGTGTTGCTTGCGGAAGTCGCGATCACTACCGGGCATGATCTCATAGCGCTCAGGATGGATATTGTCGGTAGCGCGGATGTAGAGATTGGTGCGCGCGGCCCCCTCGAGGTCGTCAATATACTCACCGTGGGGGCCGATGAGGGCCATTACGACGGCAGGATCGGCCCATATGAGCAGAGCTTCGCCCTGGTTCCTCGGCTTGGCGGCACGGAGTTCCTCGTAGATCCTGGAGGCCATTGTCTCGACGGAAAGGATGCGGCCGGTGCCGTTACAACAAGGGCAGGGAACCTGTAGCTGTCTGAAGAGACTCTGGCTGGTGCGTTTGCGCGTCATCTCGATGAGGCCGAGGCGGGTGATGTGAAGGATACGTGTCTTCATCCTGTCATCGGCAACGCTATCGCGCAGTGCATCAGTAACCTTGCGGCGGTGCTGGGCCTTG
>Ga0180432_10006146_pt1 | contig 15701 bp, 21 predicted proteins | sample SS_ome_10_FD_132414 | JGI IMG/M metagenome (GOLD analysis project Ga0180432, IMG submission 132414) | Hypersaline lake sediment archaeal communities from the Salton Sea, California, USA - SS_1_MS_2 metaG | ecosystem: Environmental > Aquatic > Non-marine Saline and Alkaline > Hypersaline >... | reverse complement strand
CAGTCTGGTGCCAAGGTGAACCTTGCGGAGAGAGTCACATCTGAGTGCCATGTTCGTACACCAGATTCTGATTGCGACCATTCTCAGTGTTAAAGCACCTACTCCGAAGTCACTGTTATGGAGTTCGAGACCGACGATCATAACCTCGTTTTCCGCAGGTTCAAAAACTTCCGGAACAAACATGGACAACCCACTTCTTGTGTCGAGTCCGTAAATTGAATTGTACTTTTTACTGGATTTGATTGGGACAGCCCCTACCTTCTGGGCTTCTTTAACAAAAGACTCAAACAGAGGACCCGAATTCATCCTGCGATACCTGTCAGAAAGAAATCCACGGACTTCCCCTCCATTCTCTCCGGTGTCCACAACCCTCATAAGAACATGCCGTGATTCATCTTTGGAAAACACTTCATGCAGACAATGCAGCAGCATATTTCTACCTGCCTCATTATCCTTGTCTGGAGACCACTCGCTCCACTTGTTTACCATGCCCTGAGTAATCAGACCACCTGTTCTTGCGGCCATCTGGTTTAATGCGTTCCTGTGCAGAAACCATTCATTGTCAGCAGTCATGACCTTAATCCTGTTGTCAACAAGATCAAACCTCAACCTGTCTGTACTGACAATAAAATCCCGTGGAGTGTTCATATGCAGATGTTCAAAAAAATTCACTGCCTCCTTTTTTCCATCTTCGATCCATCCTTCGAATTTTACTCTCTGCTTTGCCGCCGCTTCTGATACGGCAACTTTATACGTTTCATTTCCATGGTGATAAAGACTCATTTGACTTTCCTCCTTCCGGCCCCTGACCGGGTTATAAATTCCCCTTATCCGGGAAATTAATTTCCTTCTTTATACTCTGCCCCTTTATGCCCGTCAAGTTCTTCTTCCTGTTTTTCTTCGTAGACCCCATCCTCGATTCTGGACTCTATATCAGCCAGTATCATCTTGACCACATTTTCAGAAAGCGCGGACTGTCCTTCCGTTTCTTCGTACACATCCAGCACACGAATAACAGCATCAACAGCTTTTGCGCTCTCTCCGAAAGATACCCCAACAAATACTTTGTTCTCCTCTTTCAGGAGAGCAACATAACCTTTTTCTGCCGACTTCCTTACCCACAATTTATACGAAACCAGATCCTTGTACAGAACAGGGGCCTTCAACACATATCCCTTCCACAATGTCTGATCATTTTCGTCCCGTATGTCCCACCACATTAGTTTGGATGTGAAGTCTCCCTGTTCTGCCAAAGCTGCTATGGCCTCCGCTTTGCTCACTCTGCAATCACGAGCCTCAAGCAATCTGGCATGCAATATTTTCTCTGCATCGACAACATTGCCAAGTGGAAGATGTTTTTTCGCGGCATTACCTATAGTTTCCATAACAACCTTGCGCCTGTTCCTAAGCATTTTTTCATACCTGATTGCACGTTGTCTTTTGGAATCTTCGTATTGAACATCCTTGATCAGGTCATCTACTACTCCGGCCATTATTTTCACTTTCTCCTTCTGTAATATCCTTCTAAAAATTTGGCCTCTAGCCAAGTATTTCGTATACGTTAAAATATATATAATTCAAAGTCAATCTTGTACGCATCTGACATAATTCAATATGCCTTCATCGACATGGGTAATGTAGGCATGCATAAAGTTCAGCTCCCAGTAATGATCGGCTACCCCATCTGAAGCAATTGCCGTCCAGTACGGTCCACAATTTCCTTCCAGTACAGGAGTCCAGTAACATCCATCCGGATGATCGTCCGGACCTCCCCCGATTGTACATCCGTTACATTCTGCTGTTCGACAAGAATAATGTGAGCAACCATCATTTACCGGACAGCATGGTGTTGTTACACAATCATCTTGAACAAGATCCCAATCCACCTTGTAACAGGTTTCTATCAGAGAACGTAATTCGCTTACAGTAGGCATTCTCCATCCCGTTCCAAGACCTGAGCAATATGCATTTGAGTCTTCCCAGTTCTCCCATGAATCGGATGCAGGGTTCTCCCAGCATAGTTTGCTTAAGGGATCTCTCCATCCATCGCAGTCAGCGTCTGCGTCTGCATCAGCGTCCGCATCTGCATCAGCGCCTGTTTCCATGTCGCAACACTTTAAATTAGCAGCTCCGCAATCGTATTCATCATGCGTTACCCATCCCCAGTGCTCGCAATCCCATCCACCTGTACTTACGCATTCGTAAATACATTGATCGGCATCGGCATCTGCATCCGCATCTATGTCGGCATCTGCATCAGCGTCTATGTCTGCATCTGCGTCTGCGTCTACATCGGTATCAGTATCTGTGTCTGTGTCTGTGTCCGTGTCTGTATCAGTATCCACATCAGTATCAGTATCCGTGTCGGTGTCAGTATCCGTGTCAGTATCTGCATCAGAATCAGTATCAGTATCAGTATCCATATCTGCCCCAGCATCATATTCGGGATCTTTACCCGAGTCTGTACCAGCACTACCATCCGCAAAATAATTGCTCGTAACCCCACTGTCGTAATCTTCGTCCAGAAACGCCTGTCCACCCATACAACCTGCAAACAACATTGCAACAACTATATATATCGATTTCTTCATTTGTCCCCTCCTTTCAACAAGCAAGAACACTCCTGCTCATTACTATATCACACAAAATCTCCCACTGTCTTTTTGGAGTAAGGCTTTGCAGGAAATCCTCCAGTTCCGTGCTCCACTTTACTACCATTCCAGCACATACATATTCTGTATGATCGGTTGTTGGTCTATCAAAAACAACTACAGGCATGTGTTTGTTTCCAACTTTTTTGAATCTTATAAGACACCCTGTTTTAAGTTCGTCGGATGCTTCATTCGAACGAACTATTACTTTTTGCCCTATTAACTGATCCCTATGCATTATCATTTATTTTACCTCCATATCTGTTTCCAAGGCACCCGGACCAAATACCCAAGGCTCTTCAAGGGCCAACATAGTTCCAATCTTGCAAAGGCCGTCATAATATTCTTGAGTTAAATGCGAACCATATTCATGCCCAATCTCATGAATAAGTAGAGGAAGTATCCGCTCTATGTCTTCATCCGTTTTGCACACAAACCAATCGATCCCCAGCTTGCTGATATTAAAACTCAGGCACCTGTTTCCATATTGTGCAAGCACATCTGCATCAGGTGATTCGATCATCTTTGTTTTAATCTTAAATCCTAATGTTTTCTTGGCTACCTTGCATGCAAGAACGCATACCATCTTCTGATATTTTGTCCACTTCGATTTGGGAATCTCTTTCGATGGAGCAAACTCCCTCGGAAACAATTTATTGGCAGCAGGAATAGCATCTGCATTCTTCATTTGGTTCCATTCAGATTTATTCATCTCTCCGGGAGCCACAATGTGATACCCCCTTGCCAGAGCATTTTCCTTGCCATAGCTATCTCCGGGAGCTACTACAACTCGTTTCCCCCCCCATCTTTTGTCCGCAATTCTCTTGACTGTTTTCGGATCGATTCTTTCATCTGAAGCAGCATCTCTTATCCACTGAGAAGCTGCATCTTCTTCTTCGATCTCTTCGCTCATTGCATTTGCAACTTCGGCCCTTACATCCTGAAGAAATGCTGGCTTAACATTATCCCTGTCAGCAGTCATTGGAACTCGCTGCATGATATTATAGTGATACTTGTCCCCGGTCTCGATAATCGGCAAACCCATCTCATAAATCATAGCCTTCTCGTTCTTGAGAGGTTCGTAAATTTCTATTTGGGTTTTTCTTCTGGTTATCCTGTACTCACCATTCTCATTTTCAAATTCCGTCTGAAGAACAGCCTCTACAACTGCCTTTGCGGTTCTGGTTTCTATCTCTTCATTGTTGAAAGTTGTTGTTATTCCAATCGGAGGGATAAAGGTCTTCACCACTTTGCAGCATTCCTCGTATTCAGCCTTTGTCATCGGAATAACAGCCTCAAAACAGGAACCCGCTTCTCTCTTTTTGCGTAAGCTTTTTCTTCTTCCATTCTCACAGAATTCAACCCCACCTGTTGTGGTTGTGATTTTTGCCTTCCTACACAATGCAAGCACTTGTTTCTCTCCGAGATTAAATCGCCCTCTCTTGTTAGCGTCTCTTCGCTTTCGTGTATTGGCAAAAAGAGTGAATGCATGCCTGAGATCGTAAAAACCTTCAGGTGCATCATCGATAACTGTCAACCATCCTGATCTTCCTCCAAGGAGAAGGTTGATCTTGCAACAGGTTACTCCGGGTTCATCCCAGCTATTCTGACAAAGCTCACGTAAAACGAAGGATTTGTCCTTCCCCTCTAGAAGTTGTTTCAATCCGCCTTTGTCTACTTCAAACCATCCCATGTTTTACCTCCTCCAGCATCTCGCTGGGCAATTTATTCTTCAATCGGATTTGCTTCGTATTCCTTTGCAAGTGCCTCCCATGTTTTCTCAGGACCAAAATCCTTGGATTTCTGAGGGACATAATCTGACGGCCATAAAGCTACTGGAACAAATGGAGGAAGATCGACAAGCGACAACTCCAGTTCAAAAACTGATGCCCGAATGCAATGTGTGTCGTTCCATATCTCGACATACTTCATTGCAGTTCCTTCACCTTCTTTCGGATCTTCCTCATCGCCCACCCGGATAAAACTCTCAGACTCAATGTCCCTGCATCCAAGTCTCTCCAGTTCGCTCAAAATACCTTTCGGCTGCTTTCCCTTTGCTTCATTCTCAGGCAAAAGGAAATCCATGATTCTTTTCAGATCATTCTTTCTTGTTACTTCTTGGCTCTTCATTTTTCCTTCCTTCCAGCATCTCGCCGGGCTTTTAAATAATAATATGATCAATCATGACACATGTCAACTTCTAAAACACTTATTATTACCTGTATTTATGAGCACAACTTGTGCATCTCGGAAATTGATTACAAGAAATTCAATCAATTTTGCTGCACTGGTTGGTCTGCCTGATTCTCTATTTCTGCCCAGATATACCCTACCAAAACCGACATTGCGACTCCTGCGACTATCCCGATTCCAACTCCTACGTCAAACTTATTCTGCGCCCACCAGTCACTCTGAAGTTCATCTATCTTTTTATCCTTCTTGTCGATAATTTGATCAGCCCTGTACAGCTCTTTCTCCTGAGTGCCAACTACTGTTAGAAAATACTTCCTGTTGGACTGGGCATCAAAATATACCTCATCATAAGACGTCCTGAGTTCTGCCACAGCAAACCCCTTGTCCTCTGTCATACAGATGCCCGAGAACGGTGCTGGGGACCCTTTCTCGACTGCCACCACCTGTCCACTCTCTGTTGTCTTTTGATACTCAGGGAGCATTGTGAGCCTTTCTGCTTGCTCTGTAATTGGAAGCCTGTCCGGGTATTCGATCTTGGTCTGTTTCTTGGCACAACCCATAACCAGAAATACGGCCATGACGACTATGTGGTATATTTTCACACTATCTCCTGTAAACAATTCTGGACAAAGTTATCGTACTTGCTCGCGGCCAATGCATTCGCAGTCTCCAAATCGGCCAGAGTCCTTCCGCCCGTGGCTTTCAGAATTTCTATGGTCTTCTTCCCCACAGGATTCTGTACCGGCTTACCAGCCCATTTTAATGCAGTACGTCTCAGTCTGATACCAAGCTTCTGCAATTCTGCTTTACTAAGCATCTTGTTATTATCCACAATGAAGAAATTTTTACCCCCGAAATAATTCTGGAACTTTCCCATATTCGACTGTACAGCCTTCCAACTGTTTATAGCCACATTTTCCGGTACACTTCGTTTACGATTTCTGTTCCTTTCTAACGCAACGTCCAAACTTGTATTCACAAAAATCATACCCGTGTCATATCCGATTGCCCTTAATCCTTCTGACTGGTTTTTTATCTTCTGAAACTTCTTTCCAGTTCCGTCCACAACCAATCCGAGCATTCCATTTATCCACATTTTCTCCCTTGATCCTGCAATCTCCTTTGCCTTCTTCCTCGCTATCATCTGTTTCTTGTACATAACTGCCTTCTCAGGATCTATGTCAAACGATAACTTTCTCTTTTTCAAAAGGTACTCCAATGGAATATCTGAATTGGAAAATTTCATTCCCATTCCTGCAAACATCTGCCTTGCGATAAAGCTTTTTCCAGAACCCGACCCCCCAGCCGTAAACATCGCCTTAAAGATATATTTGTCATCAATACCTTCTATCATGAGCATCGTTTCAATGAGTTCGTCTATTTCCATTTTATGTCACCGTTATTGGTTGCAAAATCCTAAACCTTGATGGTTCGACCGCTTGTAATTTTTTCCCGGCAGCAGTTTCTATTACCACATCGTACAAATAATCACCGGGATCAAGGTCTTTTGTATCGTCTGGCTTAATATATACTTCCAACACTCCATTCGTACCATCCGTTAATTTTGCCTGATCATCACTGCCCCCAGCTTTTGTATTCGCCTTTGAGATCACAGCCTGAGCATCCAGATCGTCACCCTCTTTTTTTACCGAAAAATATATCTTAGGATCTGTCATTATAAACGGAACACCAGCAGACGTCTTGAGTGTAAACTGAAGAGTCTGATCCCTCTTCTGGAAAACCTCTACGTTTCTATCAACACAGCATGTCGTCATTGTGAACCTCTCAACATTCTTTTACGGTCCCAGAGATGTCCTCTTCGCCAACTTCTCCGGAAACAGATTCTTCCACACTCACACTGGCAGATAACTTATCATCAGATACCGTGGCCGTTACTACATCCATTTCTTCCATCTCCAATGAAATGCTAAGTGTCTCATCAACAATAGCATTTATCTCCGTGATACGCTCTCTTATTATTAACTCCTGCTTTGTTCTCCAAAGCCGTCCTCTGGTAATAAGAGATATACCCATTATTCATTTCCCTAATCCTTAACTTGCCTGAATGTCTTGTACTTGTCCAGAGCTTCCCACTCGACTGTAGTTGTATATTCAGCAATAACCCCGGGTTCGCCTATTCCTCCATCTGTCGCTGACATACAATTTACCTTTGAATCGAATATCCTTACCCTTGCAGAAACCTGCTGTGAATCAGCATCGTAAACAGTATTGTCAATAAATACATTCTCATGACTTAATCCCAATGCTCTTCTTATCATGTCATAAAGATCATCCGTGGTTCCGGATATAACATCATACTCGGCATACCAGATTTCATGGTTAAAATCGTTTTCTACTTCTACCTTCCAGAACCCCTCTGCATTAGGCGTAAACGTTACCTTGTATTCCCCTGATGTACCAATCTCTGAAACATCCACAGCAGCCCCATCCGCTACTCCATCTTTCCATGCCCTCTCTGTGAATGATGTTACACCACTGACCTTGGTATACCCATCTACATCAAAAACAGGAAACTGATCTATAACCTGTTCGCTTACCTGTACTTCTCTGCTCAATTTTTGGTTCCGTTTTTCAGTTCACTTACTGCATTGCTTAGAGCTTTCTCTAAATCTTCCTTGCGTATGTATCCATTCTTTTTCTGTTCTTTTTGAACAGCATCCATTTTGTCCTTCGCTGCTTTTAGTTCCGTTTTAGATTTTTCCTGATTCACCTGTACTTCACCAACCTTATCATTGAGCGAAAATCCAAAACCGAGTAGTATGAATGCAGACACAACTATAAATGTAACCATCAGCCACCAGCTTCTACGAAAATTATTGGACTGCTTATCGATATAACTCCTTTGGGCATCAATTGCATTCCAGTGCCTTGTGGCATTGTCTGTAAGCACTTTTATTTCATCTCTCATTTTGTTTATATCCTCCTTCCGTATACACACATGGCTGCCAGCCTGCTTCTTCGCGGAAAGTGATATTTGTTTAACCTCATCAACAGCCTTTTCAATCCTTTCAATTTCTTTATCGCAGTTAGACCTCTCAACCCTTTTGTCCAGCTTGACATAAATACTTTTTATTTCTTCTTCAACTCTGCCAACATCCTTGGAAACAGTTTTGATCTTCTCGTACAAAGCGGAGAGACTGTAGCTTCCTGTCGGTGTAGAATGACTTCCACCATTGTCCTGCATGTATCATGCTCCCCCTTCCTCATACCCCACACCCTCTTTGTGCCTGTCATGTATTACCATTTCTCTATTGCGCTATCTTCTGCGCTGCCGGAAAAATCCAGTTTAAATCTGCCAAAATCGACATATCTCCAGTATACATCCGCATCTCCGGTATCCACCTGTACAGATGCATTCAGATTATAAAGCAGACCCATCTTGGATACGTCTGGCCTTGTCAACCATGGAACCTGAGCAGAACTGGCACCATAGCTCGTATCGGAGCTTCCAGAGGCATCCAGCGAAAACATAAGCGATGAAGTAAACAAAAAGTCGAACAAGTCCTGAGCATTGGAATCATCTTTGTCGATAATTCCTACTGCCGCAAGATTAATCCCATAGGTAGACCTATGCCCTTGAGCCTTGCCCCCTCTTGTTGCCCAATCTGATTTACTCTCATATCCACCTGTACCGCTATATGCTGTAGTATTGATCGGAAAACTTTCAAGCAAACACCAGTCGCTTGAAATCAGATTGGACTCTACTTCGCTTGGATTCCAAGTGCTATTAGGATATGACGGATCATTGGCTATACCGAGAACGTGATCCATATTCCATGCATTTACAAAGCATGTATTAGCATGTTCCTGAGCATGAACATAATCTACCTTATCATTAAATGCTTCCCTTCCATTGGTCTGGACAGTTCCAAAATCATACCCCGCTTCATCCATGAGAATTCCATCGATCTCAAGATCTTCCCACTGGTCCACCTTGTCTTCGAAATTGGATATTGACTGATTAACAGTTACATACCCAAATATCTGTGCATTCGGATTCAACGCTTTGATTCGTGGAATAATTACCTGTGTATTACTGTAATCTCCGTGCGAAGGATTCTGAATACCGTCCCCAAATACAATCAGATTGTACTTGGCCATATCCTGAGCAACCTTTTCATTATTCCACTGGTTCACACCACTGTTGAAAGAATTCAACCATCCATAATAAATAAGCAAATCATGCGGCCTCTGATACCTTGCCTCCTGTACTTCCTGATTATGCCACCCTAATTTACCATGAATGGTCTCAAGGTTGTTTATCCTTCCGGCGTGATTTACCAAATACCCACCTTCGCCAAGTATCGGTGTCAGATTCTCGTCGTATATTGGATTTTCAGAATCGTTGAACAATTCACGCCTGTTCATTAATATCTGCATGATATAAAACGGAGCCTTCAGATTTGTGATTGAATCTTCTACTACGACTTCTTCATCAAGGAAATTCTTTATCTCATCAGACTCGAATTCGTAGGGTTCTCCGTCATGATTTGCAACGATAGTATCAAGAGTATCTTCATCTCCACTTGATAAATCACCATCGAAAACTATGTCGCACTCCTCTGCATTGCCTCTAGTTATTATATATTCTATCGCAGCAGAAGAAATATCGGATGCCTCCACTTGCTTTTGCAACGCATATGCAGCAACTTTATCATTTTCAAAATCTTCAAAATTATATGTATATGTAGTGCTCATCCTAAACCTCCGAAGTCTGAAGAATCACAATTCTCTTATTCCTTATTAACGAACTACCAGAACCATCAATTAAATGATCGAAATCTATATTTATTGTTTCTCCAGCCGTAGAAAACCTATAAAAACCACTCATGGGCATCCATTCTGTGGAATTAGAACTTTCTGGTTCTACTCCAACTTCAGCAATCGTAGTAGCATCGTTAATTTGAATTCTGGCTTGTGCCTCTCCAGCTCCAGACGTGGATGTAACTTCAGCAGAATAAAATATTATAAACGTTCCAGCAGGCAACGTGACAGAATCTCTCCATGCCTGCACCCAGCTTGCAGATGTCGTGCTGTCTTCTGCATCTTCTGAGCTTTGTCTTGCAATTACAGGCGGAACCGTCCATGCGCCAACACCATTTAGATACTTGGTTGCATCATTGGCGAGCTTAGGAAGCAATCCGTGCTTTGTTATGCTCGCATTCAAATCAGTGTTATCATCAGGTGCGGCAAGATCATCAAGTTTGATCGCATCGCTTCCGCCACTTTGATGTGTAGTATTATGAGCAGGAACCTGACCCGCTGCCGTTTTGTAATAATTCCCAACTACTGTTTCTGTCCCAACGATATGACTAACTATCAGCCTGAGCGTAGAACCAGTTCCAACATTTACTGCTACATTACTATGCAAATCATTGACTATAACATTGACCTCTCCAGTCGAACTGGTTTTTATTCCTGTTCCTCCACCGCCTGTATCGCTTATTGAAATTCCATCATAATTGCACTTCCCAGTGGAGGAAAAATCCAATATCCTGCCAGTACTTTGATTGTCGGCATAGTTTACAATCGCATTAATATCAGCAGTTGAAGATCCACCTATCCCGTATCCAACGCCAGCATTTACGAGTGTCGCAATGCTTATTTCCAATGACCCGCTGGTACAAACAGTACCATTGGCTGAACCAACAAGAATAACCAGAGTAGCAATAAATAATGCCGAACCTGTTCCTGATGTTTTGCTGATTAGAGTCCCGCTGGTAGCCTGAGCAAAGTATACCTGTATCGTGGCATAATCATTCAATATATGATTGCCTACAATGGTAGCATCCGGTGCAAACACATGAACATAGGACAATAACGTCAGATTTTCCGTATAAATACCAGCATCAAGACAAACAATTACATATGGGTTGTCAACAGCAGGACTTTGGGCATTAACTTCCGTTATTGCCTTGTTAAACGTCAAGAATGCGTCTTCTAAAGATTTTCCAGTTCCGCTGTCATTTCCATGTTTTCCAACATAATAAACTTTGTTCTGCAACGTACCACCAGATACCTCAAATCTGGTTTCAACCCCAGCATCATTCAGATAATACCAATATCCATCGTCCTTTGGATAGATAGACGAATATCCGCTTGCAGGTGTAGGCGGAGTACCCGTCTCTTCCTTAAAGTCCCATCTGCCCATTAATGACTCCTAATCCATCGACTTTCATTGTTCCATCGTTTACTACACGATTGTATACAATATATTGCCTGTGCTCTGGAACAGTGACAGTTACTCCTTCTGGTATATAATCCCTTGGATACCCTGATTCCAACAAATCATTTAACGTCTTCTCATCAACTACTTTGTCCTTGAGTATTAAATTTCCAGAATCATCCCGCGAAACATATACGTCACTGTCTGCGGATTCATCATCCTGAACGAAGATTCCCCTGCAATCAAGGGAATCTTCATTCGGATTTATCTCTGTAGGAACAGTATCAAATTCAGTTCCGCCCTTGGATGGACTTTCCCATTTGATCGCCTGTACTCTGTCTGCCAATTATCTTCTCCAGCCAAAGTCCATGATCTGTACATCAAGATCCGTCGCATTCTTAGCAAATCCGACCCTGACAGCTCTGCCCGGAGTAGGTATTGCAGAACCTAAAACAAGTGCTCCACTAGCTCCAAGGAAATACGGCGTATTAGGAGTAGCTCCAGCAAGACATCCAGCACAAACACCATGCTTCACAACCTCGGAAGTCCCCGGACTTACTGCTCCACCAGTCCTTGCTACTCCAATAGCACGACCACCTGCAACACTACTATTATCAGCAACATCCAGTTGATCATTTGTGTCTGACCACCTTACTACATCTCCATCTGATACGACATTTTTGTTCTCATGCGTATCCTCAACTCTCTTGGCCTCGTCAACCTCAAGAGCACTATGGCTATGCAAAGCATCTGCATTGCTTCCATCTGTAAGGGTATCCATATTGGCAGCAGTTACGTCTGCGCCGACTGCAACATCATTGATCTTGAACAGTGATGGCAGTCCAACAACCTTGAGGCCATCTGCATCTACATCAAGCGTATCCGGAGTATCGTCTATCTCAAGCTCAATACCACTTGCACCCCTTATGATGCCGTGCTCTCCATCTACAAGAACCTGAAGCTCCTTCTGGTTCGCAACAGCTCCTGTAAGCTCAAGGCCCGGATTAACATCTGCCAGATCCAGTGCGACGTAATCAGAATCGTTTCTGATACCATCACCGAAATTCACATCAATTGTATTACCGTCTTTGCTTAGACCAGCTCCCGCTGTAATCTGTCCGGCACCGCTGAACTGTGCAAAAGCAAGATCGTTGGTATCTACAACGTCATTAGGACCATTCGTTGTACATACCCAGCCACTATCCTGATAATCAGTACCTTCCTCGATAAACGTAAAGGCTCCAGCAGCATGACTACCAGTATCAAAATCATCCGGCCTTGCCCATGCTCCACCAAAATCAACAATCCAGATGCCGTTTTCGTCGGCATTAGTGTTCTCCGTCAGAAGCACCCTGTCCCCGTCATCAATATCTATGTCGTCTATGCTTCCCGGATCTCCAGATGGACTCACATTGGATGTTGCAACAACTCTACACGAACCCTTTGGGTCTAAACCCTCTGCAACAGCATCTACATATGCCTTGCTCGCAGCCGCTGTATCTCCACTTGGAGTTGATGGTAAACCGGTAACCTCATTACCAGCCATGGCAATATCGCCACCCATTGAAAGACCACCAAGGGTCAATTCGTCATCTGTTTCCTGCTCAGACGGCCAGTGAGTATTTTCACTGGCGTAAAGGAATTTTTTCATACCTGCCATTGTCGGTTTCCTCCTTTATTATCCTTCTTTATTTTCATCATGATCTCCAATATACGTCAATTTTCCATCATCTGACGTACCGTATTGGCTTAAATTAATCCCCAATCTTTCTTCAATTTTTGCCCGTGATTTATTGTACTCGCCCCTGAATTCTTTTTCGCTTTCTGATGCAGCAAGCTTCTTTGACTCTAATATGTTCATTGCATTTTTATGCTCTATTGCCATCAGCTTCTGTTGCAAATTCAGCCTTTTAATCTGTTCTCGCATCTGCATAAACTGGGCTTCCCGTAACAATAAATCCCTGTACTCATCTCTCGTAAGATATAATTCGGAACCTGCAATTTCATCCTCAGCCTTTTTGGCCTGATTTTCCATAGGCTCAGGAACTTTAGATTCCTTCTTTTGCATTTTCTTCTTGCTCATCTTTGATTTTTTCTTCACTTTTACCATTTTGCTAACCCCTTTCTCTGATTAACATTAAATCACCTGTCAGCAATAGAATATCTTCTGCTACTGCAAATCCTATATGCTGTACATCGACATACCCTAAAGGCCCTGCGCTCGGGGCTACATCTGCAACCCCTGATGTTCCTACAAAATAATAAGCCCCCGGTGTCATCCCAATAAACACATCTTCTACAGGTCCAAATAATTGAACAACACCCACTGTAGGAGTACTCTTGTCAACCAGAACACCTATCGCAGGCATCTTGTCACCATCTTGAGGGTTCGCCGCTTCTACTCTCCACTTTCCATTTACCCGATCACCCCTAATGCAAACCGGATCTCCTATTGCATCAGTACTGAGACACGCTACATCAATCCTCTTCGATACATAGCGATAGTCCCCTCGAAATGTACTCAGAGGGTTTGCAAGCTTCATATTGTGTCACTCTGAAATCACTCTGGAATCAGTTTCCTGCATTCCTTGTTAATTTTCCACCCGTATCTGTCAGCGATCCCATGTAGGCACCTGCATCCATCTGACAAGTACCAGATCCGCCCGAGGCTATCGTTATATTCCCCTGTACATGAGTACCCCTCAACATGAAGGAAGAATCCGCCTCAGCCGTTATATTTCCCCTGATAGCCCCTCCAATCATGTTCAAGGAACATTCCTCGTTCAAATCAAGATTCCCTGCAACGTAAATAAGGCCAAGACCACCATTGGGATCATCTCCACCAGCCTTGGCAGTACCGTTCAGAACAATGTTTCCATTGCAAAAATGCTTACCACCACACAGACCATAATTACCGCTGTCACTAGGCTGATCTTCACCCGTATCATAGTCACCCTCATATCCAGAAGTCTGACAGTCATTTGCCCATACCCCGGCTGTATTGAAAGCAACAATTTTCTTCGCACACCATGAAGCACCCTGCCACGAAAAGTAATTTGTCGTTCTTGTGTAAATGTTATTCCAGCAACAGCACCTGAAGAAATTGAACTCACTGCCTCCGAAGGAAATACCATCCCCTACACCCAGAGTCATTATGTCATAAGTAGCACCTCCAGAAGGCTTTCCGAAGTCCATGTTACGTATTTGGAGATTCCTCGGCATATTTGAACCATGTGCCGACAAATCCGTATAATGAGCAGCAGGATCACTATCACCGCCATTGGCAAGAAACGTAGCAACACTTGCCCTTGTAGCATTTGTAATTATCAATGCCGGTCCACTATCCGGCCTTAAGAGACAACCCTGTTGTCCACCTAACCCATGGATGACAACGTTATCCCCGTCTACAATCAACTGCTGATTATACCTACCCGGAAAACCTATAACACCCACAGGATTATTCTGAGATGGAGAAGGCGTCAGAGCCACAGCCTCATCATGTGCTTTCTGCCATGTCGCATAGGGCTTCTCTATTGAACCATCACCTTCCGTATCGCTGCCATTGGTAGCAACGAACTTTGTACGCCCTATGATCCCACCTGATACAGCATCTCTTATGTCAAACCCATAATTTACCGTATAAGAAAAGTCGGCCCCTTCACAGAAACACAACTGTTCCAAAATATCCTGAAGTTCATTTGAGTCCCCACTGTATTCAACTGTTGTATTACTAGGGATAGTTCTAGTCGGATTCTTTAGTTTTAGTTCTGTACTTCCTGTTGTTATTGATACTGAAGGCATTTCGCCCCCTCCTTTCATATACTGTTATTCAAAACAGCAGCAAGTTGTTCTCTTCTCTTTTTTCCATCAGGTTCTTCCCTGATTTTTTCGAGTTCTTTCTTTTTCTGGTTTGTTTTTTCTTTTATTATTGCTCGCTCAACTTTTATGTCCGTTACTGCATCGGATATTTTATCAGCAACATTCTTTACCATGGACTCTTTAATTTCATTGCCATCCTCGTCTTCTTTTTTTCTGCCTAACAGAAAACCAAGTCCACATATCGCAAGCAATACCAAAGCAATTATCCACCAGAAACTTTTAATGGCATTCCATGCCAAACGAAAATATGCTATTGCCTTATCCTTCATCAAGTTCATCGCCCTTTAATGCTGCTACCGCCTGTACACCCCTGTAAAGGATTCTATCTACAGCAGCCTGACCTATAATCAGAACGGCACTGATAATTGCAAACATTCCTGCAACCGCAACGGCCTGCCATCCGAGTTCCCTCCATGCCATGAAACCAGAAAGAACAAACAGCATTATAGTCGTCATGAGCCAACACAGAAATTTCTTACTTTCCCACCATTTTTTGTTTGTGTTCATTTTAATTTTCCTTCCTTAATGTCAAAGGGATATTTCTCTCCCAGTTTTTCTATCTTCTCTTTTATCGCTTCTGTCATTAAAGTTGAAGTTGTCTTTCCTTCCTTAATGGCCACATCGTTCAAAAATTTAAACAAAGGCATCGGTAACATCAGGGGCATGAATGCCATTCTTATTTCCTTTGCGTTTCTCATCTTTTCTTCAATCATAAAGCACCCTCATGCCATTTTTGCATTTCTATGCCATCTGTCCCACAGCTTCTTAAAATGCTTCCTACCGTAAGGAAT
>Ga0180432_10006144_pt1 | contig 15707 bp, 6 predicted proteins | sample SS_ome_10_FD_132414 | JGI IMG/M metagenome (GOLD analysis project Ga0180432, IMG submission 132414) | Hypersaline lake sediment archaeal communities from the Salton Sea, California, USA - SS_1_MS_2 metaG | ecosystem: Environmental > Aquatic > Non-marine Saline and Alkaline > Hypersaline >... | reverse complement strand
TGAACCCGGTGAAGCGGTATCTCCACTTCGAGAGAGCTTTCCTCGGTGGTGAACTGGATCCGGGCTTTAAGGGTCTGAGCGTATGGGAATGCCGTATGGTCGTCGACGGCGAAGAGCCGGATGAGATTCTCGCCTGGGGGCGCCGGATGCTCCGCAACTATCGGCCCGACCATATCTCCACCGCCGATTGTCGGTGGCGTTATGTGGCGGCGGTCAGTACCGATGTGAAGTACGGCTCGCAGGACAACAAGTACGACAAGCCCGAGCTGCAGTTTTTTCAGAATATCCTGATGAACGGCGGGGTCTGCGGCAGGCGTGCTTTCTTCGGGCGCTTCATCCTGCGTGCCTTCGGAGTTCCCACCACGGCCCGTCCCCAGCGCGGTCATGCCGCCCTGGTCCACCGGACACCCGATGGCTGGGTGGTCTGCCTTGGCGCAGGCTGGGGGCACGGCTGGACAAAGACACGATATAATAAAGACCTCGATTTCCTGGCGACCACACAGGCACGTGCAGTCGGCCGGCCGTATATGCAGGTCAAGCGTGCACAGTGGATTGGCGACGTCATGGGCGAGCCGCGAACCTTCGGCTTCGGCTCCGGCGATCCCGCCTTCTGGAACGGCGTGGCTCTCTACACGCAACGCGGGATCATCGAAGGCGCCAATGCAAAGACGCTGGCCGCGGTCGGTGAGGACATCGGCGAGGCCAATGAAACCAAGGAAAAGGTGGTCATCGAAAAAGTGACGTTGACCGGCGCGGATCGCAAGATCGTCGTTGACAGCAGCGGCGTGATAACGATTCCCGCATCAGCCACCAGCAAGCCGACCAAGAGCACGGGCAAGATCATCTTCATGGACAGCAACCTCGGCGGCAAGCAGTTGCACTACAGCCGTAATGGCGCGCATGAGGATTTCGAATACGCCTTCGACGCGCCGGCGGCAGGCAAATACGCGCTTACCGCGCGGGTGGTGACGCCCAGTTGGAAACAGCATCTCTCGGTCGCCGCCAACGGCGCCGAGGAACCGACTGACATTGCACTGCCATTTACCGTCGGCATGTGGGACAGGACGGCGCCGGTCGAGGTCTCGCTGGTCAAGGGCCGGAATGTCCTTCGTTTCTCGCGCAACGAGCCGGTCAAGGGATTGACCATTAAGGACTTTACGGTGCCGGCGGCCGATCAGAGATTGGAGTTGGCTGCGCCGTTTACAGATAATATGATTCTGCAAAGACAAACCGATGTGCCGGTGTGGGGCTTTGATGCGCCCGGCGCTCGAGTCACAGTCGAATTTGCCGGCCAGAAGAAGACCGCCGTCGCCGACAATAATGGCGATTGGATGGTAAAGCTATATCCGCTTAAGGTTTCACATACAGAGCGCGCCTTCAGGGTAACAAACGATAATAACGAGTCAATCATCCTTAAAGGTGTATTGGTTGGTGAAGTGTGGTTCTCATCCGGCCAGTCCAACATGGTTTGGGTGGCCAACAAGAGCATGTGCAGCGGAATCGCACGCGAAATCGCCGGCTCCAAGAAAGACATTCCAATAAGAGAGATCAGCATTAATACGGTATCGGCTCTCTATCCTCAGAAGAAAGCCGCTTCAGACGGAGGTTGGAAAAAAGGCAAAAACGCCGGCAATTTCTCGGCCCTGTCATTGTCGTTTGCGTATGAACTCTACAAAGAACTGAATGTGCCGATCGGTATTCTGCTGAGCGCCCACAGCAACACCAGGATAGAAGCATTTACACAACGTCAGGCATTCGAATCGCATCCAAAGCTCAAGGGCGACGTTGATCTGATTCACGACGCTGACCCGCTGACAGAGCAGGGCCGTCAGGCATTTGAAAAATATTACAACGATCTCAGAGCTTGGCAAAAAGAAGCCGGCGAAGCTGCTGTCGCAGGCGGCAGAATCCCCAAGAGGCCGGAGCTTCCAGGCATTGCCGGCATGTGGCGAGGTCCTTCGCAGTTCTTCAACGGTAAGATCAGCCCGGTGGTTCCTTATGCTATTCGCGGTGCGATCTGGTGCCAGGGGACAAGTAACTCCGGCGACGGCAGAATTTACGCGGCAAGAATGGAGGCTCTTGTAAACGGCTGGAGAGATGCCTGGGGCATGCCCGATATGCCGTTCTACTTCACTCAAATGCAGTGCTATGGTTCTCCAGACCCGGATAACGTAGGATTTGCAGACATCCGCCAGGTCCAGCACATGTTCTTCATGAACAACCGTAAGAACGTCGGTATGGTTGTCCAGTTAGACCTTAACTCTGCAAGACCTCAAGGCATTCACTACTACAACAAACTTCACCCGGGTATGAGACTGGCACGCTGGGCTTTGGCAAAACAGTACGGCAAAGACATCGCCTGCACAGGCCCAATTTATACCGGTTACAAAGTAAAAGGCCGCGAGGTGATTGTATCGTTCGAAAAGGAAAGCCTGTTTGGCGGCTTGATGGTTGGAAATAAGGGTATGGCCAGGGATTACAGGGAACATGGCAAGTTCGTTGAACCGGCAAGGCCGACCCCAAATGACAAGCTGAATCATTTCCGCCTGTGTGGCAAAGACAGAAAATGGCATGCCGCCGATGCGGTTATTGTTGGCGATACGGTAGTCGTAACTTCTAAAAATGTACCAAAGCCGATCGGCGTTCAATACGCGTACAGCGCGGTTCCGGAAAACTCGAATCTTTATAATAAGGCGGGTCTGCCTGCTACGCCGTTTGCTTCTGTCAACGGCAAGCTGATCTTCGAAGAAGACGACCTGCAAAAAGCGGCGGCGCAAAAAGCAAAGTACGCCCCTTACACCGACCCTGACTACCCGATCCTTCAGGTTGTCGAATATTTTCGCGACGGCGCCGTCATTCAGCGCGATCAGGTCATCCCGGTCTGGGGCCATGCCAACCAGGACGTGAAGGTGACCGTGACTCTGGGCGGGGTTACCAGGACAGCCGTGGCGAACGATCTTCAGCAATGGTCGGTTGAATTCCCGGCGTTGAAGGCATCGACAAAACCGATAACATTGGCAGTTAAAACGAGCCATGGCCACAGCAGAACTGTAAGTAACATTCTTGTTGGTGATGTTTGGTATTTGACAGGTACGTCGCAGCTTACCGGAGAGTGGGCGTACAATCAGCGTGACAAGAATCCAACAATCCCCGCGGCAATGCTGCTTGTCCGCGAGTTCAAGAAAAAGACCAAGGCAAGTACATTTCCTACGCCGAGGAAGCGCAAGTTCGAAACCGGCGGCGGCAAGTACCGTTCTTCATGGATGACCGCCGATTTCTCCACCACAGGCAATGGTGTAACCATGTTTGCCTATCAATTTGCGAAAACTCTGAATCGCCAAGGCATGCCGCAGGGCTTTATTACCATGTCTGCCGGTCAGGGCGGACGAGCCGGGCAAATGGCTTCACCGCTGTCGTGGACATCATTCAGCGGCGTCAAGGACATTGAAGATCCGGCGTTCAAAGCACGTCTGGATGAGCTGTTCCTGCAGTTCCCGAATTCTGACATTGCAAAGAAGGCTGCCGACAATCATGTCAACGAAGTTAGAGCTTTTGTCAAGACTATCATCGATGCGGGCAAGAGTGGTGCGGATATGTCCGAGGCTGCACCGCTGGGCGGTCCGGCATTTCCGCAAGCGGGTAATAGTGCGACTGTGAAATCGGACATGATCCCGACTTACGCTTTTAACTGGTGCGTCAGCCCGATGACCCCGATGGCAGTGGCCGGCGTTATCTGGATCCCTTCAGAGAGCAATATTGGGTATACCCCGGCAGACTATGCTGCCGAAATGGAAATCTATGCCAAGAGCCTGACAAAGACCTATGGTCAGGACACGGTACAGTTTATCTATGCTCAGCCTGCAGGGTCACTGGTTAAAGGCATTACAGCGCCGAAGATCCCGGGCGCAAAGAGTATTACTTTCGACAAATGGCCAAAAAGTCTGAAAGATATTGCCATTGAGATGGCAAAGCTGGCTGAATAGTCACCGGCTGATTTAAATCAGTGTCAATAATGGGCAGCTCTGATAGCCTCCGGAAGGCCCGGATATGACACGCAGGAAATCATATCTCCTATCAGTAAAGACCAGGACAATGTCATTAGACTCGAAAGAATTTCATTATGCATTGCAGATGTTTAAAATACTATATTGCTCTTTTAGTGTTTGTTTCATTGGCCGGCTGCGGCGGCACCGCAACAAATACTTCAGCTATTGCCGAAGGATTCAAGAATCCGGGCAGAGAGGCCCGCCCCAGGGCGTACTGGAACTGGCTAAATGGCGATGTAACCCATGAAGGGTTGACACGCGATATGGAAGAAGCCAAAGACAAAGGGCTGACGGGGTTGGAGATGTGGGATACCGAGGTGATGAGAAACCCCGATGGCTTTGTCCCAGCGGGCCCGCCCTTTATGGGGCCGGAATCTGTCGCTGCCATGCATCATTGCATGAAAGAGGCCAAACGGCTGGGTATGGAACTGGGATTGATTACCTCCAGCGGCTGGAATGCCGGAGGCCCTTGGGTTCCGCCGGAACTGGCGAGCAAGAATATGTTCTTTTCGAGCATAGTTGTCAACGGCCCTGTCCAGATCACCCGCAAACTCCCCTTCCCCAAAGTCCCCCGCCGCTGCCCAAAAGGTGAAGACGGATTACCGCTGTGGCATCTTGACGTTGCGGTACTGGCCTGGCCGGACACCAGGGACAAAATTATTGCCGACCCGTCTCAGATGATCGATCTTACCGACAAACTCAAAGATGGGGTATTGAAATGGAAGGCTCCCGCGGGCAACTGGCGGGTTGTGCGATATGTTTGCAGTAACAACGGCCAGCAGTTGATTGCGGCCAGTCCTAATTCCAAAGGGCCGTTCATTGATTTCCTGGATCCGGAAGCCACCCGTTTTCACTTTGAGTACATTATCGGCAAGCTCGGATTAGAAAAAGGCGGCGATCCTTACCCATTGAGGTATCTCGAGGTTGACAGTATGGAACTGCATGAAGGGATCCAATGGACACCGAAATTCCCTGAGTGGTTTAAGCAGTATCATGGGTATGGCCCGGTGGCATGGCTGCCGGCTTTGTCGGGCTGGACGGTCAAGGACAAGGAAACCAGTGCTCGCTTTGCTTACGACTATAAAAAAACGGTGAGCGATCTTCTGATATTCAGTCACTATACCACCGCAAGCCAGCTCTGCGCCGAATACGGCCTGGAACTCGCAGGTGAAGCCGGAGGGCCGGGCCCGCCTATCTGGGACAGTTGTCCGGTGGATGCGCTCAAGGCCCTTGGGAACGTGGACATACCCCGTGGCGAGTTCTGGATTCAGAGTCCTCGGGATATATTCCTGATCAAGGAGATCGCCTCAGCAGCGCACATCTACGGCAAGCCGTATGTGGATGCAGAGTCCTGGACCACCTGGCGCAGATGGAAGGACAGCCCGTTTGTGCGCAAACAACTCGTGGACAGGGCCTTTTGCGAGGGCCTCAACCGCATCACCTATCACGGGTATTCGCATTCTCCTCAGGATGCAGGTTATCCGGGGCGTACCTATCACGCTGGGGTGGACATGAATCCGCAGGTGGTATGGTGGTCCAAGGCCCGGCCGTTCATGGATTACCTGGCGCGCTGCTGCCACATGCTCCAGCAGGGGCAATTTGTTGCCGATGTTGCCTATTACTATGGCGATAAGGCTCCCAATTTCTGGCCACCATTAGCCAGAATCCCCAAGAAACCTGAGCTTGAGGGCCTTGGCGCGGGTTACGATTACGATGTTGTCAACACCGATGTTATACTCAATCGGATGAAGGTAGAAAACGGCCGGATCGTATTGCCTGACGGCATGCGTTACCGCGTTCTCGTACTGCCCGATCAACCTGATATGCCTTTGGCGGTATTGGAAAAACTGGAGACATTGGTCTCCGATGGCGCCACGATCATCGGGCCCAAACCTTTGACGGTCCCCGGCTTGAAAGACCATGACTTAAAAGTCAAAAAACTCCGCAGCTTGACCGACAAAATGTGGGGGGCATGTAACGGAACAACCGTTAAACAAAACAGCTACGGCAAAGGTAAAGTGATATGGGGTCTAACCCCCACCCAATGGCTCGCCCAGGAAGCTGTCGCTCCGGACTTTTTCTGTGCGGCCGATTTAGCGGACCTGGATTACATCCATCGCCGGACAGAAGAGACAGACATCTATTTTATTAGAAACAAAACTTTGTCGAAAGTCGAGGCCGATTGCCTGTTCCGCGTGAAAGGTCAAAAGCCCCAATTATGGGACCCAACCGATGGCAGTATCAAACCGGCATTCTTCTGTAACATGGCAGATGGCCAAACCAGTGTAAAGCTCCAACTGCCCCCAGGCGGCTCTATCTTCGTTGTCTTCGGCGAAATTGCCGTGCCGGACGGGTTTGATAATACTCCATTCCAGTGTTTCCAGAACGGCACCTACGTTTTCGCCGGCAGCGACGACCAGACCAGACATGTCAAGGTTGACTCTCTCCCTGCGCCACGGCCAATTGCGGGGCAATGGACTGTTAATTTCGACCCCGAATGGGGCGCGCCGGCAGAAGTAGAACTGCCGAAACTTATCTCATGGACCGAACATCAAAACGAGGGCATAAGATACTATTCCGGCGCCGGTTTCTATTCGAAAACCATCGACGTCCCCGCCGACTGGCTTACCGCCGGGCGAAAGGTCCACCTGGACCTGGGCGATGTCCGCGATGTTGCCGAGGTATTTGTCAACGGTAAATCGGCCGGTATCCTCTGGAAATTCCCTTACCGGGCGGATATTACTTCGCTGGTAAAACCGGGCAGCAACCAATTGAAGATCGAAGTGATGAACCTCTGGATCAACCGCCTTGTCGGCGATAAGCTTCTCCCGCCGGAAAAGAAATTTACCCGCACGAACATTACCTCCTACAGAAACAGGACCAGTTCCGTCCCATCGGTCATCCAACCGGCCGGCCTTTTGGGCCCGGTACAACTGCTGCCATCAGTAGAGGTAGATATTAAATAACTCAAGAATATACAATATTGCATGAAAGGTAACACGAAATGAAAACAAAACTCTGGATCATAGTCGCAGCTATGACGGCTCTGTGTTTTGCATCTGCCGGCTCATCGGCAGAAGTGAAGCCTATACGCGGCCTTGAACAGGTAAACCATGCTAATGTTGAATTGCAGGGCGGTTTCTGGGGATTGCGCCAGGATATGCATCATAATGTCACCGTCCCGCACGCACTGGATTGCCTGGAAAAAGCCGGCCACGTTGCCAATTTTGACAAGGCGTCCGGTAAATTCGACGGCCCGCTCCGAGGCCATCACGCTTTCGACTCTGACATTCATAAAGCACTCGAAGGTGCCCTCTATTCATTGCAGCATTACGAAGACAAGCAGTTGAGCAAACGTGTCGAAAGTATTATCGACCGCATCTTAGCCGCTCAGCAGGATGACGGCTTCCTGATCTCGTACTTCATCGTCAAAGACCAGGATAAACGCTGGGATAACATGCGTATGGAGCATCAGACGTATAATGCAGGGCACTTTTTCGAGATGGCGGTTGCGCATAATCAGTTGACCGGGGATGATAAGGTGCTTAACGCGGCGATAAGATTCGCCGACCACATTGACGGTATCTTCGGTGAGGGCAAGAGATACGACGTCGGCGGTCACCAGGAAATAGAACTTGCACTAATAGAGCTTTACCGTGTAACGGGAGATCGCAGGTATCTGGAGCTTTCAAAATTCTTCCTTGACGAACGTGGTCACGTACACGGAACAGAACGCAAACGTTTCGATCCGAATACATTGCCGCCTTATCCGCCGAATGTCGATCATCTTGGCAAATCCGAGAGACGCCGTGCACTTTTTGTCGCAAAGTGGATGAGGCGATCCGGCAGGATGCAGGACCACAAACCGCTGGTAGAACAGGACGCTACCGGCCATGCCGTCCGCGCCGGTTACACGTATTCTGCGATAGCTGACATGCTACGCTTCATGGACGCCCCCGATTACGCGCGTGCTCTCGACCGTATATGGGAAGATGTCGTTTACCGCAAAATGTACATCACCGGCAGCGTCGGAACGGCCCAGTACAGCGACGAGGGTTTCGGCGATCCGTACCTCCTGCCCAACAAGACCTATTGTGAATCCTGCGCAAACATTGCCAACGTGCTCTGGCAGCACCGTATGGCCACTTTGAAAGCAGACGCCAAATATGCCGACGTCATGGAACTGGCTCTCTACAACGGAGCCATCTCAGGTATATCGATCGAAGGTAACGAATTCTTTTACCAGAATCCTCTTCAGAGCAATGGGGCGAAACGTTCTTCATGGATAGGTCTTGCCTGCTGTCCTACTAATCTTACCCGATTTATTCCCCAGGTTGGAGGGTTTATGTACGCTGTCGGCAAAGAGAACATCTACGTCGACCTTTACGCGGCGAGCACCGCCTCTATTAAGACAGAAAAAGGAAAAGCAGTTAAGATCTACCAAAAGACCAATTACCCGTGGGATGGAAATATACGATTAACCGTTACTCCCGACAAACCGTCGGAGTTCGGACTTTGTCTGCGCATACCCGGATGGGCACAGGGACGCCCGGTACCGAGCGATCTTTATCGTTTTAAAAATTCCCGTGTTAAACCGGCTACTCTGAAGGTCAACGGTAAAAGTGTTAACGCAGCCGCCGGGGCCGATGGTTACATCCACCTTGAGCGCAAATGGCGAAAGGGCGATGTTGTCACACTCGATCTTCCAATGCCCGTAAAGCGCGTGTACGCACATGAAGAGGTCGAAGCAGACAAAGGCAAGGTTTCGCTGATGAGAGGCCCGATCGTCTACTGTCTCGAAGCGGTTGACAACGCCGGTGTTGATTTTTCAAAACTTCAACTGCCGCGCCAATCGGTTCTGAAGGCAAGTCATCGTGCCGACCTGCTTAAAGGCGTGACAGTTCTGCAGGGTACAGCTATTTCAGGCGGTGAAGAGGTTGATATAACCGCTGTCCCGTACTACGCCTGGGCAAACAGGGAAAAGGGAGCAATGACAGTGTGGGTTGATGAAACGACACCGATATCCAAATCTGCGGCTATCGAAAAGATAACCGGAAATGCTCCTATCAAGGTGTTTATTCTCGCCGGCCAGTCCAATATGCAAGGCCAGGGAGTTGTCTCCATGGATCATCCTCAGCATTACAACGGCGGCAAGGGCAACCTTGTTTGGTCGATGAAGAATTCTGCAAGTGCAGAAAAAATGAAGCACCTGAAAGATGAAAATGGAAACTGGGCTGTTCGTGATGATGTTGAGATATCCTTCAGGGCCCGCGACAAGGTAAGGAAAGGTGGATTGACCATCGGATACACAGGTTACGGCGGTTCAACTCATATTGGCCCGGAGCTTCAGTTCGGTCATGTCATAGGCGATCACTTTGACGAACCTGTGCTTCTTATCAAGACGGCATGGGGCGGCAAGAGCCTGTATGTCGATTTCCGTCCACCGAGTTCAGGCGGTAAGGTTGGGCCGTACTATACGAAGATGATCGAGGAAATCTACGCCGCTCTGGGAGAACTTAATTACGATAATTATGAGCTTGCCGGTTTCGTATGGATGCAGGGCTGGAACGACATGTGCACAAAACCCGCAATCCCCGAATACGCCGACAACCTCGTCAACCTGGCAAAGGACATTCGCGAAGAGTTCAATGTGCCGAACCTGCCGTTTATAGTCGGCGAACTCGGTAACGGCGGACCCGTCAAAAAGCCCGGCTCAATGGCTGATTTCAGAAAAGCACAGCGAGAGGGTGCCGGGCGGATCAGGAATGCCGTCTTCGTAGAAACCGCAGACTTTGCCCGCCCCAAAGAACTGTCGCCTAATGTCGGCCATGGACACCACTGGTTCGGAAACGCGGAAAGCTACTTCCTGGTAGGAGATGCACTGGCAAAGGCCGCTATTGAACTCATTGAGAAAAATTAGAATATAATTTTCGGAACAGTCAACTTCCGTACTCTCGTCACGGCGCAAGAGCTTCCGATGCATATGTCCGGCATGTATAGTCAAACAGCTTGTACCCTCAGAAGAATTTGCCAAGCTAAAAAGCGGTGACGCGCTTTTACCCGCCGGAACAAACGATGGTCGAAAAGCCAAAACCGTACGCCTGAGATGTGTGACTGCGCCCCATCAGGCACAGAAAGTACTGCTGAGCCGATTGAACGTGCAAAAAGAAAAACGGGCCGAGCAAAGGAGTCAGGAGAGAATTCAGCCCGGCCCGCATCCACGGGTCCCCCCGGCCCTGTATTTTATACGATTGCCGGCGAGCATAAGTTCAGCTACACCGGGAGTGGGAAATCGTGGTGATGCGATGTATTGTGCGTGAATTTCTCAGCGTTTTTTGGCCAGGTGCAGAATCGAAGGGGTCTTGAAGGGAGACTGGAACTCACGCTCACCCGTCGCAGCATTCAGGTCCTCGCCTTTGACCACGTGGCCACTGACCAGGTCCGTCCATTCCACCGCGTACTTGCCTGATTCGAGTTTAACATTGAAACTCTTTGCGCCGCTCTGCGGCTGATAGGCCAGATATTCGCGCCCGGGATTTGCAAGACAATATTTGGTCGATGCCAGATCGTCTCGCGGCGTCAACGACGCCAAACCGGCACGCTCGCTGAGCCGGCGTGCGAAACCCATTGCCCTGCGCGCCGGATCATGCTTCGGATCGGGCACTTCGGGCGAACCGATGCGGAAATCCATATAGCTATCCATCAGGATAAATTGATTGCCCCGCATGAAGTTCTTCCAGATCCACTGCGGGTCGCTGTTCCACGGATTGATGTGGTCGTTGTCGACGATTATCACTTTGCGCCCCTCAGTATCCGGCGGGTTGCTAATGTAGTTCTTGCCGTTGGGCGAAATCCAGTCGGCCGGGCTCGAAAAGAGAGGTGGATTACTGATAGGAGAACTTGTCATGCCGACAGGATGCTGTTTTGGCTTGCTCTTCTCATACTTATGGATGAAACGGATCATGTGATAATGCCATTCGATGGAATTCGTATGGCTCTCGTTGCTGATCTCCCACAATACGTTGTCAAGGTCGTTGAGCGTGTCGATCACCTTGCGAATGTACGCCTCGTGCAGTTTGACTATCTCACGCCTCTTGAGCGTGTGGGTTTCGTCACCCTCGCCGTCGCCGTTAAGATCGCCGTTCACGCCGTTAACATTGTTCCTGGAATTGTAGGGATGTCCGCCCCAGGCGTTGCCCTTCTTCGGATCGACGCCTCTGGTCCCCTTCTGCTCGACGCTGAAGCCCTGAAACATCATGACGCTGACGTAAATCCCCCGCTCGCCGCCCGCAATCACTCTATCCCTCAACCGGTCGAAATAGGCCTGGTTGAACCGAGTCAAGTCGAACCTGGGCTTGCCGTCCAGAGCCTTGCCGGGACCGGTGCGCATATAGGCCATCGGCTTGTAACGGATCAGAGTATCATGCGGCACAAACTGCATCCACTGGGCCTGTTCCCATCGCCACATTCGCATGAAGTTGTGCCCTAATTCCTGCATGAAATCGAGATATCGCTCGTAATCAAAGTCGGGGGTTTCGCCCTCGACGCCGCGTTCCTGGAAGTTCGCCCAGGTATGCGAGCCGGTCAAAAGAACCGCCCTGCCCGTGCCGTCGGCGAAGTATCTCGGATTCTTCGGATGGATTCGCAACGGCCCGCCGTCACTCGGTATCTTAGGTTTCAACCAGAGAATCCAGTCTTTTCCGTCGGGCGCAACCAACGTCTGATTGCCTCCGGGGACCATGTACCGAGCCGACCATATTCCTCTTCTCGGATTATACCACCTGGCAACAAATTGTCCTCCTTCGGGTAATCGTACTGTTACTTTTGGTGTTTTTTCGCTGACATTCGCCTCGCCAGGCTTCGGGCCGTCGGGATTGGCCAGATAGATGATGTAAGCACAGTCGTCGTGAATGCACTTGAACTTGCCCGGTTCATCGCCGACCATCGCATCGTGGGGCTTCATGCCGACGAGCGTAAGCCCGGTGTCTTTGAAGAATTTGTGTATGTGGACGAAATCATCGGCCCCGCGTTCGAGCTTGCCCGCGGCGACGGCGTCGAAGTAGCCCTGCACTCCGCGCTCGTTCGCATCGTAGGGCTCGTAAGTTCTAAGTCCGCCGTAAGTGGCGTGCCCGCCTGATAGTAAAGCGGCCCACATGAGACGCCGGAAGAAATAGCGGTCGTGTTTCGGATTTCGCCAGTGCTCGTAGCGGTCCTCATCCAGAACCATCGGCTCAGCTCGCGTGCCGTAATACTCCTTGAAGATTCTTCCGTCGGTCTGATCCATGTCTTCGAGCATGATGATGTCGGACCAGTCGGCATCCACAAAATCGTATCCCTTGAAGCGACTTTGATGATTAGTCAGCAGCGTGCCCCACGGCTCTCTTGCCGCCATATCTTTACCGATTTTGTCGATTGTTTGTCGCAAGACCTTCCTGCCGGTGAGCTTGCCACCCGGGACGATTTCGCGGTCGTTCGAGACGCACCAGTGAATGTTGGGCAGGGCCGAAAACCTGGCCTGTGCGTATTGTGCGATCAACTTGGCCGCTTCGTCGCCAGCCTCGTAGCGGCGCAGCTCTTCGGTGTCCTCGCCGTACGGAATCAGCTTAAAGATTATGTGAGGATATTTCTCAAGCGCGTATTGCAGGCGCCTGTCGATCTCCTGCCAGTACTCCAGATTCAGTTCCTTTCGACCGTTGGCGAAGAGAATCTGAACGTCCGAGCGTCCCTGGCAGAACCACGTGCGAATCTTCGTCGCCCCCATCCGGGCGGCCTGGTCGATATACTCTTTCCACTTCGGCTCGGTCTGCGTGACGTATCGGTACCCGGTGTCGCCTATGTGCAGGAACCACTGGCCGTTATCGTAGGCGAACTGCCGCCGGTCTTGCTTGTGCAGGCGAAGCTTGCCCGGCAGCTTCGAGGATTTGACCTCGAAACGACCGTTTTTGCTGCCCAGATCTAAGACGTTGGAAGATGATTCCCATCGCCAGCGCCCCACGGTATCGCAGTAGGCGCGGGCTTTGAATACGCCGTCGCCGTCATAAAAGCCGTCCACCGTCACTTTCGAGCCGTCCGGCCGTTCGAAAACAACCTGCAGCTCAACATCGAAATAAGGATTACGCGAAGTTTGTTCCGTCTTAAACGACAATTCGTAGAAGCCGCGATGCTGATAGGCCGCCGGGCCTGATAAACATGAGTTGCTCAAGCACAGACCAAAAACAAACGTGATGACTATTAAGTGAATTTCTTTTTTTCCTGCCACTTTCGACCTCCGGGACATGAAAACCACTGTCCGGCTACATCGCCGGGCCTTCAGGCCCATAGAATGTCAGACCTGTGCCGAAAAGTCAAGCGCAGTCATAGCGTGCGGCAGTGGGCGGAGCACAGATTCTCTTGGGTTCTGACATCTGATTTCGCTAAATCGGCGTACCAAATGTTTTTTTTGTGCAAAAATCCCCGAATATAACCGCAGGGGAGCGGTGATTTCTACGTTTCATATATATGGAAGTCCAGGCAAAGAAGCGTATTTCAATATAGTAAACAGCAGCCGCGGGATCTCTTCTCCGAGGCGGCACAGAACGAAAGGAGCGGCAAATGAGTACGAAAAAGTTGGTTGCAATCATGGCCCTGACGGTTCTTATGGCAGCGGGTACTACAACGTGGGGTCAGCGTGGCGTGGGCGACAATGAAGGCGTGGTCCGGCGGACCGTCGAGACGCAACGGACGGCCCTCAAAGGCACGATCAAGGACATCCTCACCGAAAGGTGTGAAAGCACGACCGGGCCGTTTGGCATCGGGATGCACCTGCTCCTGACGACTGGCGACAAAAAGCAGCACAATGTACATCTCGGTCCCGCTGTCCTTGTTAGAGACCGGTTGAAGCCATTGAAGGTGGGGCAATCGGTCACCGTGCAGGCTTACCGCACGCAAAAGATGCCGGCTGGAAATTTTGTGGCCATTACGCTCAAATTCGACGGCAAGACAATACGTTTTCGTGATGAGAACCTGCAGCCGATATGGTCAGGCGGGCAGGGGCAATTTTCCGGCCCATACCAGGCGAGCCCCGAGCTTCAACGATGGCCACAATGGCGTCAGCCCTATGGAAGAGGCTACGGCATGGGTTACGGCAGAGGCAGAGGTTACGGAGCGGGATTTGGAAAGGGCATGGGCCGAGGTTACGGCCGGGGATGGAGCAGCAACATGGGTTACGGCCGGGGCTGGAACAGCAACATGGGCTACGGCCGGGGCCGTGGCGGCAGAGGACAAGGACGCGGCGCGGGATACGGATACGGGCCGGGAATGTGTCCATGGGATTGGCGTGCCGCGCCCAGGTCCCCTCAGTATTACGGCCGGCGGAGATAATCAGGACTTTGCCGCCGCCATGTCCATCGCCGCTTCTGCGACTCTGATTCCGAGCTGTACGGCGGTCGCCATGCCGAACTCATCTTTGGTAATGTCGTCGTTATAGGCGTTCCAGAGCGTCGCCCCCTGGTGGGCTTTGGGCTTGCCGCCGACGATCATCATTTCGTGGCAGAGCAGAACGCACTGGATCTGTTCGATGACAAGTTCCTGTCCGCCGTTTCGATAGCCGCCAACAGCAAGGACTCCGGCCGGCACATCAGCCAGCATGAGTTCCGGCTTGCGGAGAACGGCGATCCGTTCGAGAAAGACCTTACACAGCGCGCTCATGCTTCGGAAGTAGCTGGGAGAGCCAATGATAAGACCATCAGGTACAGGATCTTTCAGCTTCGAAAGAATTGCCTGGAAATCATCTTTCTCCAAGCCGCCGGCGGACGAAGCCGAGATTTCCATGCCGCCGAGGTCGATCAGTTCGGTCTTGATGCGGGAATTGACTTTTTGGGCCGCATCGAGAGCGGCTTTGACCGCCGTGGCGGTTGTTTTGCCTTTGCGCGGGCTGCACGAGACTCCCACGATCTTGACGCCGCCCGATCGGGCGGCGTCTGCCGCACCCGAAGCGAGTGTGACGGCGGCACCGGTGGCGAGTGACTTTGAGATGAAGTTTCTTCGATCCATGTTCTCTTTCTCCTTGTTATAAAAACCACGTTACCAGTTCGTATTCATTCCTGTCTGAGATCCTTACACCAGGCAGATTCTCACGCCACGCCCCCCGCATCAGGGGGCAATGTAAATCAGATAGATTCCCCCGAGCAGTACAAGCACGCCGCATATCCTTTTCAGAATGACGGCGCCTTTGGATTTTTCGTTCCAGTTCATGTATCGCTGCACCAGACCGGTGCAGGTACCGGCAAGAACAATAACCGAGCAATGCCCGATACCGTACGCCAGCAGAAGAACTATTGCGTAAAACAGTGCCGTCGACGCAGCTCTGAACGTTACGGCCAGCATCGGAGCCATGTACGCAAAAGTGCACGGGCCGAGGGCGAGGCCAAAAACCAACCCGAGTATGAACGCGGCGAGCATTCCCTTTCTTTTCATGCCGACCCGCCCCGGTCCTGAGAACGGCGTGGGGATTACATCGAGCAGATGCAGACCCACAACGAAGAATATTGCAGCGACGAAGTAGTTCGCATAAGGCCCCAAATCCCCCATCATACGCCCGGCGGCGGCCGTGACTGCGCCGATGGCGGCAATTGTGATCAGGATTCCCACTGCGAACAGCAGAGAAACAGCGAACGTCCTCCG
>Ga0180432_10006141_pt1 | contig 15713 bp, 15 predicted proteins | sample SS_ome_10_FD_132414 | JGI IMG/M metagenome (GOLD analysis project Ga0180432, IMG submission 132414) | Hypersaline lake sediment archaeal communities from the Salton Sea, California, USA - SS_1_MS_2 metaG | ecosystem: Environmental > Aquatic > Non-marine Saline and Alkaline > Hypersaline >... | reverse complement strand
GTTGACAATTCCCAGGGGGTCGTGGGGATCGGAGAAATCGAGTTTGCGATAGGCCACGGAAAAATCGTCGATTTGCCATTGCACGTAGGCCAACACGTTGATGCCTTGTTTTTCCTGGCTGATGCAATTGGCCACGACGCCGATGGTTTGCATGGCTGCCGGGACGATCAGGTACGCATCGGTGTTTGGGTTGTAACGAAAAGAGAGCCCCATGCCGAGCGTCACCGGCTCTTTGCGCCCCATGCGGGTATGAACCACGTAGGCATTTGGAGGGACAATAATTCTACGCCACGGCCAGAAACCCGTTTCGCGGACCCGGATCGGTTCCTTTTCTAGTTGGAGTTCCTCCGAAGTTTTGATCGCCGCTTGTGGAACAGGACTGGGGGCAATCTTTTCTTCACCAAGCGCCGTTTGGTCAGAGAGGTACTCGAGCTCTTCGACCTCGGTGGCCTCAAAGAGCTCGTCCTTTCTTCTCTCTTTGGGAGGTTGCTGTTGTTGTGCCACATTCTGCTCCATAAAGACGTTGGCTGCTGCTTTGCGTTTTTTCATTGTTGACCTCCTGTCTTTTTGGCCCAAAGGTGGGGGCGGTTCCTACGCCGCGTCGCTCAAAAGCCTGGTGCATCGTGGAAAGCGCGGTCGCTATGAAATATCCGATTCTTTATCCTATTGGCAAACAGCCGACCACCCATTGGGATCTCTCCCAGGATAAGGGGCCGGCTGTGAATCGCTCACGGGATCTTTTCCCTCCTTGGCTCATGGATGGGTCGGGCCGCACGATGATGCTGTCGCCTTTATTCTACCACAGGTGGCGGGAGAAGTAAAAGCCCTGAAATTTCTTTACCATCGGTCCGGCCACCGGATGGTTTGTCCGTCCTTGGCGCTGTTAAAAGTCAGTCGCGTTGCCTCGCCGATCTCTATTGGGTATACATCTATACCACCAGCATGCACATCTTGGGCGGAAACAGTCCCAGGCGATCTCCCTTTTGGATCCTGGTGTTCCAAGGCGACTTGTCCTCGGGCACGCGGTCCTGGGCAGTGACGTAACCCAGATAGGGAGCCATGCGGCACGAGGTCGTGAGCAGTTGACCGTTGAGAAATACCTGCCTGACTTGTTCCTGAGGGACGCCAGCCTGACGCAGGATGTCGGCTACATCCTCGTCCCCCGTGGCCGTCAATACAATCACAGCGTTGCCACTGGCACGGCTGTCTGGCGCGTAGCGGCGTAACTCGCCGTACAAATAAATTTCGATCACGATTGTCCTCCTGGGATAGACGATGGCTGATTCAAGATTGCCTCGATTTGGCCGGCCGCATGGCCCGCACGCGACGCCATGTATTGGCCACAAAAAGGACGCCGGCTGCGACCTGGAGCCAGCCGGATATGAACAGCAGCAGGCCAAAGGCCGGCGCCGGTTGATTCAAGTGCAAGGGTTCAAAAACGACGCGCATGAGCAGGCCGGTGTTAAAAGTGACGAATACGGCCCAATTGACCAGTTCGTTCCCCCGGGGCTCAAAACGAGTCAGGCGGGGCAGCATCCAATAGGCGATGCCGATGATGAGCTGGGTGATCCAGCCAAAAGTGAGCAGGTGAATGTGGGTCTGTCGCAGCAGCCACACCCAGGATGGCACATCAATCCACTTGCCGGTCATCATTAGCCCGCCGATGACGATGCCGGCAAGAAAGTAAAGCATGGCGGCTTTGACATGCAATCGAGATAAAATAGGCATTGTTTCTCCTCTTATATTCTGTGTCTCTCAAAAGCGACGATCAAAAGATGTTGGGTAAGAAAGACCCCTCTTGCTCAGTATCCCAACGTCTCGCTGCGCCGTGACGTGTTAAAGATGCCCGTCGGCGTGTTCACGTTGACTGTTGGGGCTACAATTTTCCGGGGACGAGATTATCTGTATGGTATCACATGCATAAAGAGATCGCTGTGATCAAGATCATATGGATCAGTGCGAGATTGCACTCGAAGCCAATACGTCGTTGAGGGCGCGGAGCAGTGTGTCCGGACAAAGACCATACTCGTGCGCGCTTTCGGCAATGGTATGAAAGGAAGAGATGTGGCAGCCAGGGCAGGCCATGTCAAAGGCATTGAACACGGCAACGGTCTGGGGATGATGTTCTACAACCTCCAGAATGGGAGTGTCAGGAGTGATGAGGGGCATGGTTGTGACTTGTTTCATGATTGCGGTCCTTGTGCAGGGTGCGACTTTTTTGTGGCGTACAGTTTGTATTCTGCAATCTGCTTTGCTAGCGTTGGGCGACAGCGACAAGATCGCCAGAATTTTCTGGATCAAAGGGCGAGAAGCGATAATCACCGTAAAAGGTTGCCGATCGAAAACCGGCTGTCTCCAGGACAGTGGCCAGATCGTGGTAAAAGATGGGCCGCAGCGTAGTAGCATCGACGCAAAAGTCCCATCCACCGGTGGTACGCCAGAAGCGGGCCATGTTGAAGGTCATTGTCTCTTTCCCCAAGTCCATAAAGCGGAAAAAAATGATCTCTTGGTCGCCGTGGCGGTGTGCCGTGGGAGGCATGAACCGCTCGCCTTGTTTCCACACCCTGTCATAGTTGCGGTTTTGAATTATCAACAGGCCGCCTCGGCGCAGGGCGATGGCCATGTCGGCCAGGGCTGCGGCAACGGCTTGTTTGGTGAGCAAGTGGGGTAGAGAGTTGCCCAGACAAAGAATGGCGTCAAAGCCTACTCCCACTGTCTGGGCCAGTTCGCCGAACCCTGCTACAGCAAATTCGACCGGTACATTGGCCCCGGCAGCGTTCTGGCGGGCCAGGGCGATCATTTTGGCGCTCAGGTCGGCGCCGGCGACCTGGTAGCCGCGTTGTGCCAGGGCGATGGCGTGGCCTCCCGTGCCGCAGGCAGTGTCCAGCACGCGACGGACGGCGTGTCTGTTGAACAGTTGCTCAAAGAAGGGGAGTTCAAAAGCCAGGCGAGCCTCCCAATTCACAAAGCGGTCATAGTCGGCGCTGAGGGCATCATAGAGTGGCACGGGGGTATGGGATGTCATGTGTGCGCCTCTGCTTCGTTAGCTGTGTTTTCCAGCATGTGCATCAGCCGCTCGTATTTCTCCTTGCCGACACACTCGCGGGCGTGCGCACACCAGTCAATGCAGGAGGCACCTCGTGATTGGGTGACCTCGCGGCCGCAATTGGGACACTTGGCGAACGGTTCATCGGACCAGATCTCTAGTTCTGTGTCACAAAAGGGACAGTCGATATAGTCGGGTCGCACTTCTCTAAAGTTGATGGCTCCGGGGCAGCCCTGAAAGAAAGACATGGGATCGCGCTCCTATTGATGCCGATTGGGTAGACATGGGTGAAAAAAATGTTCAATGTTACACATCTTATTATAGCAGGTTTTGGCCAGAGGGGATATGATTTTTATCATATTGGTGGTATACTGAGGTATAATGTGTCCCCAGACAGGTTCATGTTTACACTTGAGATTTTTTCTCTTGGCATTGTGCAGCAATGGGAGGGAAATCGATGCGTGAGATCCTTTATGAACACCTTACCTCTGCCGGCCAGGTGGTGCGGGTGGGGCAGGGGGACCTGACCGACGAGACGGTAGATGCCATTGTCAACGCCGCCAACGAGCATCTGGCACACGGTGGCGGGGTAGCCGGGGCTATTGTGCGCAAGGGTGGCTACAGCATCCAGGAGGAAAGCAATCGGTGGGTGCAGACACACGGCCCGGTGCGCACCGGCACGGCAGCCATCACCGGCGCGGGAAGGCTGCCGGCCAGGTGGGTCATTCATGCCGTGGGGCCGATATGGCGTGACCGTGGCGACGAGCCGGAACTGTTGGCCAGTGCGGTCCGCAGTGCGTTGGAGGTGGCGACAGCGCACGGTCTGGAAAGCGTTTCGCTGCCGGCCATTTCTTCGGGCATCTTTGGCTTTCCCAAGCCTCTCTGCGCCGAGGTGATGTGGACGACGGTGCTGGACTATTTGGCCGCGCATCCAGACGGCAGCGTCTGCGAGGTGAATTTTTGCAATCTGGATCGTCACACTGCCGAAATCTTGAGAGACCAGGCGGTTCGGCGGTTTGGAGAAATTTGACAAATTTTAGCTTGGGTGTATAATTTTATACGTCAGTCAGACACATTTTTCAGACTATGGAAGGGAGGCAGCAATATGACACAAAAGAAAGGGTTTTTGCAACTCGTTGTCCTTTGTGTCGATCTTGCTTGTTCGTCACTCCCTGGTTGGGTGGGGTGCGTAGCTTAGAGTTCTGTGCTGCAATCTCTATAATGTTGCCCGAGCCATGAGTTGGCGGCGAGATCGTACAGCTCATGGTTTTCTGTTGGCTGGCGATGTCAAGTTGCCTGATTAGGTTTATTGCGAGACCATGAGCGAGCGATTATTCATGGTCTCGTTTATTTTTATCACCAGTCTATTAGTAGTCTGTGGAGGAACAGGACCGTGTCGACTAGCAAGGAGGGGCATTGGCGGCCCCAAAAAGCTGACAGTACAGGGCGTAGAAGCGGCGAACAGACCAAACGCAATCGCAAATTCAAACGGCCACGACGCCGGGATTGGATGCCGGACAATTTCGATGACCTCGACGCACTCGACGAGTTCGGTTTTTCACAACGCGAACGGATCGTACCGCGTGGGGAGCGGGAGCGCCGCCGGGCCATCACAACAGCAATGTTGGCCGATTTGGAAGAGGAGACGGACGCCGAAGAGTTGTAATTCGTAGAGTCACCACACCAGATAAACCGAAAAAAGTTTTGCCCGCGTTTTTGCCTGCCGGTAGGCTCAGAAATAAGCCTTGCTTTTTTCGAGTGGATTAGCAGGAGATAGGTGGGCATGATAGGTAGGGATTAAAAGCCGGTGGCTTTCAGGGATGCGCCTGGCATCTGTGAATTTGGCTTGCTTCTCTCAAGAGATCGTTCCTGTGTAATGAGTGTGCTGCCCGGCGATTTCTTGCCTGCTGTGTGCCGATGGCGCGGTCAAAATGGATAGGCGATAGGGGGGCTTTTTAAAAGTGCCACTTTAAAATCATGCCGGCGTTCACCCCATGTTGCCGCTTTGGTCGTTTCAATTTGCTGTATTCGATCGTCGTCAGGTCCACTGCTGGGACCTGACGACGTTTTTATTGCTTCTTTTCGCCTTTGGCCTCGAAACCAAGTGACGGTTTCTTTGCCAAACGGTGAGGAGCGTGGTATAATGGGCCAAGCAAACGGTGTTGACCGCAACGTAGGGGAGGGAGAATTATGTGCAAACGAATCTTGATCATCGAGGATGATCAGGAAATGATCAATCTGGGTGACCTCTTTCTCCGTAAGGCGGGTTACAAAGTGCTTTCGGCATTGGGAGGCGAAGCGGGCCTAGAGATGTTGCGCACAGAATCTGTAGATCTGGTACTCCTGGACGTTATGATGGTGGGGGTGGATGGCTGGAATGTCCTGAAAGTGATGCGTGCCAACAAAGAGTGGCAAGACATTCCGGTGATTATGCTGTCTGCACGCCATTATCTGGAATATGAAAGTGAAATGGCTGACTATGCCGGAATGTTTACCGACTATGTGGTCAAGCCCTTTGTCGTGCGCAATTTGTTGGAAAAAATAGAGACTGCATTGATAGCATAAACAAAGGATGGAGAGGTGTAGGTTGGCAAAATTCTCTGATTAGATTTAGGTGGAGGAAGAAAAGATGGTGCCGTCACACCATGGAAGAATGCATCCAATTCGCTCACAATCTTTGTCACAGTCTGCCATCGCTTCGGAACAGTCCCTGTCTGCCACACCTCGAATAGCGGAGAAACCTGTCAAGCAAAACCTCCAGAGGTTTACACCCCCTGAAATCGCTTCTATTGCGGACACGGGTCTCAATCTTGGATTTCTCGCTGACTTGACGCTAAAAGTGATGTACTTTGAAGGCACCATCTCGGGCTACGACATCGCTCAGAGAGTCAGGTTACCTTTTGCTGGCGTCATAGAAGAAGCCCTCGAGTTTTTGCGTCGTGAGCAGTTCTGTGAGGTAAGGGGCGCTCGTGGATTAGGCGAGTCGTCTTATCAGTACACCATCACAGACAGAGGCTGCGAAAAGGCTCGAGAGGTCCTGGAACGCAGCATGTACGTCGGGCCGGCGCCGGTGCCATTGCAGGTTTATGCGGCCTCCGTTCGCCAGCAGCCACTCCAAGACGTCAATTTCCACCCCGCGACTATACGCCAAATGCTCTCCCACCTGGTTCTCAGTGAAGAGATCTTTAATCAGATTGGGCCGGCAGTCAACTCGGGCCGTTCCATCTTTATCTTTGGTCCGCCTGGCAATGGCAAGACGGTCATTGCCGAGAGCATTGGGCGCATGTTGATGACGGATGATATGTATATTCCTTACGCCTTTGAAGTGGATGGGCACGTTGTCAAAGTGTTTGATGAGGTCAGCCATCAGGTGGTGGATGGATTGCCCGGTGCCGAGGCTGGGACTACTGCATTTCTCAAGGGTCGTAAGCGGGATGATCGGTGGGTCAAGATCAAACGTCCCGTCATTGCTGTGGGGGGTGAGTTGACGCTGGAGGCGTTGGACCTGGTGTTTGATGAAATTTCAAAATATTACGAAGCACCTTTCCAGGTCAAGGCCAATGGCGGTATGTTTTTGATAGATGATTTCGGTCGTCAGCGCATGAGGCCCAGAGAGTTGTTGAATCGTTGGATTATCCCGCTGGAAAAGCGGATCGATTATCTCACTCTACATACAGGCCGCAAAATAGAAGTGCCTTTTGATATGTTGATCGTCTTTTCTACCAATCTCGAACCCAAACAACTGGTAGAGGAGGCGTTTTTGCGGCGCATCCGGCATAAAATTCAGGTTGACAACCCATCTTTTGAACAGTTCCGCGAAATATTTCGGCGGTTGTGCCAGGACAAGAGAGTGCCTTATGATGATCGAGCACTGGCTTATCTATTACAAGAGCACTATATCAAGAAAAAGCGTCCTTTGCGTGCCTGCCATCCTCGCGATTTGCTGGACGAATTGTTAGATTTTGCCAACTTTACCAATGTGACTCCCCAGTTGAACAAAGAAACAATAGACAAAGCGTGTGAGGCATATTTTGTTGAGCTGTAATTGCGATCTCGTGGGGAGGAGGGGTGGGGCGACGGCTTCCCTTGCACTTTGCACTTGGGCCAGCGTTGCGGTCGAGCCTCAAAGTATTTGAGATTCGCATGTCTGTGATGAAAATTTGCTGCTGGACAAGTGTCCGGTGGCAAATGTGGGGTGATGAGCCATTGTGTTAAAAGCGTTGGACGATCTGTATCAGCAGCAAGTTTTGAATTTTGCACACCGGGGGGCCAGTGCTGCCGCACCAGCAAACACGCTGGCTGCCTTTCGCCTGGCGGCCGAGATGGGCGCGGATGGTGTCGAGCTTGATGTTCAACTCGCCCGCGATGGCGAGGTAGTGGTCATTCATGATTTCGCTGTGGATAGCACGACCAATGGCCGGGGGGCGGTGCGAGAAATGACGCTTGCCCAACTCAAAGAGTTGGATGCGGGAAGTTGGTTCGATCCGGCTTTTGCCGGCGAGCGTATCCCCACGCTCCAAGAGGTGTTTGATGCGATAGGACATCGCTTGTTGGTGAACGTCGAGATCAAGAGCCTGCCACTCCGCGGCCGGGGGCTGGAAGCAGAAGTCGTCCGCCTCATCGAAGATAACAACTTGGTACACCGGGTCATTGTTTCCTCTTTCAACCCCTTGTCGCTGCGAAAGGTAAAGGGATTTAACCCGAATGTTACCACGGCTTTGCTCTATGGCCCAAGGCAGTCTCTTTTGCTGCGACATGCCTGGCTGGGATCGGTCACACCCCACGAGTTTCGCCACCCGCACTATTCGATGGTGAACGAGCGGTTTCTGGGTTGGGCGCGACAAAAGGGTTACCGTGTCAACACCTGGACAGTCGACGAGGTGGACGAGATGCGCCGCCTCATAGCCTTGGGTGTAGATGGCATCATTACCGACTGTCCTGATTTGCTGGCAGAGGTATTGTCCGAAAGCTAGAACCGGGTTGGAGAGCATTTAGGATTGAGAACTGGGCGTTGAAAATAGGTCTTTACATTCATATTCCTTTCTGCAAGCGCAAATGCCCCTATTGCGATTTTAATTCTTATGCCGGGCTGGACGCGCTGCAAATACCCTATGTTGAGGCGTTGACTGCCGAGATGAGCTGGCTGGCGCGGCAGAGAGAATGGCAGGCGAACACAGTCTTTATCGGGGGTGGCACGCCAACCGTGCTGCCCCTTTCGTTGTTGACGCGCGTGCTCGACGCGGTACAGGCTCGATTTTACGTCCCCGCTGGCGCCGAGATCACTGTCGAGGCCAATCCCGGGACGGTGGACGAGACGTATTTGGCCGGGTTGCGGGCAGCGGGTGTGAACCGTCTCAGTCTGGGGGTGCAAAGTTTTCACAACGACGAATTGCGCCTTCTGGGGCGCATCCACACGGCCGCCGAGAGCAAAGCCGCTTTCCGTGCTGCCCGGCGGGCTGGCTTTCAAAACGTTAACCTGGATTTGATTTACGGCCTGCCGGAGCAGTCGCTGGAGAGATGGCGAGTTACGTTGGAGCAGGCGCTCTCGCTGTCGCCGGAACATTTTTCCCTCTACTGCCTCACCGTTGAAGAAGGTACTCCCTTTGCCGAGTGGGTTGCCCGTGGCGACTTGGCTCAGCCTGACGATGACCTGGCCGCCGAGATGTACGAGTTGGCCGGGGAGATGCTAAAGGCAGACTACCTCCACTACGAAGTTTCCAACTGGGCCAGGCGAACGATGCCCGATCCACAATTCACGATTTGCCATTCGCCCTTTATTTGTCAGCACAATATGGTGTATTGGCGCAATAAGGCGTATCTGGGCCTGGGGGCCGGGGCACATTCCTCGTGGGATGGACGACGGTGGCACAACCTGCTCTCTCTGCAGAGCTATGTGGCACGGATGGCAGCGCAGGGCAAAGGTGCTGCTCCGTGGGCGAGTCCCGTGGTTGAGGGCGTGGAGGTCATTGGTGAGTCCCTGGCCATGGGCGAAACGATGATGCTTGGCCTGCGATTGCTGAAAGAGGGCGTGCCGTTGGCACGCTTTTCAGAGCGGTTTGGCCGATCGTTGTTAGATGTCTATCGGGACGAGGTAGCAGTCTTGCAAGGAGAAGGTCTGTTGGAGCAAGGGCCAGAGTGCGTCCGGCTGACACGGCGCGGATGGCTGCTGGGCAATCAGGTTTTTGCACGCTTTCTGCCGGACGTCTGAGCAGTGATTGCAGCTTTGGGGGTTTTCTGTTATACTCAAGTTGGCTTGAACAATCTGGACAGGCCCTCGGAGGACGTGACGACTACAAGGGGGAACATACTATTGTCTTTACCATTCATCATAGCCATCGACGGGCCAGCCGCTTCAGGCAAGAGTACCATAGGAAGCTTGCTGGCCAAGCGATTGGGCTATCTCTACTTTGACACAGGGGTGATGTATCGCGCAGTGACCTGGACTGCCCTGCAACGAAAAGTGCCTATCGAAGACGAGTCTGGCGTTTCTGCATTGGCCGAGGCGATCCATATCGAGGTGACTTGTCCAACTGTGGAGGACGGACGGCAATACACTGTCCTGGTGGATGGCCAGGACGTGACGTGGCCTATCCGGCAGCCGGAAGTGGATCAAGGTGTGTCGCCCGTTTCCGCCTACGCGGGCGTACGCCGTGCCCTGACCGTCCAGCAGCGACGCCTGGGTCTGCAAGGGGACATTGTCCTGGTTGGGCGAGACATTGGCACGGTGGTTCTGCCCGAGGCGGATCTGAAAATCTATCTGGATGCTACGTTAAAAGAGCGCGCTTGCCGCCGTTGGAAAGAGTTGCAATTGCGAAATCTGCCAGTCGATTACGATCAAGTGTTGGCGGCTATGAAGCGACGCGATGGAATAGATAGCTCGCGTGCACTGGCTCCCTTGCGCCCGGCCAGGGACGCGCGTGTACTCGACACAACGGGACTTGGCGTTGAGGAGGTCTTGGCCCAGGTTGAGGCATGGGTCTGTGAAATTGCGAAAGGAAGGTAGTTCTCGATGCATCGTTGGTTTCGTCGTATTGTGAAACCGATTATCAGATTTCTCATATGGCTTCTCCTCCGTATGGAGGTGAGGGGGTTGGAAAATATTCCCTCTGAAGGACCTGTCATCCTGGCCATCAACCATACCAACTTTTTGGATCCTGTGTTGATGGTGGCCATATGTCCCCGTCCTGTGGAAGCGATCAGTAAGCTCGAGAACTTTGGCCTCTTTCTTTTTGGTGCCCTGATCCGATTGTATGGCGTCATTCCCATCCACCGGGGAAAAGTGGATCGCAAGGCGCTGAATGTGGCCATCGAGGTGCTAAAGCGCGGCGGGGTGCTGCTCATTGCCCCGGAGGGGACGCGGAGCGGCGTGGGACGGCTGCAAAGGGGACGCGGTGGCCTGGCCTATATCGCCTCGCAGGCCGACGCTCTCGTCGTGCCGGTGGGCATCGTCGGCGTGGAGGGCTTTTGGCACAACCTGACCCATCTGCGGCGCACGCCGGTCAAGATGGTGCTGGGAAAACCGTTCTGCTTTGTGGTGCCAGGGCAATCACTGAATCGCCATGCCTTGACTCAAATGATGGCTGAGGCAATGTATCAACTCGCTGCTGTCCTGCCTCCGGAGCATCGTGGCTTCTATACCGATCTGGAGGCAGCAACTGAGGAGTGTTTAGAGTTTCCTGCTGGAGGGAGTAACCTGAAAGGTGTTGTGTTGAGGGGATTGTGAAAAGTCAAGTGAGAGAAACTTTTTCGACGGCCAGCGCTGGCACTGAATTATTTGAGAGTTAAAATGCGACGACCTGGTGGCGTTATTTCCCGTGTAGAACCGAATAGCCTGGCCGCTCGTTTGGGCCTGCAACCGGGAGACGAACTGTTGGCGATCAACAGCCATCAACTGCGCGATGTGATAGACGTGCAGTTTTACGGCGCAGAAGAGTGGCTCGAGTTGGTTGTACGTCGTGAAAAAAGTGGCCAAGAGGAGATTTGCCAGGCCGAGCGGGTTTACGACGAGGTCCTGGGCCTCGATTTTGTCCATCCTACCTTTGACGTGGACATTCGCCGCTGTCGCAACAATTGCAAATTCTGCTTTCTGGCCCAGAACCCGCGTGGCCTGCGGCAGAGCCTCTATGTCAAGGATGATGATTATCGCTACTCGTTTCTCTATGGCAATTTTGTCACGCTGACTAATCTCAGCGACGAGGACTGGGTGCGCTTGGAAGAGCAGCGTCTTAGCCCGTTGTATGTGTCAGTGCACGTCACAGAGTTGGCGCTGCGCCGGCAATTGCTGCAACGTCCCGACGCGCCTGACGTGTTGGAACAACTCGCTCGTCTGGTCGATATAGGTGTCGAGACGCACGCTCAACTTGTGCTCGTCCCTGGCCTCAACGATGGTTCCCACCTGGAGCGCAGCCTTGCCGACTTGAGCAAGCTGGCCTTTGTGCCGGTGCTGTCGGTGGGTGTCGTGCCTGTTGGCCTGACCCGCTACCACCGGGGTCCTTTCCGCCCCTATCGCTCCGACGAGATGGCGTGCGTGCTGGAACAGGTAGCGGTCTGGCAGGATCGTTTCCAGCGTGAGCACGGTGTCCGTTGGGTATATCCATCCGACGAGTGGTACCTGGCTTTGGGGCATGAGGTGCCACTGGCCGATGACTATGACGACTTTGCCCAGATCGAAAATGGCATTGGCATGGTGCGCCAGTTGCTTGACGAGTGGGAGGTGGACAGAGGGCGGATCGCCAAAGGTGGATCGCCATCTGTGGCAGGGGGAGGGACGTTGGTGTGTGGCACGTTGATAGCCCCGCTGATGGCGCATCTGATGGACGATTTGGCGGCGCTGACTGGCTTGAGGGTAAAGGTGGTGCCCGTCCTCAATCGCTTCTTTGGATCCACCGTCACTGTCTCCGGGCTGCTGACGGGGCAGGACGTGGTGGCAGCTTTGCAGGAACACGCCTTGGAGGGGCCGGTGTTTCTCCCTCGTGTTATGTTTGATCCAGCGGGTCAGTGCACGCTGGATGACTGGGCGCTGAAAGCCATAAAGGACGCGCTAGGTGTGCCGGTGGTTGTGGCCGAGTCGCTGGGCCAGGTGGTGGCCTGGTTTGCAGGGAGGGGGTGATGGACATGTAGCGATCACATGTGATGGGGGAAAGATAGCGCCTGGACTGGTCTGGGCCAATCGCCTGGCCAGTTGACGAGGTGGAGGTTCCTCACCGTGAGGTGAGGCTAACCAAAAGTTTATGGGAAAATCGATTGAATCGGCGGATGCCTCCAGGGATGGCTACGTCCCTCTCTTTCCCTCCTGAGCTTTTGCACAGTGAATGTGTAGACAGGTAAAGCATGGTCTTACAAAACCGGCAGGTGACTGCCGGCACAAGAGACCCTGCAGTAGCGCCATTTGAATATCTCTTGCACAATCGTACGCTTAGGAGGGGAGCATGTGCGGTATTGTTGGTTATGTCGGATCTAAATCGGCCACGACGGTTGTCCTCGAGGGACTCAAGCGGTTGGAGTATCGGGGCTACGACTCGGCGGGGCTGGCGGTCATCGAGAACGGCCAGATTGCCGTTCGTCGAGACGCCGGCAAGTTGAGCAATCTGGAGGCGTTACTGGCGAGTGAGCCGGTTCAGGGGCATGTGGGCATTGGCCATACCCGTTGGGCGACCCATGGCGCGCCTTGCCAGCGGAACGCTCATCCTCACAGTGATTGCTCTGGAGATGTCGTTGTCATTCACAATGGCATTGTGGAAAATTTCCTGGCCTTGCGTCAGGAGTTAAAGGCAGAGGGGCATTATTTTGCTTCCGATACAGACACAGAAGTGATCGCTCATCTGGTGGAGCGTTACCTGACCCAGGGATGTGACCTGGAGGGTGCGATGCGGCTAGCGCTCGGGCAGCTCCAGGGTGCGCATGGCATTGTCGTTCTGAGTCGCCGTGAACCGGACCGATTGGTGGCGGCGCGGCTGGGCAATGCCGGTGGTGTGGTGTTGGGCGTAGGTCAGGGAGAGATGTTTGTCGCCTCGGACATGCCGGCCATTTTGGAGCACACTCGCGACATGATCTTTTTGGAGAGTCGCCAGATAGCGGTGGTGACGGCCGAGGGCGCAAGGGTGACGACGCTGGAAGGCAAAGTGCTCTCCCCCAAGGTCCACAGTGTGCCCTGGGATCCTGTGTCGGCAGCCAAAGGCGAGTACCGCCATTTTATGCAAAAAGAGATTTACGAGCAGGCTCGCTCGGTGATGGACACTATCCGGGGGCGGGTGAGTTTTGAAACAGGAGAGGTTTATCTCGGGAATCTCAACCTGTCGGCCAAAGATGCGCGTGCTATTGAGCGCCTGGTCATTGTTTCTTGTGGCACGTCGGCCTATGCCGGGCTGGTAGGCAAATTTCTTATCGAGCGCCTGGCTCGCCTTCCGGTAGAGGTGGACTATGGCTCAGAATTCCGCTACCGTGACCCGTTGTTGACCGATCGATCATTGGTGCTGGCCATCACGCAGTCAGGTGAGACGGTGGATACGCTGGCAGCAATGGAAGAAGCGCGCAAAAAAGGCGCACGGCTGGCGGCCATTGTCAATGTCATCGGCAGCCAGGCGGCTCGTTTTGCCGACGGGGTGATCTATATGCACGCCGGCCCAGAGATTGGTGTGGCTTCTACCAAAGCCTTCACTTCCTCGTTGGTGGATCTGTATCAATTGGGCTTGTATCTGGGACAGGCTCGTGGGATGCTCTCGCCACAAGAGAGTCAGCGCTATGTCTCAGACCTGGCTCGCCTGCCCGATTTGGTGGGACACGTTCTGGAGAACGGCGACGAGTACGAAGAATTGGCAGCTTCTTATTTTCGGCGGCGGCACTTTCTTTATCTGGGACGGGGTATCAACTACCCTGTCGCACTGGAGGGAGCGCTTAAACTCAAGGAAATCAGTTACATCCATGCTGAGGGCTATCCTGCTGGCGAGATGAAGCACGGCCCTATCGCGCTCATCGACGAAGACATGCCGGTGATGGCGATCGTCACGCGGGATAGTGTTTACGAAAAGATGGTCAGCCAGGTCGAGCAGGTCAAAGCACGCGATGGCATTGTCATAGCCCTGGCCACGGAGGGAGACGAGGCGATAGCCGCCAAGGCGGATCACGTACTCTATGTGCCGCCGACGCCAGAGTTGCTTTCGCCGGTGGTGAACGTGGTGCCTTTGCAGTTGTTCGCCTATCACATGGCCGTGCGTGCCGGGCGGGATGTGGATCAGCCTCGCAATTTGGCCAAGAGTGTGACTGTGGAATAGAGGGGAGCGTTGAATCTGCTTTGTCAATGTCACCGAAAGAGTTCCAGAACCTGCAAAACAGGATGTTTTGGGTGCATTCCTTGAGATAGATTGTCGAAAATGGCGATTAGTGGTATAATGTCCTTGCGCCAGAGGGACGTGTTATGATGTTTCGCCATTTTTATGACCAACGGAGCTCTATTTGGCTTTCTTTACCCCTTTTTGCCCGCAGGTGGTGTTATTAGTGCTTGCCTGGGCGGGCAAAAAGGGGTTTATTGTTTTGAGGCGATTGGAGGAGGTTCGTATGAAGTTACACGAGTATCAGTCAAAACGACTCTTTGCCCGTTACGGCGTCCCCATTCCCCAGGGAGACGTAGCTGGCTCGCCCGAGGAAGCTCGACAGATTGCCTCCCGTCTGGAGGGAAGGGTCGTGGTCAAGGCTCAGGTGTTGGTGGGCGGTCGGGGCAAGGCCGGTGGCATCCGGGTAGCCAACGATCCCGACGAGGCTGAGCGTCTGACCGAGCAGATCCTGGGCATAGAGATCAAGGGACTGCCGGTGGAAAAGGTATTGATCGATCAGGCAGCCGATATTCGGCAGGAAATCTACCTGGGGGTTGTTCTCGACCGGGCAGCGCGCCGGCCGGTGATGATGGCTTCTTCCGAAGGCGGCGTCGAGATCGAGGAAGTAGCTCGCGTCACACCGGACAAGATCGCCAAGACGGCGATTGACCCTTTCCTCGGCTTGCAAGATTACCAGGCGCGGAACCTGGCCATGGCCATGGGGTTAGGTCGCGAGCACATTCGGGGCTTTTCCAAGATCGCCCGAGGGCTGTATGAGACCTATGTGAAATGTGATGCCTCGTTGGCCGAGATCAATCCCCTGGTTGTGACGGCCGGGGGGCAGTTACTGGCTGTGGATGGCAAGATGGTTCTTGACGACAATGCACTCTATCGCCATGCTGACCTGGCCGAGATGCGCGATCTTGCCGAAGAAGCCCCAGCCGAGCGAGAAGCCCGCAAGTATGGCATCAGCTACGTCGAGCTCGATGGACAAATTGGGTGCATGGTCAACGGCGCAGGGTTGGCCATGGCGACTATGGATATTATCAAGCTGGCGGGCGGTTCACCGGCCAACTTTTTAGATATCGGTGGCGGCGCCAAAGCAGACAAGGTGGCGGCAGCATTGCGCATCCTTCTGGCCGATTCCAATGTCAAAGCAGTGTTGTTTAACATCTTTGGTGGAATTACTCGCTGCGACGAGGTGGCTAAAGGCATTTTGGAGGCCTTGAAAGGACTGCCTACCAATGTGCCTATGGTCGCCCGCTTGGTGGGCACCAACGAAGAGGAAGGCCGTGCCTTGTTGGCCGAGGCTGAGATGCAGACCGCTTCCACACTCTTTGAAGCCGCCGACCTGGCTG
>Ga0180432_10006140_pt1 | contig 15714 bp, 20 predicted proteins | sample SS_ome_10_FD_132414 | JGI IMG/M metagenome (GOLD analysis project Ga0180432, IMG submission 132414) | Hypersaline lake sediment archaeal communities from the Salton Sea, California, USA - SS_1_MS_2 metaG | ecosystem: Environmental > Aquatic > Non-marine Saline and Alkaline > Hypersaline >... | reverse complement strand
TGATAACATCGTACCCAAACATTCGTTTTCGCTTCAAAGCCCGTTATGGGGACACCCCAGAGTTTAACGCTTGGACAGCCCTAAGATTATGATTTGCCCCGCCCCTTACCTTTCTTACCCGGGTGCTCGGATATTCTATTCTTAAGGGTCTTGCCATGGGGTCCTATTAACACATGTATAAAACATCGTCAAGTTAAAAGTTAAGACTTGACCCCTTTTATCTTTTTATTTTTATAATATCTTTTATCTCTTGCCAACAGGGCTTTATTTTTTTGAGCACTATGCGCTGGTTGGTTTTCTTTGGAAGTTGGTCGAAGAAATCTTTGACCTTTTTGCAATCTTCGGCAGGAAGTTCTATCCTTCTGGTTTTTCGCGTCTCGCTTACGGTAATTTCGTTTTCTTTTTGTATATAGTGCCTCTTAGCGCTAAGAAGCCCTATATCAAGATTTATGTCCTGCGGTACATGAGAAATACGAAATCCCTCAGGTATGCGGTATGTTGTCACGGTTTCTTTTAAAGAGTTTTCGGGATAAAAGATAGGTTGTGTTCTTTTTTCTGGTTCAAAGTCATTAATGCGATCGGCACCCGGTATGTCTATTGTTATTATGTCGTCGGTAATAATAAATTCGTCTTTTTGCTTGAATTTTATATAACTTTTGATGCGTCCATACTTCTGTTCCAGGTTTTCCCATCTACATTCAAATGCTTCTTCATATTTATCGTCTAGCCCTTTAAAGAACTCTTCCTTCTTCTCTTCGTTTAACCTGTTTAAAAGTTTGCGTGTTCTTATGGAAAGATACAAACCCCAAAGGTGTTCTGTTTCTATTATGGCGGAACCATCCGGATTCATGGCAACGGTCTTCTTTGTGTAGGTATGATTTCGTTCTTCATCAAAGACAGGAAATCGTTTAAATCTGCCGCCGTTTCCTGTTATAACAAAAGTGTAGGCGCGCTGATAAGCCATTGGATATTGTCCAATGTCGAAGCCGTCCAGTAAAGGATCGGCATAGAAATCGCCCTTCTCCGGATCTTCTACCAGCAGTAAGATATGATTAAAAAACGATGGAATCGGAAGATCCTGCTGCGGATCTGTTATGTCGAGTTCCGTGTTAAACATGGTCATATATGATTTTATGCCGGCACGTTTAAGCATGGCCATGCATAAAAGCGAAAGATCCTTACAGTCTCCGTACTTATTTCTAAAAACCTTGTTTGTCGGGTGAGGTTCAAGCGCATTGTCTCCAAATGACATCGATACATATCTAAAATTTTCTTGAATATACTCAAAGATGCCCCGCGTTTTATCCCTTATGCCGCTCTGTCCTTCTATCGCTTCTTCCGTGGCTTTCTTTATTCGGGAATTTATCTTTAGATTTTTCTGTATGAGAGAATAGTACCAGCCGGATATGCCGGCCCAGTTGTCTATCGAAGAAAACTCTATATAATTTGTTATGCTCTCCATGCCGAGCGGAGGAGAAAATGACTCCGTATTTCTTTCGTGTTTAGCCTGTTCGATTATGTGCCATGAATACGTTACCGTCGCTTGTTCCTCTGTTATTTTTGGCTCATATTCAATATTAAAACCCTTATATTTTATATTCAGGCTCTTTGGAAACGTAATTGTTAACCTGTGTTCTTTTATGGGTATCGTGGAATCGAGAGTCGAGTAATACCAGAATGTATCTTTTATAGGCCTTCCTTTTGAGATTTTAGTGGTTTCGTATTCCAGTATAGATCCAATATTAACTTCGGGTAATGTAATGATTTTATACCTGTAGTCGGAATACATGCGATACCCTTCGTACGTGTTAAAATCCTGGATTCTGGAATAAGGATGTTTTTCGCCGTCCGGCGTTATGGTGCAGGCGCTTATATCGGTAAGCTTTTCCCTGCCTTTCTCGTACGATACAGGTATTTCACCCATGTCTTTCGCGCTTTCTTTGAGAATTTTTATCCTTTTATGCGTTTTTTTTGTATATGACCAGTCTTCGTTTACCTCTATGACTATCTCGTGTAGAAGGAATATTAAATCTTCGTCTTTATTCCTTTCCTCAAAGGTTTGTTCCGCTACAGGTGATTCCTTTGCAGGCTCCGGGTGTAGTTTGGGAAGCGTTTCAGCTTGTGGCAAAACAACTTGAGGCTGAATTTGACCACCTTTCGGCAGGATAAGGGGAACTGCTATGGCCACAAAGGCTATTGCAAGAAGGGTTACTCTCCTGGCTAGTATGTTTTTAAGTCTCCTTTTGATCCTCATCTGTATTTTATATCTTTTCCGGCATATCTTATTGGTAATTATCTTCATATCTTATAAAAACAAAAAACCTCCGCACTATATTCATGCAAAGGTTTTAGATTATTTCTTGTCCATATGGGTGATACGAAGTATATCACATAAACCTTCGAAGTGCAAATTTGGGTAAAAGGACTATTAGCGCCTGCTGTAGCGGCTACTTTTGGCTCTATTTGCCACTTTTTCCGGGTTCGTGGAATCGACCACGTTATCGAGGAGCTTATTTCGCAGCTTCATGGCCCTTTCGCTTATGTCCTTCAATTCCGTGCATAGCTTGCTGACTTCGTAATCAACGTTGGGCACATCGCGAAGGGCGCGGTCGCTTTTGGCGCCTTTCGGATCGATCTTATCCAGGGCATTATTTACATAGGTCTTCGCTTTTGCATTATCAAAGCTTACTATCCCCTGGCCGGAGAGCCACCAAAAAAGCCCTCCTATCAAAATAACGATTAATATCAATCTCATAGAAAATCCTCCCTTCCACTATTCAGGTATAACTTTTCGATCTCCAAACTGTATCCCTTGGATCCCCTGACAAATTTACCCGTCATACTCTGTACCTCGTCCAACCTGTATCCGTGTTTTTCTATAACCTGTCTCTGAGTTTCCGCGAATTTCCTGTCTGTCTCGGCAGGCACAAGAATGCAGGGCTTCAGCTTTCTCATTCTTATTATTTTTTCGAGCTTTTCGCCGAAATAATTTTCCGGGAGCCTTCTTATGCGATTAGAGTATTCCGAAAGCCCTTCCTGTATGGGGATAATTTTGTTAAACCATTTTACGCTTACCTCATCCACAAAATTATCCATCTTGTTCTGCAGGGCTATTTTCATTCCAAAATACTTTACGGCTCCCATGATGGTTTCGCGGTCCGATATATCCATTCTTAAGGCGGGCATGTATTCATCCGTGGGCTCTTCTATTTTTATATTTCCTTCCTCTTCCGGCGCCGCATCTATTTCAACCGAATCAGGTTTAAATACTTCCTTCATGTTTTCAATCTTTTTCTCCGGCTCTTTCACTGGCGCTTTCTTAATCTCTTTTTTTATCGGCTCTTCAGGTATGCGAGCCTCTATGGTGCAGATTTCTTCCGGGATGCCCTTTGGGATCGCTATTTTTTTGCCGCCTAACATATTCGGCATTGTAAAAAAAGCTGTGTGCAAAAATACAGAAATAAGAATACCCGCGAACATGTATTTTTTACCCATTTTTCTTAACCTCTAAAGCAATATTTTTCGCTTTCTCCCGGATATTGGATATCGCTTCCACAACCTTTCCGTACGGAATGTCCCTATCCACCCTTAAAATAACTTCCTTATCTTTGACTACCTCTTTTAGGGCTTCCAATGTTACTTTTTCCCTGCCGGAAAATAACCCCTTCCCGGACAAAACCACAAATACGGGCTTTCCCATTCTTTTCACAACGGTCACTTCTTTAGCCACGGTAGCGAAGTTTACCGGAATAGCGTCAACGTGCTGCAGGGTAGCTATGACTACTATAAGAGCTCCCAGTGCCTGGAATATGATATCGATAAAGGGAATCATGTGCGTAGCTTTTCTCATTGTTTTTCCACCTTGACCGGGTCCCGGCTGAAAAAGTCAAAGAAGTAGCAGGAAACCATGCCTATTATACTGATCGTTAAGCCGACAAGCGTCGTATAATAGGCCTCCTTAAGGCCTGATGTGAGGCGCATGGGATCCAGCTGCCCGCTAAAAGCCCCGAATGCCTTTATGAAGCCGCTTACCGAGCCTAATAATCCCAACGAGACAGCCACTCCCTCTAGGGGCTCTATTAGCCTTTTGTAAGCTAGCCCGCTTTGGCCGCCTCGCCGGAATAGGGATAAGAGTTGCGCAAAAATAAAGCTGAACATTAAGAGCGAAACGACAAGTAGCGGATAGCCTACAAAGCCGCATTTAGAGAATATTTCGCGTAACATAAGCAACCTCTTCAACCGCGGCGGTTTCTTTTATTCCACGCTTATCTTCTGGACCGGCAAGTTAAGATTTGCCGTAAACTGGCCCACGTCTTTTCGCAGTTCCGATTTAACAAGCACGTTCGCCATGCCGAATACTTTTTCAAGTTCGCGCGCCTCGATATCCAGGTTCTTTCCCAGCTTCGGATCGGAAAGCGGCGGAACATCCCAGCCATGCCGGAGCGCTATCGTGAGAATTCTCGTTTCAACACGGTCCTTTTTAGACCTCAAAGCCAGTATGTCATTCTTTATCTTGAGATCTATATTCCCATCCCTTTTTAATTCTTCCTTGCCTTTCCGGAGGGCTCTTATGTACTCTTCGTATATTTCCGACCTTTCACCCAAAAGCCGTTCGAATATATATTCGTCCTTCGTGGTATCTTCACTTCCAGCAAATACGGTAAAAGACGCTGAAAATACAAAAGCTATTATCCCTATCGCGATTAATAACCTACTCATTTTGTCCCTCCTTCCCGGCATATTCATCTATGATGTTGTCAAGTTCACGGTCAATATATGTTTTGGCTTCCATAGACTTAAGGTTATTTTCTATTCTCTGGCTATGTTCCTCAATGCTGCCTATCATCTTCCCGGAATACTTGCCCATAGCGTCCTCAAAATCGGTAATGCTCACGTTCAGGCCTTCAAACTGCGTAATAAGGCCTTCTACGGTAGCGATACTTTCTTCCGTGCCGCCTTTGGCAAACCACGACGCGAGGTCCTCTATATCAACAAGCCCCTTCACGACCTGGATGTAATCGTTCAGGAACTGCTGCTGGTTTCCGAGAACAGCGTAGGATTCTTCAGCTGTAAATATTATCCTCGTAAACTGAATCTCCAGGTGCTCCAGGGCATCTATCATTTTTGATAAAACAAGCTGCGAGGCCGGAGACAGATTCACTCTGGACTTCTTTATCTGCTTCAGGTTGTAGAGATTCTTAAAAAGAAGCTTGAGTCTGAGTTTTCTTTTTGGATCGGGCTCACTTATGATTTCCTGCGAGAGAACTTTCAGCCGCTCCTCGTATAGCCGCAAGTCTTTCTGCTGCTTGGAATGCACTTCACCGTCTTCCTGTGATGCCGCCAGGATGGAGCGCACCTTTGATATCGTATCGCCCACCATCTCGTGACCTTTCCAGAGGGGCTCTATAGTCGTATCCCAATCATCTCTGAATTCATCTACACCGGTTTCCAGGTTCTCAAGAGCGGTTTTAAGCTCGGCGTTGTCTATCTCGTCCTGCTCAAGCACCCTGAACACCTCTTCAAATCTGCCTTTCAGCTGAACCTTCTCAAGGCGCTCCTCTATCGTCCTCAGGCTCTCGATAGTGCTGTCCTTAAGCTTTCTCACATCAACAATGTGCTCCTCATCGTACTGTGCTTCCTCAAGCGGCGTCACCGGCGCGGTCGCCACCGGCTGCTGCGCGAACAAAAGAGGCGCGCACACCAAGACGCTTAATAGTATACCTATAAATAAGGGACCTGTACTAGTTTTAATCATTTCCCTCCTCCTTCCTGCTTCCTACTTCGCCATGTTCACGCCAAGGATCTTTACCGATTTACTCCTTACGTCCTTGGCAAGTTTTATATCCTTAATTTCCGAGAAACGCTTTTTTGTGGTCTGTATGTTCGCCTGGCTGTAGGCCTGAAGGCCTTTTGTCAGGCTTATGAGAGAGCTTATTCTCTCCCTGTCTTTTTGCCTCCTCGCGAGCTTAAGCGCTTTACCAAGAGACAATTCCGCCTCATTCAGATTATTCTTTTTGAGGTCAACCTTACCGGCAAGTTCCCACGCGGAGGAATCTTTCGGCCAGTTCTTGGTAGCCTTATTGGCAATCTTTGAGGCTTTTCCTATTTCGTTACCCCCTACATAGGTTTCCCCGAGCATGATCGTAGGAAGCTTGGTTCTGTTTATTTGCTCCCCAAGCTTAAGCGCTTCGGTAAATTCCTTCACCGACTTCTCGTACTTGTTAGAAGCAATGTAATGTTGTCCCCTCCAGAGGTGCGATTTATACGCAGCTCTCGTTTTAGAACTTATTCCGGCACACCCGGAACAGAACAATACAGCTACACAAATAATGCTTAATAGTCTTCGCATACTGCCCTCCTTCTTTTTCTCTATCATTGCGAGGGCCGGCACTTCGACCCAAAGCAATCTCTTTCCTTTGCCTCATAGTATACGATAACCACGACAACCTTATGTCGCGGTTAAAAAATATTTTAAATTTATTTCCGCTCCCGGATTGGATAAAAGTGGTTTACCCAGACAATCCGGGAGTGGAAATAAATCAATTAATTACGATTGCCAGTATACCAGAAGCAAGCGACAAGGTTATGTCGCGGTGAGAAAATATTTTAAATTATTTTCAGGCAGTTTTGAGGTAGCCCTTAATGATGGTTTTGAGGTTTTCTCTGAGATCTTTGGGTTCGAGGACTTTTATGGTTGGAATCCAGGCCTTTATGGTAGGTAGAACTTCCATGTACTGGCCGACTTTGGACTCGACGATCAAGGAGCCGTCTTTGTTTTGCTTCTTTATCTTTTGGAGCGGAAAATAGGTTCTCTCCTTGAAAAATCCGGTAACTTCTTTGTCTATTTTTAAAATTATTTTTTTATCGCGCCGACCGCAAAACCAAACGTTAACGCTTTCATTCAGCATCGTTTTGAGATTCTTATAAATTGTGAAGTGCTCTTTAAGGGGCTCGACTTTTTTGATATTCTCGAGCCGGTACTTCCGTATGCCGCTTTCTCCATCGAGTCGCGCGAGCAGATACCAGAAGCCGTCAAAAAATATGATCTTTAGGGGGTCCACTTTCGCAAATTTTTCTTTCCCGCGTGTTGAATAATACATTTTTGTCTTATTGCAATTATCTATTGCGTACTCCAGGTCTTTGAAGAAAGCGAATTCGCCGTTTAGCTTCGTGCCTAGCGGAATCTTTACGTAAAAATGTGGTTCCGTGGTCTTGGGGAGCACCTTTCTTAGGATATTATTAAAAGAGTTTACAAAATTCTTGCCGAGTGGTTTGGCTGTATCGTATAGAAATGAAAGAAGCGACGCCTCTTCCTTTGACAGCATAAGCTTTTTAAGGGAGAAATCTTCAGCGAAACAGTTACAGCCCTTATCGGGAGAGTAGAGCGGAAAACCGGTCATGTTGAGGAGCTCAAAGTCTCTTTGAACAGTGCGAGAAGATACGTTAAATTCCCGAACCAGGTCCCTCGTGAATACCTGCTTCTGCGTGTCCAGCTTGTTTAGTATAAACAAAAGCCGAAATATCTTCCTATCGTAGCTTCCTCTTTTGGGTAGCATAATGATATCTCCTCATTTATGTTTTTTTGCCTTATCCTTATGGAGTTTATTAGCTTTTTTCTTAAATGCTTCTATTAAAACCCGCTCTCTTCTTAGTTCCCTAATCAATTCTTCTTCTGTGGGTAAGTATAATTTATAACGCGAGGCAAAGATTTGCCTGTTATTTTTTGAAAGAGTATATTTAACAACAGCATCTTTTTTATCTTCACATAAAACAAGACCTACTGTGGGATTATCATCCGGCTGTTTTATTTCACGGTCGTAGAAATTCACGTACATCTGCATCTGGCCGATATCCTGATGCAGGAGTTTACCTATTTTCAAATCTATTATAACAAAGCACTTTATAATCGTATTATAGAATACAAGGTCGATATAGAAGTGGTCACTATCCAAAGAAATCCGTTTCTGGCGCGCCACAAAGGTAAAACCTTTTCCTAATTCAAGCAGAAATTTCGACAAGTTGTCAATGAGCGCCTGTTCCAATTTGCTTTCATAAAGTTTTGATTGAGGAGATAATCCGGTAAATTCCAGAACATACGGGTCCTTTATCATGTCCTCATAAGTCTCTAACTCCTGGCCTTTGCGGGCTAATTTCATGAGTCCTTTTTTGTCCTTGGAGAGCGCCAGACGCTCAAAAAGAAGCGAGCCTTTTTGACGTTCAAGCTCCCGGGCGGACCAGTTATTTTTGACGGATTCAATCTCATAAAACGACCTCGCTTCCGGCTTTTCGATCCGCATAAGTATGCGATAATGCGTCCAGCTTAATTCTCTACGCACTGCGTCGAGAATTGGGTAAGTCTGATAAAACTGCCGCATATTCCATAAATTACTGGCAGTAAACCCCTTACCGAAATCATCGGTTAAATGCACCGAAAGCGTTTCTAAAAGCTTTTTACCATAGGCCGCCCGAGACTTACCTCTCTGCTCTTCCTCCACAATCTCCCTTCCGATCTGCCAATAGGCAGTTACCATTTCCGTATTTACGGCGCGCGCAACGTTTTTCCGGGCGTTTTCAATAATTTTTCGGATTCGGTTATATATGTTTGTCGATTGCGTGCGGCGGCGAATCATGCTTTTATCTTTCATTTTTTTATGTCTCATGATTAGCCTCTCTTTTCCTTCCTACATCCGTCCAATATGAACATCTTTTTCATGCTTGCGCTTTTTGCCCAATAAAAGACCGAGCTCTATTTCCTTTTCTGCCTTTTTTAACATGAAGCCCAGCACGGAATCGTACTTAACTGCCTTGGTGATATATTTAAGCGCCTTGTTTAGCGCGTTATCGTGCTCGCTATGTTTATGTGAGTTATTAACCGGCCTTTTTATAAATTTCCTTATAATAGCTTTCTTTATGAACGCCTTCGCGGAATAAATACCATCGCCGAAACCCTGCCGGTGTATCAGAAAAAAGAGCATCCTGTCAACACAATATATATGCTTACCCTCTTTAAAAACTACGTCCCGTTCGTTTATCCGTATAACTTCCACGCGACACCTCCCTATTGCCTATTATTATACTGATGGCTACGACAAGGTTGTGTCGGGATATTTCACATATTTTTTCTTCTACAATAAAGAACGAGAGCCAGGGTCAATAAAGCCAGTATAAGCCCGATTGCATAACTTATTGCAAGAATAGGTTCTTCTCGCCATATTACGTAAAAGAGGCCTGTTATATAGCCGAGCACAACCATTATCCATAGCCATACGCTTATACCGGAGACGTTCCCCGTCTTCAATATAGCGATAATCTGCGGTATAAAGCAGGAGGTAAAAAGTACCATGCTTATTACGCCGAGCGTGTGCATCATTTCATTTCTTTCGTTTTAACATGGCGATCATGCGATTAAACGCGTTCCCCAAGTCCTCAATTTCATCACCTGTTTTGATATTTACCTGTTGATTTAGATTACCTGCCGCAGTATCGTTAATTGCAGCCGTTACCTCTTTTATGGGGCGCACCACGGTCCTCAATAAAATAATTGCCAAAAGAATATTAGCTATAATAATGACAATGGCTATTAAGGTTATGGGAACTAAAATATCGGCAAAGGCTTTTTGTATATTGCTTGCGGAAAAGGAAAGTTTTACAATATATACTGACCCTAGATTGGTAAAGATAGGAATATAAATATCGACGGCTTGAGCTGCACTATTTAAGGTGGAAAAAAACCATACATCTGCGCCCGTGTCCCTAGAAAGCTGCAAATATGTCTTGATATCTTCCTTTGCTTTGCCGGATTCTTTGACTAGCGGGTCATTTGTCGCTACTACTTTGCCATCCATAGATAAAATAGAGATTCTTTCTACCACACCTTTATTCGTAAATGACTTTACCGCCGACTTAAATATCCCCGATACCTTTTCAGGCTGTACCGATTTAAATGACCTTTCAAGGCTGGTTTTTACTACAATTGTGCCAACGCGTGCCCGATATTTATTGTATGCACGCAGCCTTTCAATATGGTTATGCAACTGTATTGAAGTAAAAACAGTAATCAGAATGAAAGACAAGCCTATTACGAGTAAAAATATTCTGGTTTGAAGTTTTGATTTAAACATGCTCTTGCCTCCATTAACCGCCTGTCACCTACAAGTATAATGATGACCGCGACACCGTTATGTCGCGGTATTTTATTTATACTTCACATTGCCCGCTGCCAAATCAAGTTCCATTTATTCTTATATTCTCGCACGTTTTTAAAAGAAATCCATCCTGATTTCTTATCTTTGGCTAAGCCTACTAAGCGATCTACCTTTCTCTTGGGAACAATAAAATATTCCGGTTTTTCGCTTGGCTTGTTAAGATGACAAAATACGTAAACATCGGGGTGTTTCTTCTTGTTGACATAATCACCTAATGCCCAGGGCGCTGGATTCTTTAATCCTTTAACATCGATTGATGCCGTCTTTCTTGGATTACCCGCTTTGGCAACCAATAAATCAATGGCTTTTTCATTTCCGAAAGTTATGGTAACTACATGGTTTTGTTTTGCCAGTTCGGCTGCCACAAATAGTTCCGCTGCAAGACCTGTTTGACTTTTATTAGCCATTTGCTTAACTCCTATCTTTCATTCTTGAAATTCTCTTTTAATATCCGGAATACTTCTTCCTTCGACTTTGCCCTGATCAGCAACTCTCTTTTTTCGCTGTCTTTTAAAAACCTGCTCAGGCGCGCGAGCCAGTAAAGATGATATTGCGCTTTTTCTTCTTGGTTTCCATCTGTTTTTTTATTGTGAGCGGACATAAAAATAATTTTTACAGGTTCGCCGTCCAAGCTATCAAAATCTATGCCTTTCCTTAAGATAGCCACCGCAACAACTATGTCCTCTTTGGTAGAACAAAACGTATATGGAAGCGCCACATTCTGTCCTATAGCAGTACTGTCTAATTGTTCTCTGGATAGCAACCGCTTGTAAAAAATATTGGCGTCTTTTATCTTGTCCGATTTGACAAAAAGTCCCACCATTTCTTTTATGATTTCATTCTTCTCTTTGGATTTCAAATTCAACGTGATCAGGTCCAATGAAAAGAAAATATGCATTCCTTTTAGTTCAAGAAAAAAGCTTATATCTTTCTTTCCTTTATCCCTGCTGGACGCATGCATCATAAAAGACCCTTTATGGAAATACTTACCGCCTTCTTCCTGCCGGTCTTATACGACCTGCCGGATATCTTTATTCTTGTCCCGGCAATTTTAGCAACGCGCCGGCTTGCCTTCTCAAGCGCTGCTTCTCCTAAAGCAAGATTATATTTATTTTTAAGGTGGGAATGTAATTTACTCCTGGTCAACATAAACATCCTTTAAGCTTATCCTCTCTCGATTTTCCAGCTCTTTAGCTCTTCGATAAATCCGTGATTCGTCAGATCGTATTGTATTGGGGTAATGGTAATATAGCTTTTCTTAAGCGCTACGATGTCGCTATCCTTTTCACCTTTCAGGTCTATTACTTCGCCTTCCAGCCAGTAGTAAGTTCGTTTTCTCGGGTCTATCCGCTTGTCAAAATTTTCAATAATAGGGGTTTCGCCCTGTTTTGTTATTCTCACACCCTTTATTTTTGAAGGATCACAGGCAGGTACGTTTAGGTTGAGAAGCGTCCCTTTCGGTAAGTCGTTCTTATAAACGAGCTTCGCCAGTTTAGCCGTAAATGAAGCTGCGAAGTCGAATTTGGGATTCTCAAAAGTGCCCAGCGAAACAGCAATAGATGGTATACCGAAAATAGCCCCCTCGGTCGCGCCGGAGACGGTTCCGGAATAAAGCACGCTAAATCCTGTGTTAGGCCCCAAGTTTATGCCGGAAACTACCAAATCGGGCTTTTTCTTGAGTATACACTGAATGGCAATCTTAACACAGTCAGCAGGGGTCCCTGAAACAGCATGCCCGAAATACTTCATCTTTCTGTATGCGTCTTTTACCCTCAGCGGATCCGACATCGTTATCGCGTGACCTACGGCGCTTTGCTCCGTCTCAGGCGCCACAACGCTAACTGTGCCTATTTTCTTCAGTGCCTCATGAAGGACAAATATGCCCTCGGAATATATGCCGTCGTCATTAGTTAATAGGATATTCATTGATCTATCTGTTTCTTTTTAACTAGCTTAACCTTCTTTGTTATCTGCCTCTTAAGGAATTTCTTTACTTTTTCCATGAACTCCGCAGGCCAGAGCTTCTTTCTTAACTGATATCTGAGCATCCCGCCGCTTACCGTTGAAACCTCTGTAAATTTCTTCTCCTTAATCAGGAAATCCCTTAACTTTTTCCACGCGTCCTGATTTTCGGTCTTGGAAGGAGCCTTTAATTCGTCTTTTATATCGACTTTGAGCTGATTATTTGGTCCGTCAATAATTGAAATTTTATTTTTTTCAGCAAATTCTATGACAGCCTCGCTTATCTTCTTTTGTTCTTGGTCTATTTCATGTATCTCCTCTTTGAGTTCATTTTTTTTCTCCTCAAATTCCGCGTATTTAGAAACAAGCTTAACTCCCGGATCTTTCTTATATTCGTCAACCGGAAGCTCTTCCATTTCCTTGGGGTGTTTCCACAAGGGGCATATATTCTGGTAGTCGCACCAATCGCAAAGTGAGCTTTTTTCAGGTGGGAAATCTTTACAGGATTCTATCTCTTTTACCCGCTCGCCCACTTCCTTCTGGAGTTCCTCCAGCTGCTCTTTTGTCCTGTAGGAAACCATTTCTTTGTTAAAAAGAAGTGAATGCCATACAAGCTTAACTTTCCTAATATCCGGCCATTTTTCTTTCAAGCCAATATGATAAAGCCCCAGCTGCCAATCCGTGTCCGCATCCTCCTGCGTCATCAGCTTACTCGCCACCTTGTAGTCGTGAATTTCGAACATACTGGCCTTGTCGTTCCAGTCTAGCCGGTCCATTATACCATGAAAGGCATACTCGCTACCTTTGTGCCTTACGGTAAAAGAGATCATCCTTTCTGTATCCACGATCTTTGTCTGGTCAAACGGCTTGTATCTTTCGTAATAGTCGATAAGCGCCTGCCTGCCCTTATTGAAGTAATCTTCCGCTCTTAACTCTTTCCGAACAATCCTTATGTTATCAGTATAGTTCTTGTTCCAAACTTCCTTGTATTTAGCTAACAACCACTCAAGGGACTTGATCGAGCCGTTCTTGACCAGCTTGTAGAACTCTTCCAGCGCCTCGTGAGCCATACTGCCCCGGAATGCCTCTATTCCTTTTGAAGCCTTTTCAAGCTTATCGATATATTGATGCTTATATTTAAGCTTGCAAGAATCAAACGTATCTATTCTAGATGGGGAATAAATTATATTGTTCATCTTTAGAATTTCCGTTGGTGTATGTCGTCAAACCAAATGGGACAGTTTAGTCATATTTTTTAGTTGCGATTTCAGCCCCTTGTTTAACTATTTTACCATTAAATTTCCTTCTTGCCAGTAATGTTTTTTCTTTCGCCTCCTTTCTCTGTTTTAATATGGCCTCTCTGCGACCATAATACACGTCATCAGGCGCCACATTGCCGATACCTTCGTGGTATCTCCCGGTATTGTGCCAGTCGATAAACGCGGCTATTTCGGCGGTCAATTGTTCCGGCGTCTCCCAGACATGAAGGAGTATCCGTTCCTTCGCGGTTTTATGATACCGTTCAATTTTGCCGTTCGTTTGCGGGTAATAGGGTGATGCCAATATATGCCCCAGCCCCCTTGCTTCAATATAATCGCCAAAATCCTTCGATATTAGCGCCTTTCCGTTATCCGTTACGATGCGTATCTTGCGTTGTGCCGGTTCGGTCAGTTCAACGAATTCACATGCCGCTTCAATGACATCGCTAAAATCATCCGCTTTCATCGATGTTTTGAGTTCCTACGATAATATCTTCCGCGAGTAGTCATCGAGTAAGCTGATTAGATAAAACCATCCCCACCGATCTACCTTCAGATATGTGGCATCTGTCTGCCACTGTTGATTAATGCCGGTCGTCTTTATCTTGTATTCATCAAATGCAGGGAATCGCTTTATAGCAGGTTCTTTAATCAATCCGCGTGCTTTTAACCTGCGGTATACCGTGAATTCCGAGACACTTATTCCTTTGGTGTCCGTCAGGTACAGGCTTATTTCGCGGGGCGACCATTCGGGATGTAGGAGCGCTGCTTCGATGATGGCTTGTTCCTCATCGGGCTTGAGCTGGTTCCAGTGCCTTTTACGATGAGGCTTGTTATTAACCAACCCCGGGGACCCGTACGTCTTTAATCGGTGTTTCCAGCGATAATACGTCGATGAATTTACCCCGTACCGGCTCAACGTTTTAGCGGTACTCAATTTAGATGACTCAACCAATCTGATAATCTCCATCTTGTCATGTTGGCTCATATACTGGTACCGTTTTCTACATGCCAAAACTTTTTTTATATTTCATAAACTCAAGCGTCAATTCCGCTACAACTCTTTTAAGGTCGCTGTTCTCATGCTTGAGCGTTTGGACTTCATCCGTGGTCGCGTTATGTAACGACGCCCGGGTCAAACCGTTCTTGCCCGCTTCAAGGAACTCTTTCGACCATTTGTAATATACCGCCGAACCGATGCCCTCTCTGCGGCATAGATCGTTTATCGGGGTATCGCCCCGTAGCCCTTTGAGTACTATACGGATTTTTTCATCAGGCGAAAACTTCTTGCGGGTATACTTGCGGACCTGCTTTACGACATCTTTCGGATTTGACATTTCAAGCTCCTTCCCAGGATTTCTATCCCGATTATGGAGTTAAAATCGCAGTTTTTCAAGCATATTCTCGCTAGCGAGAATATGCTTGAATCCTCTACTATCAAACTCTCCCACTTTTGCTGACGTTAAACACAGATATGTAATCGAGTCCTTTTGGGCAGACAGCGGTAGGATTCTGTACCATTGGTAATTTTGGCAAATATAATAAGCCTTTTTCGCGCAAATTCTAATCTCTGAACAGCCTCAATTCTATTTTTACAGCAATGTTTGTATTTTTTCCCACTGCCACAGGGGCAGGGATCGTTTCTGCCGACTTTCATATTGTATCTCGCTAACAGAATATATTTTACCAAAGATACAGAGATAAAGAGAGATAATTATTCGCACAGATTCAATGGTTTCTATTTAATCGGTCGATATGAGCAGAGAGTTTTATCGTGGGAACCGCGGTATCCGGCGAATTACTCGATTAAATAGGGCTCGATTCAGAGATAAAGAGATAGATGCTAGCTGCGGGATCGGCTAAGTTGTACATGTTAGATTAATTACTGCCTATCAAGGTAAGTTTTTTATCGCAGTTCCATCCTTTAATTTCAGCTTCGCGTTTTAAGGCTTTGGATCTTGTGCAGCAGGATTCTTTGTATATCAGTTTAACCGGGAGACGGGTTCGTGTATACGCACCACCTTTTTTACGATTGTGTTCGATTACTCGACGAGGAACGTTGGTTGTAATTCCGGTGTATGAGCTTCCGTCATTACAACGGATCATGTAAATGTACCACATGCGATTTACTTTCGGTTTGTTTGGCCCTTCGGGTTGGACGATGTTGATAACATCGTACCCAAACATTCGTTTTCGCTTCAAAGCCCGTTATGGGGACACCCCAGAGTTTAACGCTTGGACAGCCCTAAGATTATGATTTGCCCCGCCCCTTACCTTTCTTACCCGGG
>Ga0180432_10006138_pt1 | contig 15717 bp, 17 predicted proteins | sample SS_ome_10_FD_132414 | JGI IMG/M metagenome (GOLD analysis project Ga0180432, IMG submission 132414) | Hypersaline lake sediment archaeal communities from the Salton Sea, California, USA - SS_1_MS_2 metaG | ecosystem: Environmental > Aquatic > Non-marine Saline and Alkaline > Hypersaline >... | reverse complement strand
AGGGCCAGCTCGCCCTGGGGGGCTCCGCCGCCCTCGGACTCTTCGGGCAGGCTGACCGCCAGGGGAAAGGCCTCCCAGGTCTGGTTGTCCCACTCCACGTCCACGTCGCAGGAGGTCCAGTAGTAGGTGTCCTGGAGCGAGCCGGCGAAGTAGATATCCAGCTTGACCAGCCAGATCCAGGGGGCGCCGCCGGCCAGGGCGTTCTTGGCCGCGATGAGATTGGAGGTTAAGGATTTCATCGTTTTCCGTTACACAAACCGCTCCACCAGCGAGAGCCCCTCGTTATAAAACTGGTGCATGAACTCCTCCTCGGTCAGGCTGTCCTGCTCGAAGGAACAGCGGTAATAAAACTCGTAGCTGGCCGTCACGGCCACGCTCTCTCCGGGTGCCGCGCCGAACGTCACGACGCCGGTGTCGTTATTGATGGTATAGTCCACGCCGCGGGTCTTGGTGACGCCGCCGACCTTCACCGTTTCGCTCCCTTCCACTATGAATTTCTTGTCCAGCTGAAAGGCGGTCTGGCTTCCGTCCCCGGTTCCCACCGCCTCGTCGGCCACCTGGTAGTCGCGGTAGTCCTGAAAGTAAAAGAGCAGGGCCGCGCCTTTCCGGCCTTCGTAAAAGGCCCAGAGGGTGGCTGCGTCGGTGTTGCGGATCGAGCGCCAGTTGAGGACAAACCGGGCCCGCTCCCGGGTCCAGCCCGCCCGGGTCCGGGCCACGCCGGACTCAAACTCCGATTTGATTGTGGAGAACTCCACCGCCCGCCGGCGGGGGTAATGGGAGCTGACCGAGAGGATCGGGAGGCCCATCGCCATCAGATATACCTCCGGATGGTTTTCCTGACCCGGCCGTCGCGCTGGATGTCGCTGGCCACGATCGCGGTCACCTGCTCGGGGCTCATGGACGAGCCGAACATCTGCGGGTCGATCGAGACGTGGATATCCACCGGCCGGGCCGAAGCGACCGCGGCCATCGGCTGAGTCGGGGCGTATGCGCTGGCGGTGGACCCGGCCACCCCGCCTCCCGCCCCGGGCGCGGTGCCGAACATCGCGGGGGATACCTGGTACATGACGTACCGCGCCGCCAGGTCCGCCAGCATCCGGAGCATCGAGTTATAGAAGCTCTGGGCCACCTGCTCCAGCGAGTCAAACTCGCCCTTCATCACGGTGAAAAAAAAGTCGGAAAAGCCCCGCTCCATGTTCTGGGCGGTCCTGCGGGCCAGGTCCTCCTGGCACTCGAAGGTATATTTCCAGTCGAGCCCGTAGAGCCCGATCTTCGGCCCGATGGCGTCCAGGGCCTCGCCCACCTCCTCGACGCCTTTTTTGGCCGCCTGGGTCGATTTTTCGCCCTCGTCCTGGGCGTTTTTCATCTCTTCGGAGAGCTCGAATACCCGCTTTAAGACGTTCACTTTAGCCTCGTCCACCTTGTTCCAGGTGTTAAAGGCCCCCTGCGCCCTCTGCTCGTGGTCTTCCGACCAGGCGGCCAGTGTTTGGGCCAGTTCCTGAGCCGATTCTTTATATGGCGCGTCCCCTTTTAGCTTGTTATAGAGGTCGATTAGAAACTTTATCGGTTTGATCGCCGCTGCGGCGGTACTGTGCCAGGCCGTGGCGAATCCGGGGATGAGCTTAATCAGCTCGCCTGTCCCCGTAATCAGAGTGTTTATTCCTTCGCCAATAAAAGCCCGGGTGTCCTCAAAATCCTTCCCGGCTAAGCTGAGCTTGCCCTGAAAAAGCTCCGTCAGGGCGACGATGGCCGCGTTGACCTCGCTTGACTTGGTCACCGTGTCCCCGAGCTTTTCCTTCACGTCCCCCCAGGCGTTGGAGAGCTGTTCCACCCGGCCGGCGTAGGAGTTGATGTCGGCCTGGGCGGCGGTGCCGAAGCGGCTCTGGATCTTTTCCATGACGGCGTCGAACTTCTCTGTCCCTTCCAGGCCCTCTTCGATAATGATCCCGTAGCGGCTGAGGGTGGATGTCTCGCCCTCAAAGGCCCGGCCTACCAGCTCGGCGGCCGCGGCCAGGTCCATCTTTTTCGCCGCCGCCAGGTTGAGCGTGGCCCGGGTCGCCTTCTCCATCACCTCCACGTCCATCTCGTGGCCCAGGAGCACCTGCTGGGCGGCCATCACCTGCTCGTCGCCGTAGCGCGAGACCCTCTGCATGGCCGAGGCCTGCTCTTTCAACAGCTCCAGGTTTTCCCGGGTGTACTTGTTGGTGTCCTTCAGGGCGGTGGCCAGGCGGTTCTCGGCGTCCTCCTGGACCTGGGCCGCCTCCATCGAGCTCCGGGCGAAGTTGATCAGGGCCCGGGTGCCGAAATACGCCCCGAGCATGGCGCCCACGCGCTTGACCGTGCTCCCCAGCTTGTTCATGGAGGAGTCGGCGGACCGGAGCGCCCCGGAGGCCTGGTCCTTCCCGGTCAGCCGGAGCTCAACGTCGTATTTGCTTTTAGCCACCATTTATTTTTTCCCTCTCACCCCCGCCCTCTCCCGCCAGGGGAGAGGGTGTCGCGGGGAAGATCCTCCTCCTGCATCTTGACCGCCGCCTGCTCGAAGGTGAGCAGGGCCTTCCACTCCCGGACGGTGAGATCGTCCGGGGCGAACCGGCAGCCGGCGGCCTGGAGCTCGCGGATCCCGGCCAGGTGCTCGATCCATTTCAGGTCTGTTTCTTCCGGCAGATTCAGCGGACATGTGTCACATCCGGTTGTCGCGTCCCGCCGGGGACAGCTCCCCCGGTCGGGCGGGCACCCGCCCTCCGACTTGATCCTCTTCAGGACCCGGAGGGCGGCGGGGAGTTTTTTCGGTCGTCCCCCTCGATCCGGGTCCGGACCCGGTCCAGCCGCTGGGCCGCGGCCAGGCGGTGCCGGGGCGGGATCTTGCCCTTGATCTCATCGGTCAGGCTGACTGCTTCCCCGCCCTGGCCGTAGCCCTCCACCTCCACGATCAGCGCCTCCCAGAGGTCCATCATAGCCTGGACGTTGCCGGGGGCCTCGAATAACAGCTCGTCCTTGTTCTCCCCCTTAACCGGGCGCAGGCGGGCCGACTCCCGGGTGTACTTGAGCCACTCGGCCGGGGTGGGCTCGCGAAAAGCGTGGACCACCTCCGTCGGGGGGGTGATCGTCTCGTCAACCAGCTTGACTCGGATCAGGCCTCGGTCTAATGGGTACATAATCACCTCCGGTGATGTTTCTGGTCTCCAGTTTCGAGCTTGCAGTTAGCTAGAAACCAGAAACTAAAAACTAGAAACTAAACTTAGGCTTCCGTCCCCAGGTACGCCGTCTCGGTGTTGATGACGTAGGCGGAGAGGATCTTCGATGTCCCGCTGTGGTAGTGGAGTTTGCCGGTGATCCGCCAGGCGTTCCGGGTCTCGACCTTGACGTGCTCCAGGCTGGTGATGATGAAATTGGGGATGTCGATGTAGAGCTTGTGGTAGTAGGTGGAGGCGATCAGGGCCCCGGTGATCTCGATCAAAACGCTTTTCTCCGTGCCCGCCCGCCAGTCGTCCCGGATGGTGGAGGTGTTGTCGGCCAGGAGGGTGAAGCTGAAGTCGAATCCCCGCTTGCCGAAAAGGAGCTGGGCCCGCTCCGTCCCGCCCCCGGCCTGGTAGCCCAGGTCCCGGAGGTGGTTGTTGCGGATGGCGAAGTCAAACTGGGTCAGGCGGGTCTTGACCTCGGTCTCGGAGTCCCGGGTCCCGTACTTGAACGAGACCCCTCCCCAGGGGAGGAAGTTCATCGCGGTGGCGGCGGGCATGGTGAGGTCGCTGGTGGCCTCTTTCCCGGAGCCGACCATCTGGGCCTCCACGGAGAGCCGGGGGTTGCCGTACTCGCCGGAGATCCGGACCGAGTCCACCACCATGTCGGAGTATTTCTTTTTGATCCCGCTGGTCAGCTTCTCGACGATCGTGGTGTAGGGGAGCTGGTCGGCCGTGGCCGGGGCCAGGAGGGTGAAGTCGTGCTTGTAGGCCGCCGTCCCGCCCTGCTGGGCGCTGGAGCAGGCCCCCATCGCGAAAGCCAAGAGATAGCCGGCCGCCTCGGTGGAGAGGTCGTAGCTCAAGTTGAGGCTCGACTCCAGCCGCGCGACCACGGAGTCGGTCGGCCACTCGTGCCCCCGGCCGGTCTCCTCGTCGTCGCCGATCAGGGCCACCCCGGGCACGGCCACCGCCTCGCCCTTGAAGGGAAAAGCCTCGGTCATCGAGCCGTTGACCAGGGCGGTCCCCCAGGCGCTCTGCTTCTTGGTCGAAAAAGCCCGCTGTATTTGACTAAACCATTCAGACATGACTAATCCTCCTCAGTGATTGCGGATTGGCGATTGCGGATTGCGGATTTTGCCCCCGCCTTTCCCTTCTCGCCCTCCGACACGGTCTCCAGACTCTCCACGTGTTTCAGGTAAAGGTCGTATTCCTGCTCGGTGGCCTCGTGGGTCCGGCCGGGCTCGAACTCCCGGTCGTAGCCGGTGGTATGGACGCCCACCGTCCCCAGGCCGTCTTTAACTTTGAGCGTGACGGTTTTTTCTTTCATGTTCGCCTCCCGGATTATTTTCAGTTTCTAGTTTTTAGTTTCTGGTTTCTGGTTAACTGCAAACTGTAAACTCGGAACTCGAAACTTGTTCTCTCGTTTATGCCTCCGTCGTTCGGTCATAGTCGTGGACAAAACGAAAATCGAAATAATGAATCGTCCCTTCTTTAGTCGAGACCAGCGCCGATCTCCGCTTGGGGACAAGCGGGTTGATGTCCAGGTTAAGGTCGTTCCCCGCCAGGCAGCGGCGGACCTCCCGGGCCATGTCAAAGATCCCGGCGCCCCCGTCCCGGCCGCGGGCGGTAGCGGTAAGCCCGGCGGCGTGGCGGTGCCCCATGATGACGCAAATAAACGTCTCCACGTCAAAGCTGTTAAAGCCGGCGTCGAGCTCGGTGTATTCGTCATCGCGGACAAACACCAGGCAGGCGGGGAGCTTTTTCATGTCTTCCTGGTAAAGCTCCTCGTCCAGGAATTCGCCGTGATATTCCTTGATTGTTATCCCCGGGAACAGGTCGGGGAGGCGGCTGCCCCGGAGCTGCTCGACCACCGCGTCAATGAGCTGTTCGTCGGTGTAATTCAATCAGCCTCCCAGGACGTAATTCATTAGCGCGTCTTTCACCAGTTCCACGTCCTCCTCCTGGAACATCAAATAAGGCCGGCCGACCCTGGGCCCGCGCCCGAGACGGCCCCGGCCGAGCTGCTGGATCCGGCCGTAGACCTTGTTGGTGCCGATCTGGAGAGCGTCCCGGAGGGCCTTGAACGTCACCGAGGACTTGAGCCCGCCGGACCGGACCAGGATCTTGTCGTGCTTGCGCTTTTGTTTCTCGGCCAGGGTCTCGGGGGCCAGCGGGGCCCACTTTTCCGGCCGGCCCTCGCGGCGGAAATTCTCGGCCACCGAGGCCAGCATGTGGGCGCCGCCCTCTTTAAATGGCACGGTGAGGTCCCCCATCCGGGCCCCGGCCCTTCGCATGGCCCGCTGGAAAGCCTTGTCTTTGTGGAGCGTGACGCTGTATCCGGACACTAAAAGTCCTCCAGGGTCCCCCGGTCGAAGACCCTTTCCTGGCCGTCGGTGACACCCACGTTAACCTTGTCGTCCACCCCGGTCTTTTCGCTAATCCCCGGGAGGTCCTGCTTGCGGTCATGGACCCGCTGGAGGGCTTTGAGCGCGCTCTCGTAGTCTTCCTTTTGCCCCTCGGTGGGCCGCCGGGGCGGGTTTTTGGCCAGGTTGTAAATGGCGATGGTGATTGAGAGAGCCTTGACTACCGCGGGGGGAGCTGAGAGCGGGGTCGAGTAGCGGTTGGAGAGGAAAGAATCAATCACGGCGTCCGCGTCCGCGATCGCCTGGACGACTTTGCTGGAATCGGGCAGGCCGTCGCCGTCATCATCGGCCAGGCCCACCAGCTCGGACATCCCGATTCGGGCGACTATATCCTCCTGAGTGCAATAAGCCATGTTTTCTCCTCAAGGTAAAAACAGCCGGGACTTTCTGGGACCCGGCTGCTTGTTTTCAAACGGCTGTTTGATTTTCCTGCGTTGAGCTCGAAATTCGCGTTTAAAAGCCTTTTCCCTGTTTGGCTGCTACCACCCATCCCATCAGGTCGCGATCGCTTAAAAGAGCCCGGGCTCCGTCCGCGGATTACTGCCCTTCCTGCCGGGGCTCTGTCTCCAGGGACTCAATGATCGGCAGACCGGCTTTTTCCACATCCCCGCGGCCGACAATATCGACCGCCAGGGCCTGGCCGAGCTTTCCTTCCTCGCGGATGGCCGTGATCTGGTCCTTGGTGAAAACCCGGGGGTCGTAGTATTTCTCGCCCTGGTGCTCGATGCCCCCCCGCCAGAAGCTTTTCCCGTCCTTCTTGAGGTAGGTTACCCGGAGAATGGCCTGGTCGGTGCCCTTCTGCTTGTCTTTTTCGTCGTCTTTCCTGGACATCACTTCACCTCGTAGAGCTGGATACACGCCTCCCCGGTGTCCACGTCGAAGTCCGCAAATATCCCCGTGGCAAACTCGATCGGCCGGGGGAACATCACCGACACAGACCCCTCCGTGGCCTGAAGGCCGAGATAAATGTACTGGGTCCCGGTCGCGTCCGTGCCGTCCACGACCTTGACCGTGGTGTCGGTGCCGGAATCCACCACCCGGGTCAATACGGCCCCGGCAATGAGCTTCCCTCCTCTGGAGGCAATCGCACCGTCTGCGCATGCCGTAGTCGAAAGAGGATACGTAAGCTGGCCGGGACCGGAGTCAACCGTGGGCCGATAAACTTTAAGGGTAACTTTCGGGCTGGTCCCGGAGATCGGGAACACGGCAAACCGGAGCCACCCCAGGTTGTCGACGTTCTTAACGATCTGATGGACGTTGGTATCGTTCAGGGTTTCCACCACCCAGGACGACCCCTCGGGATATCCGAAGGCGGCAACCGAGTTGGACCGCGCCGTGGATACCTGGTAGGCGATTTTCACCACGGGGGTGGTCCCGGAGGCCTGCACCCATATCCCCAGGGGCCCGCCCAGGCCCTGGACATTGACCGCGCTCGAATACTCGGCGGTGCCGTTTACCAATGTCTCGCCGGCAGTCGCGCTCCCCAACACATAAAGCGCGTCGTCCGAGGGGTTGTCAGCGAGCCCCCCGGCAAGGGCCGGCTGGGCCAGCACAAACCAGAACGCCAGCGCCAGGGCGGTAATTAAAAATGCCTTGATCTTTTTCATCGTTTCCTCCTTGGCAGGTTCCTTTTTCTTCCCTCTCACCCCTGCCCTCCCCCGGAGGAGAGGGCAGGGGGAGAGACACTCAATCGCTCTCTAGCGGATTGGTATCCTCTTACACTCCCTCGCCGGTAGACCCGACGATCACCTCGTAGAGGCCGTAGCCGGCGTTGTCGCTGGAGTCGACCCCGAAGAGATAATACGGCCGCATGAACAGGAGATCCTGGGCCGACTCAACGTCCTGTTCCCGGGAGATGATGAACGGCATCAGACCGAAGCGGGGGCGGACCAGCGCCCATTTGGTTGCATGACTTCCGACCAGGACCGGGCAGACCACCGGCTCCGCCATCCCCTCGTACCCGGTAAGGGCCTGGCCGGCGCCCTTATTCCCGACGATCTTGTGGGCCGTGGCCATGTTGCTGGGGCCGATAAGGAGCAAGAGCCCGCTCAGGGTTTGGTGAACGGTCAGCCCCTTGTAGGTCTTGAGCGAGGCCATCACCTCGATGGCATCTTTGAAAGACGAGTCGCTCAGGGCCGCGGTGAGCTTGTTCGACTGGGTGGACCCGTCCTCGAGCGGGTGGTCGGTGTCGATGAGGTACTGCCCGTCGTAACAGGCGGTGGAAAACATCCCGGTGACCAGGGTGTTAACCATGCCCTGGAGGTGGTCGATATAGCTCTCCGCCATCGCGTTGATGCGGGGTTTTACTATCCCGACCCTGTCGCGCTTGAGGTCGCGCTTGTGGACCTGGATAGTGTTTTCCCAGTCCTTGTGGGTGATTGAATAATCGAAAGCCCTCAGCTTTTCGATCTGCCGGTCGCCGAGCCACTCCTTCATCTCGGAAATATCGGCGAGCCAGTCCAGCTTGGTCGCCGCCGAGTCGGGGTTTTCGATGATCGTGGCCAGCTTTTTGTAGAGCTGGGGCAGCTCCGCCAGCCTTTCCTTGAACAGCGCCCGGTATGTATAGGACGCGGCCTGGAGCTCTGCACTGTCTAAAATTCCGCCCATTGTATCCTCCTTTTTACGGTTACTCTTACTTGTCTCTCCGCCGATAGAAGCGCCGGCTTACGGGATGTAAATGAACACCCCCTCGGAAGTCACTTTGAGGAGCTTGCCGACGGCCAGCTTGGACCCCTGGGTCGCGCAGATTGTCTCGGCGTCCTCGGCGTAAACGTCGGCCCCGGCGTTAGCCTGGGCCACCGGGTCAGTGGCACTGTTCTTGAGCGGGCCGAAAGCGCAGCCCCGCATCAGTTTGATGTCCTTATCCCCCGCGCTCCCGCTGGAGTTGTCCTTCTGCTCCTGGGATATCCCCAGGATCGGCTGGCTATTCCCGCCGGCCTCCCCGGCATAGCCGGAAATGGCCTGGATGATTCCTCCGGAGTAGAGCTTGGTGGAAGCGGCAACCGGGGCGTCAAACTCGCACCCCACGCCGATCACCCGGGTGTTTCTGTCCTTTGTCATCGCCATGATCTATCCCTCCTGGTTTTTGTTCTATGGCCTGGCCTTGCCTCTGCCGTTACTCCGGGCTATTGCTGGGCCTGTTTCTCCTCCGGCTTTTTCTCCGGCTTCTTCCAGCCGAGGAGCTCTTCGGCCTTTCCCTCTTCAAACCCGGCGGCCGCGAACCATGACTTCTGGGCCTCGGTTGACTGGTTTTTCTCGGGGCCGTCCGACCTGTCCTGGACGGAGCCGGGGTCGGGAGCGATCCTCGGGGCCTTTTCCATGTACTTCTGGAACCGCTCGGGGTCCGAGGCGGCGAAGGAAAGGGCCTCCTCCCGGATGGCCGGGATGATCTTCCCCTCGTCCTCGTACTTTTTAACCAACCCCTCAGCCTCCATTTTCCCCACCCGGTCCTGGAGAGAGGAGAACTGGGTCTTGTCGAAAGTGGCGCCGTCCATCTTCAGCTCGTGGATCCGGCCGATGATTTCCCTGCTTTCCTTCGGGGTCTCGCTGAACCCGAGCACCTTCGACAGCTCGGCCGTAAACTCGGTGGAGGCTTTGCCGGCCTCGACCGCGGCCTGAATAGCGGAAAAGACCGCCGTCTCGTCGGCGGCCTCTTTAAGCCCCAGCAATTTGATCAGTTTCTCCTTCATCTGTTTTTCCTCCTCATTTTTGATTTTCTGGCCCGGATCGGGCCCGACTTTTCCCGAATAAAAATTCAACGAATGGCTGCCGTCCTGGCTAAACTGAAAACAGAAATTCTCCCCGGCCGCGGAGGCCGCACTAATCCGGCTCTGGATTTCCTCCGGGGTGAGCTGGTTAAACTTCATCCCCTCCAGACCATGCACCGCGGGGTCCGCCGCCCCCAGCATCCCGACATGACGAAGGTGAATTTTCTTGGTCGGGGACTCTTCCGGGCGGAAAAACCGGGGGCTCACATACTGAAACATCCCCTTGTTGACTACGTCCTTGACCCAGGGAGCGATCCCCTTGAGCTTGGCGTGAAGGGTCTCGCCCGCACGGCGGAGACCGGTCACCCAGCCCCAGGCGGGGCTGTCAATTTCCGGGTGGCCGAAACAAAGCGGGGCGTTGTATCTTGCCGGATCGTAATCGGCGACGACCGTGTCCAGGTCCTCGACCGAAACAGGAATTTTCCCTGGGTATTCTCCAGCGATGAAAATGGGGATTTCGAATTCCATCGCTTCCAACTAAACCGGGAGACGGAAAAGATGTCTAACACTCCTGGCAAAATTGGCAGAGAAAGTTTTGGGGGATTTCGGGGAAAGAAAGCCGAAACACACCTCTCCCTCCGCCCCCTCCCACCGAGGGGAAGGGCTCAAGAGAGGAAAGATTCAGCCTATTGCGGGACCTTGTTTAGATTGTGAAAATCTCGGAGAACTCTGCCCCTGAGGTCGAATCTACTGAAGTCGTGGCGCCAACCGGTATTCCAAAGCTGTTTGGCATTGTAACACGGACTTCGTAATGGGGGGCTTTATCAAACGCTTCACACTCAATTTCCCCCTTATGCCCTGGGAGGCAAAGAGGGAGTAAAATAGAGGATGCAAACGCTACTCCCGCCGTCACGGTAATTGTTTTCGACCGGAACCAATCAAGAAGGACTTCTCCGTCGTCCTCGGCGTCCAGCATGGCCTTTGAGTAATTAAAATTTCTCCCATTAATCATACTTAAAGCATGAATGATTGGTTTAATTCCGTCAATGTCTAAACTGGCAATTCCCCCCGGGCCAGAGAGGCCAGGGCCGATGAGGGGCTGGACTGAAAGCCCTCCTCGGGCCGGGCGGTGGGGCGCCACTGGCTGACCTGGTAGCTCTGGGAGCGGTGCACTGGCACCACCTGGCAGCGGCAGTTAAAACCGTTGGGCGGCCACCAAGTGTCCCAGACCGGATCGTCCGCGGCAAAGACCTTTCCGTCCATGGCCGCGTGCTCGTCCCGGACGGCAGAGTCGCCGGCGGTCACATACTTGTAAGCGGGGAAGGCCTCGGCCACCTCCGGGCTCTTGAGCTGCTCCCACCGGCCGGCGTTGTAAGCGGTCTGGAGGTTGGTCCGGAAAATGGTCTCAATCCGAAAATCAGAAAACCCGACAAGCTGGTCGGCGGCGTTCTTGCGGAAGGTGTCCAGGGTCAGCCCTTCGGAAAGGGACCGGGACAGCTCCTCCTGGAGCACTTCCAGGACCCGCTTCCGGGTGATCCCGCTGACGGTAAAGGCGGCCTGGCGGGCCTGGTCCAGCAGGGCGTAGAACTCATCGGCCCGGAGCGGGATCTTTCCCGAGAAATACTTGATCGCCTCCTCCGGGGGCAGGGGCTCCGGCGGGAAAATATCGGACCGGGCGAATTGCCCGGCGGCGAATTTTACTTCTTCAAACCCGGAGAGGTAGTCGATGATCTCCGCCCTGGCCCCCAGGCGGGCGGAGTGGATTGAGAGGGCGATCGACTCGGCAAACTCGTCAAGCATTTCGGATTGCGGATTGTTGATTGCGGATTTGAGAAGGGACTCTACCGAGTCAAAGGACCCCTGGCTAATTATTTTCTCAAGCTCCTGGCGCAGCGGATTAAACGCGCGGCGGCCGCGGGATAGGGCGATCCGGAGGAAAGAATCGATCGGGTCCGCAGCGGCAAACTCAAGCCCGGCGTCTAGCGTTTTTTTTTGAGCCGCAGCGAAGCCGAGGGGACCGGCCGCCGGGGACGCGGGGGCTTCGAGGACCTCGTCGTCATCCTCCACCTCGTCAATGTCAAACTCGCGCTGGACCTGCTTTTTCCCGATCTGCACCCCCATCCGTTGTAAGGTTTCCAGCGTCCGGGCCCGGACCTCCTTGGTGTCGGCTTCGAGTTTTTCATCGGTGGCCGGCTCGTACTCAATTTTAAAACGGGGATATCCGCTCCGGGCGGAGCGGGGGCCGTAATTGAGGTCGACGAAGGGAACGATCAAGTAGCTGTCAATCGCGTCCATGAGCCGAAGGGCATCGGCCTCGACCAGGTCCTGGCGGACGTTCTCGTGCACCCGGCCCAGGGCGTAGGACCCGGTTCCCCCAGTGGAAGTGGTCAGCGTCTGGCCGAGGATGACAATGGTCAGCTCGTTAAGCAGAAACTCAACGAACTGTTTGAATACCGCGGAGGTGCCGGCCTTCTGCGCCTCGACAAATTCGATCTCGCAGCCGGCGGGGATGACCGCGCCCGCATCCGAGGCCAGGTCCAGGATCGCCTTGACCAGGACCTGGATGTCCTCGTCCCGGGCGTTGTTGGGATATTTTCCCACCCGCAGGGGAAAGCCGTAGACGTCGAGGAAGCTGACCCAATCCTTGATTCCGTAGCGGCCGAAGAGGTCATACCAGAGGCCGGACATCAGGAAACCCTTTTTCAGGGTCTCGGCCCCGCGGCTGACCCGGTTGAGGATAAATTTATAGGGGGACATTTCCACGCCGGTCTTGGGCTGGTCGTCGGTATAGAAATTAAATCCGCCGGTGGCGCGGTTGTAGATCAGCTTGCGGTGGGCGACCTCGGGTAAGGCCACGGGCACGAGCTGCTTGCCGGACCGCTCCCACATAATCTCGCAGGCGGCCACGCCTCGGGCGGGCCCCTCGAGAAGGTGCTCGAGAGAGTCGCGCAGTCCATCGATCCAGCGAATCGCTGATTTGCAGGCGTCGGCGATTTCCTCGTCCTGGGAATTTTCGGAGTCGGCCGCCTCCACCGTCCAGGGCAGATTGAGGACTGCCAGGCGGCGGGTGGAGCAGTTGCCGCCGATGCGCGGGGTGCGGACCTGAATATCCGAATATAAGTCCTGGAGACGGTACCAGTCATAGCCGTCCTGGGCCCGGCTGAGAATGGCCGCCAGGTCAGCGGGCTTCATCCCCGCCACGGGGTGTTCCAGGGACTGGTCCCGCTGGTCCACCGTAACCAGCCGCCGGGCCAGCTCTTTTTCCGAGGGGGCTTTCCCCGCGACGAACTGGGCCGATTCCCGCCTGCCTTTGACCCTCGCTCCCTTTGGGGCTGGTTTTTTATTGCGGTGGTCAAAGGTTTTTTTCTGCGCCTTTTTCTTCGTTGCCATGTTAGAACTCCTTGAATTTGTCCGCGCTCCCCGCCCGTTTTGCGGTCCGGTCGGGCGGCCGCATGGAAAACTTTTTCCCCGGCTTCTCCCCGCCCTTCATCGGCCGGGGCCGGACGGAGCGGTATTCAAACCTGAACACCGGGTTGAGCTCGATCAAGCTGACCAGCATCTCCAGCGCGTCCGGGCCGTCATCGTGGTCGGCCTTCGGCCAATACTTGAGCTGGTCCAGGAGGGTCCGGTGGTGCTTCCGGAACCGGATCCAGCCGTTGCGGATCCACGGCTGGAGCTTCATGATCCGGAGGCCCTTGTCAACGTTGGGCTTGAGGGTGACCACGTTGAGGGTCTCGCCACGTTCATGGCATATCCGCTCGATCCGGCGGATGTAATATTCCTGAAACTGAATTATTTCACCCGCAAACGCTGAAAGGCTCTTCTTTTTATGGTAGGTGAAAATGTCCTCGAGAACGGAGTCGGGGTCCTTGCGGTCGATGTCCGCTATGTCCAACCACAAGATGTCCTGGGCGTAATCCCCGATCATCAGGGCGTAAGGATCGTTTTTCCGGGACTTCTTTCCCATGGACGGATCGAGGGCGCCGTAGCGGGGCGCGTCGGCCAGGTGGGTGTCCCCCTCTTCCCAAAAATGGAAGTCTTCCGGCTTGAACGGGCATTCGTCGGGGCTGATCGGCTCGTTCTGCTTCTCGGAGTCGAAATAAGCCGGGCCGTCGGAGATCCTCATTTTCATGAGGTAGTAATAGTCCTCCTCCTCCGGCCAGAGGACTTTTGTCCCGGCGAGCATTTCTTCTCTGTTCCGCTCGAAGAACTCGTCCGCCAGCCGCTCTGCCTTCTCTTTCCCGACGGTAATGTCGATAAAAATCTTTTCCCACTCCTCCCAGAGCGGAGACTCGGACCACTTGAGCACCGACTGGAACTTCCGGCCCTTCCACCCCGGCCGCTTTAGAAGCCGGTTTAAGAGGCTGTCATAGTGGAGAATCGTCCCGACGACAATAAAGACCGTGTATTTCTTCCCTATCTTCATCAGGGTTTTAAAAAACCAGTTTTCCAGCTTTTTCCTTTGCTCGGGTGATTCGACGCCCTCCTCGTTTTCCAGATCGTCCCCGATCACCAGGTCGGGCCTCATCGCGCCGTGCCGCATCCCCCGCATCCGCTGGCCGGCCCCCGCGCTCCGGATCTTCACCCCGTTTATCGTGATCAGCGTTCCCCTCCGCCAGGTGCGGCCGGGGATGCAGATGTCGGGGTAGTCCTGGGCCAGCCGCTCGTTCATTTCCAGCTCGAACTGGATGAACGAGACGAAGTCATCGGCCTGGTCCTTCGTATCACTGGTAATAAGGATGAACCGCCGCTTTTTAAAGGTCGTGCACCAGAGGGGGAGGATCAGCGTCTCCCAGGTGGACTTGGCGTTGCCCCGGGGGGCGGCGTCGGATTCCTTGTCGCCTTCGCCGGTCTCCTCCGCGTGATCGATCAGCTTCTGGCTCCGCTCGCAGAGATACCGGTGCAGCTCAGAGTTGGGTTTCTCGAGATAATGGGGGAAGTATGTCAGGCCAAAAAACTCGAGGGATTTGGAGGCCCGCTCGATCCTTTTCTTTTGAGCTTTTGCGTCTTTCGGAAAAGGTTGGGTATGCTCCGCGAGAAGGAGACGGACCTCCTCCTTGAGCTCGTCAATCCCCTTCTTGAATTGCTTGGTAGTAAGACGACGGCGGGCGGCCATCGGTTAGCCTCCAAACTGGGCTTCGATGGCTTTCCCCATTCCGTCGAGGTGCTGGGCCAGGGCCTCGACCAGCTCGGTCTCTCCCTGCTCGGTAAGGTATTTAATCTCAACCTCGAGGAGCTCGAGGAAGAGGGCCGGCTTGTCTATCTTCTGCTCTGCCGTCCGCCGGCGGTTGGTGATCTGGCTGATCTGGTTGGCGATTTTCAGGTAAGCGAACAGGTCCTGGTTGTCTAGAGACTTGGTGGTGCGGAGGTGGGCCGACTTTTTTTCCGCCAGGGCCTTGAGGTCGCTGAGCAGGGCCAGCTCGACGTCGTTGGCCTCCTGCTCCAGCCGCTGGGCGAAGGCGTCGGCCTTGGCCGCCCGCTCCTCCCACTCCAGCTCGTCGCGGTATTTCTTTAATGTCGGGCGAGAGAGGGAGGGGTACTGCCGCCGGAGCTCCTCCAGGGCGGGGTCAAGCTTCCGGTGCCGAGCCCAGGCTTGGTAAAACTCCTCGATTGCTCTCGGGCTGTATGAAGCCATGCTCTAATTTCTCCACTTCTTTTTCGAAGATCTCCAGGCTGGACTGGACCAGCTCCTGCTCAGCCTGCGGGAGCAGGGCGTTGTAGCGGATGGTGTCGAGATATCTCCCTATCCTGCCGTTCATTTCCGGCTCAGGATCTTGGCCAGGAGCTCGGTGAGCTTAAAGACCTGCCCCTCGAGCAGGTCCCGGCGGACCTTCTCCCGGACGATCCACCACAGAAAAAAAAATTCAGACCCAGCGAAAAGATGAAAAAACCGCTCGGGTCGGAGATGATCTCGCGGGCAAAGCCGAAAAAACCTTCCAGGGCGTTCATCGCTCTGCGCTCCGCGCCCTTGGTCTACTCATCTTTATCCCCCCGGGCGTGGAGCAGGGCCTCCACGTCGGTCTCGTGGGTGATGGTGTTGATCTTGGCATAGAGGCGCATCAGCTTTTTCAGCTTGGCTGCGCCCTTTAGCTGAGGTTTCTTTTCCTGGGGGGCGGTGATCCCGCGGAGCTCCTGCTCGATGATCTTGATCGCGGCGTCGATCGTGTCGTCGCTCTCCTCGGTGTCGCCGTTCTGGGGGAGCTCCTTGAGCAGGTCCTTGACCTCGATCTTGAGCTTGTCTAAGGCGTCGAGTTTGTCGTACAGCTTGGATTTGATTTCCTCGATTTTAGAACTCATATTGAAGGCTCCCCTTTACGTTCCAGTCGTTTAATCTCCAGTCGTAGCCGCCGAGGGCTGAGGCGTTCCATTTCCCCCGCCCGTAGCGGAGGCCGCCCCAGACCCCGGTCCGGT
>Ga0180432_10006137_pt1 | contig 15721 bp, 12 predicted proteins | sample SS_ome_10_FD_132414 | JGI IMG/M metagenome (GOLD analysis project Ga0180432, IMG submission 132414) | Hypersaline lake sediment archaeal communities from the Salton Sea, California, USA - SS_1_MS_2 metaG | ecosystem: Environmental > Aquatic > Non-marine Saline and Alkaline > Hypersaline >... | reverse complement strand
GTTTATTTATTTCTCTTAAAACTCCAAACATAAAAAAAGTTTCCTCATTAGATATGGGCTTACGCTTTCTAATATTATTAGGATAAATTAAATTTGTATATAACTTATTACATTTTATTTCTGAACGATTATCAATATAATGGTGATATTCCTCGACCCCATTTATATGAAGCCTATACATGAAGTAATTAAAAATAAAAAATTTAGAATCTTCAATAAATTGTTTTAAATTAAAATATTCTGATATAGCAATTCTATTTGAATTAAATATTTTTAATACAATATTTGTAAAGTTTTTACTTCTGACATACATCCAAAGATTGTTTATGGTCGGTTCACGCTCATAAAGAATATTTCTAACATCTTGTCCACTGTATGATAATGAATCCATTTATATTTTCAATAAACCGATGTCTTTAAGTTATTAAGGTAATACGTCATTAGCATCTATATCTTCTGGCATTTCTTCAGGTAAGTTTTGTTCTTTGTTTTTTCTACACTCTTTAATTTTATTTGAAAAATCTTGTAATGCTTCTAACTCTTTTTTCATCATATCAAGTTCATTGCTAAGTTTATCATAAATTTTTTTCTTATCTTCATACATTTTTGTTGTATTTTTGAAAACTTTATTTAAATTTTTACATTTTAATTCCATATCAGCATATTGATATTCAATAGACCAAATTGGCGTTAAAACATCAGTCCAATTATTACTGTTATCATAATCTTCCTCAAATAAATATGCTAACCAACTTAATATTTTGTCGTTTAGTTCCAATTTTAAAGAGGAAGGTTCATATTTAAATTCTCTCCTAGAAAAAAATACTCGTGCATCTTGATATAACTCCTTGTATAAAGAAAATAGTGCTTCACTTCTTTCACTTGGTTTCTCGTATTCGTTACTTCGTATTTTATCTAATTTCTCTTTTATCCCATTGGAATATCTTTCGATATATTTTTCAACGTTGTTAAGTGTCTTATCCATCGCTTTTTCTAAGGAAAGTATCTCATTTTCCTTAGAATTATTTAATTCTTTTAACGTGTTTATCTCAGTTGATATTTCTGTCGCTTTTCCCTCTTTGCTTTTAATTTTCTTGGATAATTCCTCATTCCAAGAAGATAAATGGGGATGTTTAAACGTAGTCGCATTTTTGGCTTCCATTGTATAATATACACTTATACAAATATACCAACGTTTCGCTTATATATATTTGGAGAAATTGATTTTTATTGATTAGTCTTTTGAATATTTAACACCAAAATATGACCTCTCATGGAAAGAAGAACATAAATGTCCATTGCTCTATTAGGGGAGAAGAAAAGGCCGGATCTATTCCCGTACCGCCACAGGCAATTCCTTTGGCACAACTGGAAGAAAAGGTTCAACTTTCTCAATTCTCCGAAGAAGATATTTACATTTTGTTGACTATGGATTCAACCTGCTCGATGGGAGAATTTTACTCATCTGCCCAACTGGCATTTGAGCAAATTTCTGCTGTAACAAGGTTATTTCCAAACACCGTGTACGTTGCGATGTTACTTTATGGTGACTACGACTACCGAAAGGTGACATCGTTTTCTGGATTCAAGAAGACTTTAAAGGAATTGTCCAAGTTTACTTCTGAGCACCATATGAAGGGCGGTGGAGATCACGCGGAAGCGCAGAAGACTGCTTGTAACTTTGTGTTCAGGATTGTTGAACAATTACGCAAGAAGCGCGGAAATGATTCCAAGATTATCCATCTCCATCTGACAGATTCTCCTCCTCATCATAAGAGTAACATGTCACATCACAGTGGCTATTATGAAGATGAAGAGAGAGCATTGAAGGCGAAGAAGGAAGAATTTGACTGGGTTAAGATTTGTCAAACGTTTCATGATTTGGGTATTACAACTTATACAATTACAAACACTAACGAATTTAACACCTATTCATTTTATTTGCTACTTGGAAAGACTATTATCATTCCAGGGGCAAACACCAACAACCTAACAAAGGCTATCATGGGTGTCATTCTCCAAAGTATTGGAATTGAATTTGAGAAGAAGTCAGACTTTAAGTTTACTGTTTTTCAAGAAAATCCAGTAGCTGGTGGAAAGTTTATTATGGAAAGTGAAAACAATGCCCAAGGGTACCTTCCTGGTTCTCGAAACAAGTTGACACAAACAATTGACTTTGACATTGACCCTATTATGCGTGTAAGCTTTAAGGGAATGATCAAGAAGTTCAAGGACAAGATAAAGTTCCAAGATAAGACACTTAGTATTTTCAAGAAGCTTTTCGTTAGAGACAAGGTTTTGTGTTTGACATACAATGTTGTTCTAGGCCGACTTTGGCGCGAAGCTTGCAAGCTGCGCGAGGACGAAAGGGTAATTGCCTTGCAAAAGACTCTTTCAACTTTGCCGGCAAAGATGTTATTGGAAGATGGCAAGCAACTTCAAACTTGGATTAAGGATTCGTATGATGCAACAGAAGATATTATGGAAGAGATTTCCAAGGTAGAAATAAAGTTGCCAGCACTTATCCGTGTACCAGGACTTGAGGATATGAACCGAAAGGACGTCCTTGAAATTTCAAGGAGCTGTAGCCCATCTTCATTCCAGAAGGTACTTGAAATGCTTTCTGGAATCAAGGTTTATTCTGGAGACCCCGAAGGTCTTCCGGAAATGTACGTACCATTGGGTATGAAGACCAGAAAGATTTTTGGTCTTCTACCACACCTTATGTGTCCTGGTACACTATTTTCCACTCGCCCTGCGTTAATCGGAGCTGCTATTGCTTATTTGTCAGGAAATGAAATTCTTGTTGATCGAGCAAAGAAGTTCTTGTTGAACTATAAGGGACGATGGATTAAGCTTGATGACCCACTGAACTTTTCACCTGGATTTATTAAGCTTCTTTCGAAGGTTCCATTCGCATTGACTGATGATGAACAAAAGCTTTTTGGAAAGATTAACTATTTGTTGAACTTGCGTGAAAAGCTAAACAAGTCATTTACTGTAAATGTTGGTTTTGTACCCACTAGGGGACAAATTTATTTCGATATCAAGGAAAAGTGCCGTGTATGCAAGAGGAAGAGGTCTTTGACCCTTCTTGATGCAGATGGAACATGTGGACTTTGTCTAGCAGTTCCAAAGGAAAGTTGGCCAGAACCAAGTTCTCTTGGTGGCGCTAACAAGTCATTTTTGATTTCATGTAACCAATGTTCAGGACTTTATGCCCGGATTAGTTTGACAGATATTGACGACTATACTGGAGGACTTTGTCACTTTCATCGTATCAGTCGTAAGAAGACAGCACCATATTACTCATGTAAGCGCTGCGGAAACAAGTATGTATCCGAAGTTGCAGACGGAGAAGTTATGGAGAAGTGCATGCAATGTTCAAAGGGTAGGAACTCTGCAATTGTGGATATTCAGGTAACCCTGCGAACACTTGTTGAGCAAAACCCCCAACTGTGGCGTTACATTGGGATTAACCCTATTGATGCTTCAAGTATCACAGAGTGGTCCAACCCCATTAAGTTGGGTGACATTGAATTGGCACAATTTCCAGATGATGAAAAGCTTGAGATGTATCACAATGGGAAGCTAGTGCTAAACTCGGAAGAGTTGTTGGCTGAAATCTTGGATTATGTTCAAAATGGAGATACACAAGAATTGTGTTGTCTTTGTATGGACACACATGGTGTAAGTCAGTTTACTGATTTGTGTGGAAACGAGAAGTGCCAAATTAAGGTTTGTAAGGGCTGTATGAAGAACTGGTATGGTTCTGTAACACGTGGAAACGTGATTGTACAAGGACAGCTTTGTTGTCCATTCTGTAAGAAGAAGCCCAAGCGTTCGGTTGTGAAGCCATATAACCGTTGGTTGTATGCCATTATTCACACTGAATTTGACCGAAAGTATGTTTATGGTTGGTGTAAGACTTGTCACAAGGCTCAAATTGCTTGTCCCAAGGAATGTTCGGGTGAAAACCCAAACTTTGGAGGAAAGTTTGAATGTGAGCAGTGTGTCAACCCTGACCCAGACAGTATTTTGATTAAGGAATGTCCTGGTGTGAAGGACGGAAAGAAGTGTGGCGCTCAAATTAGCAAGAGCTCAGGTTGCCATCACATTACTTGTCCTATTTGCGAAGAGCATTGGTGCTTTGAGTGTAGCAAGAAGTTTGGGAAGGAATATTCCAGTGATTTGTATGACCATATGTGGAATGACCACGGTGGTATTGGTATGGACGAACTGGTTTATGAATAAACCAGAATATTATTTATAGTGACATTTGATGAATTATATCCATCATAAAATAAATATATATCACGCAAAAAATCTTTCTCACATTCTGGTTTTAAAGTAATACAATAATTTAACCATTCTAATAGTTTTTTCTTGCGATGTAGTTTAGTGTATCTTTTAGTGTCTCCTTGACTTTTATTAAAAGTATCAGGATTATAACGTAAAAAAATAACAGGCATTCCCAAAGATTGTGATATATTTATCATTCTAACCTTTTCACATTCTTCAGTATAATTACGGTGCTGGTGTTCATCAACTTCTAAAATAACTTTGTGTCCAATACCATCAAATACAAAGTCGGGCCGTTCTAATCCACAATTTCTATCAACTGTTTTATCATAACTTTCATATTTCATCTCATTAACATCAAGAAAATGTTTTATTTCTTTTTGTTTAGCAAGATGAACCCTTCGAAATTTAAAGTCTCCACAATCCGCACAATGCTTTTTACCATCAAGAACATCTATGAAATGGCAATTTACACATTCATCTTGAACTAAATCATATTCATCATCTTTTTTATGTTCTTTGAAATGTAACTGCCTTGTATATCCATATAATGCTAATTCCCTACACTTATTATTGACACATTTTCTTCTTGGGTATGAAAGCATACCAATCTGTTTATGTTCAGAACATTTGGTTGGTTTTTTTCCAGGAATTCCATAAATACATTGTGTGTCACATGTTTCTTCCGAACATTTATAGTTTATAACATCAATCATTCTTGGTAATTTATGTTTTTTACAGTAAATTCCAAAAGTTATTCCTGGTAAATTAAAAGATGGTCTTACATTACACTTTTTTTCTAAACAAACTTTTCGTTTTTTATTTGCTAAATAATTTTTAGTTGTAATATTTATCATTTTGTTTAGTTTGTGTAATGAACAATAACTGCCAGACTTCTCTCCAGCAAAATTAAACGAAGGGCGTATTTCGCAACCCAAGTGATTACATTTTTTATGAACAACATCAATCATATCATTTTGTTTATGTTTCGAACAAAATGATCCAAATAAATTCCCCAATGTGTTGTATGATGGTATAAGGTTACAACCTCTTTTTTTACATTTTTTATGAATAACATCTATCATTCCGTCCTTTTTGTGTATAGAACATAAAATTGCTTTTTTCTTGTCTGGAAAATTATATGATGGTTGTGTGTTACAATTTTTTTCTTCACATTGTTTTTTTACTACATTAATCATTCCATCTTTTTATGTGTCCTACAATATAATCTTTTTTTACTCGGAAAATTAAATGTTGGATACTTTAGACAGTTTTCATAAGCACATCTTTTATTTTTAATGTCAATCATATTTGGTAGTTTATGTTTCCCACAGTATAATCCCTTCTTTTCCCCTTTAAAGTTATAAAGAGGTTGTGATAAACAAGTTTCTTCTTTACATTGTTTTTTTGTGATATTAATCATTTTTGGTAATCTGTGTTTGCCACAATATTTTTCTTTTTCTTTTGGGTAATTGTAAAATGCCCGTTTATTACACTCTTTTCATCACATATTACCATATTTAAGCGCAATATGTATATAATAATTACTTATATACGTATTACTCTTTAAGTATTTCAGGTTGTAACCATATTACATTATTGTAACCACATTACTTGCCCACAATGCGAAGAACATTGGTGTTTCGAGTGTTGTAGGAAGTTTGGAAAGGTTTATTCAAGTGATTTATACGACCATATGTGGAATGACCATGGTGGGATTGGTATGGATGATTTATTATTCCAGTAAATTTATTAAATAGTATAATATATAAAATGGACACTTTGTTAGTTATTGCATTTCTGCTTTTGTTATTTATTGGAGTTCTCGCTTTTACAAGCAGAGGTGGTGGAACAGGAGGTATTATTGGCGGGGACCCTGCCACTTGGTCACCAACGCGCATAATTGGAGGAGACCCTTCTACTTGGTCACCAACAAAACATAATATTGGAGGCGACCCATCTACATGGTCACCAACAAAACATAATATTGGAGGAGACCCTTCTACTTGGTCACCAACGCATAAATAATGGTTTAGTGTTAAAATAGTTTAAGGTTTATTAGAACTAAATGTTGGAATTCTTTGTCGGCGATGTTTGAGAATATGACCGAATAAGTAATTCCTTGCTTTTTGTCTTATCTGTCTATTTAATGCAGTTGGATCATCTTCCAAATCAGGTTCAATTGTTTTTGTCCAGTTATCCCAAAGATAGTTAATATAACTTGGCTTTATATGAGTAAATGCAAACTTATCTATATATGTATTAACTAATTCTTTCATTCCACCTTCAACCATAACACTTGATAATAAGTCGCATACAATAGGAAGTATTGGATACATTTTGTAAATACATCTATTATCTTTAAAATATGTTGGAAACGTTGTCCACCATTTTGGCATACTAACTCTAACTGGCGCATTATTTCCAACAGCAAAACTAATATCATTCATCCTATCATAATCCCATGGTATCATTACTAACTTCTTAACACCCTTTGGTTTTTCCCTCACGTACCAATAAAAATTATGTCGTGTTTGCCAATCGTCTGTTTGTCCAATAACTGCATTAAATGCAATAACTTTTGCTAAAGAATCTACATCAAAGTATGTTTCCAGGATATGTCGTGCATCTTCTTTCGATGTATAAAATAATAATGAAGCTGCTACTTCAAACATAAACCCATTTTCATTTTTACCTTCGATATGTCTTTTTGTGAAATAATCATCCTGATAAATATTAAATAAAACATCTTTGTATAAAGCACCTTTTCCATTATTATGGTCATCTTTAAAATGTTCTTCTGTAAATTCGTCATCGATATGTTCTACAAGTAAATAGACACCATTGTAAGTATTATTAATAAATAATTTACTATAAACAGCTTTCGGAGCTATTATATTCATTTCATTTAACAAAGTATATGAAGTTTTTTCAGCCAATAGTGATTGATCAAGACCCATACCATGAAAAAGTAATTTTTTCTGTTTTAAAACTTTATTTTTTACATCTCTTATTTTTTTATCATTTTCAAAATAATTTGGATCAACCTTAATACTTAATTTTTGACACAACCCACTTCTTTCATCACTATTTTCTTCTAAACAAAAATCAAAACTTCCAGCAGCTCCTTTATAGCGACATCCTGCATTTGGATAATATAAATGATTAACTTTAAGTTGACAATGTATAAATTTTTCATATCTGATATTTGTGTTTAATTTTTTCCAATCTAAATCTAAATAATAACTTAATAAATAGTTACTAGAATCAAATGCTGACATATAATTATAATCAACTTGGTTTATTGGAATACTGGGTTCTGGTTCTTTGTAATAATATGATTCATGAGACATCCATTTTTGCCATTTATAATTATCAGAACATGTGTTCCAGGACAAAGACATATTTTTTAAAAGTGTCAAACATTCTCCATTATAATTTGGGATTGTAAATGTGTTATATTTTATTTCATCAACTGTATTACAACAGTCATCTTCTATATTTATACCGTTACACAAACATTTATTATTAAACTGTATTTGATTTTCAGAATTAACTATAAAATCATATTTTTTTGGACACAATTCTTGTTTTAAAGAATTAAAATTATTTTTTAAACAGAACCGAGGTTTCGCAAATGACTGAATATATCCAGCACTTAGATAAACTTGACACAATAAGAAAAATAGAAATTTCATAATTCCATGTCGTAACCACGACCTTCTCTTTATATAAAATTAAATTATTTATAATTCATTAAATTTCCCATCTGCTTCGTTAACAGTACCCACCTTTAATGGCATACCTTGATTTTTAATGCTATTGTAATCAAATAATTCTAAACTAGCTAAATCTAAACCAAATTTCTTACCTTTTACTATCTTTGGTTTTTCTTTAAGTTTAATTCCGTTTCCAGAAAACCAATCATTTCCTTTTTTATAAACAATTTCATTTAAATCTGTTATACCAGCAACTATCAACTCCTGTTGCACTTCTTTAGTGTGAGCATGTTTATACCCATAAACTATATCATCTTGTATACGTGGTAAATAAGCTAATCCTTCTTTTTCTCCCAAAAAGCGATAACATTTGTCCTGACTATCACATTGATTAAGCATACAATCAATTGCTGATTCTCTTACAGCTGTCAATACATCATTATTAAGTCTCAACTTTTTTTTGGCAAGATTGTAAATATGTTCATCAGTTGTTAATTTTTCTTTAGATATCTCTTCTTGTTTGGGTGAAAATACTGTTAAATAGATAAAAGGTTGGACAGACCGATGTTCCAATGGCAAATCATAATGAGATTTTTTTCTAACAGCACGTCCGATAATTTGTTGTATTCTAACATCGTGCCAAAATACATCCATGATTAAAACTTTTCTTATATTTTTAAGATCAAGACCTTCAGCACCAGCCGAAGATACCAATAACACTCTAATGTCTCTCCCGCCTTTATTTTCAGAACTGGTAAATGCATTTACAATTGCCTCTCTTGTTTTCATATCTTCTTGTCCAGAGTAAAATGCAAAACGTTTATAATCATACTTTCTGTCACTTGATGCAGGATTAAATCTTTCATAACCATTTGCAGCTAATACTCTTGAAAATATTTCTAGTCCTTCAACAGTTCTAAAAGACGAGTAGACAAGAACAAGTCCTCTTGTATCTTTGTTAATTTCATTTAACATTGCTTCCATTTTTGGAGAATAGCGAGACAAACCATTTGGGCCAGGTTTAAGATACGGTTTATCTGGAGCACTTAATTTATCTAAAGCTTCGTTGATAAGTCTGTCAAGAGTTTCTTTGTTTATTTTTACTTCTTCTTCTGTTTTATTGGTTTCCTCTGAATTTGGATCTTTTTTCTTTTCTTTTTCTAGTTTTTCTTCAAGTGCAGAAGTAATAAATTTCATTCTTTGGAAAGGCCTAATGATATCATCTGGAAATACAAAGTTACTAAATTCTCTAGAAAATACTCTTGCTAATGTTGTGACCTTTTCTCCTTTCTTTTGTTTCATTTGTTGTGCTGCTTTTCTTTCTTTTTGTTTTTCAATTTCCCTTGCTTTTTGATATAATTCAAATTGATGTGGGCTCATTTGAACTTTCACTATTTTATTTGGTAATTGTTCTGGAAATTCACTTTTCGTTTCTTTTGTTGTCTCAAAATATGATGTTAGCCCAACAATTCTTCGTTGGAACATATCCTTGTTTATAAAGTTATCATCTTTTACGAAAAAACTTTCAAATTCTTCTTCGGTTTCTGGAAATAATGTATACTTGTCAGTTTTCTCAAAATTAACATATGCATCATAAAGTCTTGCTTTTGATTCTACAAATCTAACAGTTTGTTCAAACTCCATATCCCAACTATTTAATTTCATTATTACACTTAAAGACTGGTTTCGTCTATTTAAATCTACCCATCCAATTCTTTCATCCTTAATAAGTGTTGAAATATAACTATCTACTGTTTCTTCACTGAAATTACTTATTCTAAAAATAATAATTTCTATTGGACCCCTTAATATATTAAAAAGTATTGCAATTTCAAAAGGCGTATTTACTAAAGGTGTTCCTGTCAAAAATATTATCTTACTATTTTTTGCTTCTAATAAAAACTTATATACATCATACCCCTGTTTGCCCATTCCGCGCAAACCATTTACCATCATTGTGGCAAGATTGTGTGCTTCATCCACAATTATAACTTTATTGTTTAATGAACCCAATGATTCTAATTGTTTCACAACTGTAGAAGAATTATATGAAACAAATGAATATTTTTCATTAATTAAGCGATTACCATTACTTGTACTATAAGAAGGATCCCCACATTTATGTAATCCTTTTATTTTAAAATTATCTTTTAAAGAAGCTGGTAGTAAAATCACAATATTTCTTGTATCTTTTAGGTTTTCACTAACAGCAATAGAAGCGCATGTTTTACCAGTTCCTAATCCGTGATATAATAATAAACCCCTATAAGGACTTTTGTGTCCTAAGTAGTCTCTTATGAATTTTTGTCTTGGTAAAAAATCAAAATTCTTTTTATTATTATTTTTATTATTCTTCTTATTTTCACAACTGCTATATTTCATAAAAGTTTTAGTTACCCAGGCAGGAAAATCTTTTCTGTTTTGAAACATCCAATAAAAGGGTCTATTTCCATCTTTGTTTTTGGGAACAATTTTTTGTATATTTGATTCCAAATAAACAACATCATCTGCACCATATGTTTCCTTAATGAAATCATCAACATACTTTACAGATAATGATGTAATTTTATTATTATTAGAGTTGTCGGTTTTAACATTTATTATTTCCGCTTCAACAAAACCGTGACTTGGGGTAGGAACATATACTTTATTTCCAACTGAAAGACCTTTATTCATTGTGGGTTATTTACCTGTATAACATATTCTCGAAATATATTTTTAGTATATTGCGATAATATTTATATTAACTTTATATTAAATTTATTTACTTAGAACCACACATTGCACCAACTGTTCCAGATGATTGCGGTGCTCCCCATCCCATTCTTAGTGTACTATTGGGAACATAGTATGAAGGGTTAGCAAAATTGCCGAATTGAGCACGGGCAGAACCGCACCAACTTCCATCTCCATAATTACTGGGTCCTCTTGCATATGCACTTCTGGCTAAAAACTGGGAACTACCTCCCCTTTTAGCTCTTCTAGTGGTTTTGCGCTTTCTAGAAACCTTGCGCTTAGTAGTCTTACGTTTAGAAGCTTTACGTTTGGTAGTCTTGCGCTTTGTTGTACGAGATTTAGCTTTACCACCTCTTAGAGCCTTTTTTTTTTTAGTTGAGTGTTTTTTCTTTTTATAATTACCACCCCCACTAAGTTTTGACCAGGCGCAGTTACCTCCTTTTTTGTGTCTACGACCTCCTACAGAACGTCTGCGTCTTCCACCAACTAGTTGAGCGCCACAAGAACCTCCACGCTTACGACCTCCTACAGAACGTCTGCGTCTTCCACCAACTAGTTGAGCGCCACAAGAACCACCGCGCTTACGTCTTACAACACTGCGCTTTCTGGTAACTTTGCGTCTGGGCTTTCTGGAAACACTGCGCTTAACAGACTTGCGTCTCACGACCTTACGCTTTCTGGAAACCTTGCGCTTGGTGGTCTTGCGCTTAGTGGTCTTGCGCTTAGTGGTCTTGCGCTTAGTGGTCTTGCGCTTGGTGGTCTTGCGCTTAGTGGTCTTGCGCTTAGTGGTCTTGCGCTTAGTGGTCTTGCGCTTTCTCTTGGCTCCACCGGCCAAAGACTTTCTGCGGACGCGTCTCTTGGGCTTACGAGTTTTGCTTCTGGAACGAGAACGTTTTCTACGACTGGTACTCATTGCACGTCTACCAGTATGCCCACTCTTAGCAAGTGCCGCGAGACCCGCAGCTGTTAAAGTGGATGATAATCCTCTGGGAAAGAGAAGTTTCATTACATTACCTCCTCTGCGAACTCTGCGTCGGCTGCGACTACGGCTTTTACTTCTCTTACGGCTTTTGGAAACAGTTCTCTTGCGGCTTTTAGAAGTAGTTCTTTTACGGCTCTTAGACGCGGTTCTTCGGCGTCTTTTAGGTGCGGCTCTCTTACGGCTCTTAGAAGTAGTTCTCTTACGACTTTTAGACGCGGTTCTTTTGCGGCTTTTGGAAACAGACCTCTTGCGACGTCTTTTCACAGGACCAGCGGTTCTGCGGCCACGCTTTCCAGAGCTAGAAAGCGCAGCAAGGCCTGCAGTAGCAAGGAAAGGATTAATTCCCGCAGGCATTATAAGTGGCCGAAGACCCAAGGTACCACCACGTCTACGACGACCACCTGATTGTTTCAAACAATCTGAAACACATTTGACTTTTTTATTGCTATTAGAAGATGCGGGTGTGACCAACCCCATTGATTCTAACAAACCTGGTGCATTTTTGTTATTTTTATTAACTTTGTTAGGTTTTTTAGCGTTATTTCCGTTTCGGTTTCCATTTCGGTTTCCATTTCGGTTCCCATTTTTGTTTCCATTTCTGCTTCCATTAGTCATTTTCAAAAAAGGAGTATCGTTCTCTATATATTATAATTGAGAGAATTTATTTTGGGCTGGAAGTTAATTTTTGTATGGAATTTTTGATTTTAACATATTATTATAAGATTTTAGTAATTCTAACTTATCTGCAGGTATACTTCCTGTATCTGGTCCAGCACAGCATGTTAGTCCACCGCTTCCATGTTGACTTTTATAATATTTACGCTGAACCATATTACAAGAAAATAGATTATCATATTTAAGAGTTGAACGCGACCTGGTCGTTTTTTTACACGCACCTCCTCTGTGAATTACCTTTTTTTTTTACGCACGGTTGTCTTACGCCTAGTGGTTCTGCGCTTTACTGGTTTCTTGCGTCTTCTTGTAACTGTCTTTCGTTTAACGGGTTTCTTGCGTTTAGTAGTTTTACGCCTAGTAGTAGTTTTGCGTTTCGTAGAAGTTTTGCGTTTCGTAGTAGTTTTGCGTTTTGTAGCAGTTTTGCGTTTCGTAGCAGTTTTGCGTTTCGTAGCAGTTTTGCGTTTCGTAGTTCTTTTTTTAGCCCCGCCCGAACATCCTAACGCAGCTCCTTTATATGAACTATAATAATCCGAAGATGGATAACATTCACCACTTCCAGAAAGAAATGGTTTTTCAAAACTGAATAATTTTAAGTAACTCATTATTATAAATTAATGGTATATTTTTATTTATATTAGTTGAATTTAACAGTGATTGTAATATTATGTTTATTAACTTTCTTTGTTGCTGACAAAGTTAAATCAGTATTTGGTTTATTTTGTGATACAACAAATGAAGCCTTAGATTTTTTAGTCTTTTTAGTTTTTTCTTTCTTAGGTTTTGTTTTAGTTACTTTTTTATTTTTCTTTGAAAAAGTATTCATATCATTTTCAATACTTTCATAATTTTTATAAATGTATTCAAGTATGTTATTTTTTATTGCCCACCTAAAAAAGTTTAACTGTCCAACAGTTGTTCTAACCGGGTCATTTTCAATACCATCGTACTTATCTATAAAAAATAAGATGCGTTCCCTACGACAAAAGGGGTCAAATTGTTTTTTAGAATATGCTTTTAACTGTGACTTGTAACTATAATAAACCATAAACTTTTCAATTCTTTTATTAGTACTATTTTTAGGTGGTGGGATTTCATATATTATTTCTTTTTCTCTTGCATAGTTTGTTACAAAAAAGTCAATAACTCGTAAGGATAAAAATGATTCTCCATTAATTATAGAAATTAATGTTTTTAAGTTGTCTTTTTCACTATAAAACTTTTTTATTTTATTCATTAGCACTACATGTCTAGAGTTCAAATTTGAAAAAGTATTTATTTTTTTATTTGTTTTCCACTCACTTTCTCTAACATAATGAATATCTGTCATTTTTATTGCGCTCATACTGAGTTTCTCTATTTAACTGAATAGGTTGTATTCTTTTAAGTGTCTAGTGTCATTTAAAGATATTATCTTTGTTTAAAATATTATATTTATTAAACCACAATTTTGAATACTTTTTTTGTAGTAATTTATCATGGGCACTGTTGTTTTTATTATAGTTTTTGATATAGTTTAATGTTTTTGTTATATATTCCTTTTGATTATGTGTCAAAGACAAATTAATCTCTTTAATCTCGTCAATAAAAGTATCAGACAAGTTAATGTCTTTGATTACAAGGCCATCAAGGATTTTAATATTATCGTCGTTCAAAGCATTTAATGGAAAATATATAGAATTTTCAATATAGTTTTCATATTTCTTATTATGTATTTCATCCCAATGAGATAATTCATTCAACATAGAGTTTACGATTTTTTGTTCAACGCCTTTAAATCCACATGCAACAATATATTTTTCTGAATTTGCTGGTCTACTAGTTACAGGTTTAATGATATACACCTTTTTATAAAAAAGTGTTAATAAATAAATAATTTGTAAGGAGAAATAAGTAAACAAATCAAACATTTTACACACCATACTCCCGCCTCTTTCTTGAATTAAAAGAGTTGTTGTAATTTCTGCGTAAATTATCTTTCTTGAGTTTCTTTCTTGATTATTAAAATCATTACTGTAATCAAATCCTCCATCACATGTTACCAACCATGCTTTCTTTCCTTTGAATAATTTAGAATAATTAATTACAGAACGTACATTATATAAATTTCCAGTTTTCAATACTATATTTTTATTATTTAAAAAGTGATTTTTCCTTCGTTGTAATTGACTCCATCCAGGAATATTTCTGTTTTTAGAGTGTAATGTAATTGCATAATGAGTATCTTTTATTCCACAAACTATTCTATGCTTGTAAATTGCTTCTATAAATCCACCCGGTCCTTCTGCAATATTAGCAACAACACCAGAAGACCCTTTGTATGTTTCTGGAATTAAATCTATCGATAATAAAATTTCGGTCAACTTGAAAAATGCTCTGCTAAGTGGGACATAATTTTCGCATTTTTTAACTTTCTCTGTTTGTAAAATATTTGTACCTAACACATTAACTAATTCATATGGATTAACTTTTCTTTTTGATTTATCCCATAGTTTTGAGTTATCCTTTTCGTCAATTTTGGATTTTAGATCACACATTGAAGTATACATATCTGGAAATACAAAATCAAGATATTTTCTTTTTACAAGAATAATTTTATCAGGAGGTTTATTTTTATTTTCCTTAAGGCAATAAACCGTTGATAATGTTAACGATGTGGCAGGAGGTATTATGTCCATGCTAGATATAATATCTTCACTTTTTACATCCATGATTAAAAACTGAATGTCTCTTATTTAATAGTGTCATTTCTTTTATGTCTATTATTATTATAAAAACTTTTAGAATGAACAAAAAAGTTTGTGTTTTAATTTGTATTATAATTATCGCACTATTATTTGTTATTGTTACAAATAGTCGATATTACGAACAATTTGATACATCTGAATGTTACACCACACCTAATTGCAAATTTGTAGAAAATAAAGAATATAAATCATGTAAAGTTCCAGATGGTAATATTCAAAGATATCAAATATGTCGGACTGATTATACACCACCTATACCACCGGTGCCACCCGTGCCACCTAAAGTGAAATGTGTTCATGGTAAAATCGTAAGTAACAAATGTGTATGCGCATCTGGGTGGAAAGGTAGTCAGTGTGACATACCTGTTCCACCACACGATCCATTTTACGGTATACAATGCGGGGATCATGGTTCGTGCAAAAATGGAAAATGTATATGTACAGATGGTTGGACGGGATTTAATTGTCAAATAAAACCAGAAGACCCTTGTACAAATGTAAATTGCGGGGCACATGGTTCATGCAAAACCGGAAAATGTATATGCACAGATGGTTGGACAGGT
>Ga0180432_10006136_pt1 | contig 15721 bp, 11 predicted proteins | sample SS_ome_10_FD_132414 | JGI IMG/M metagenome (GOLD analysis project Ga0180432, IMG submission 132414) | Hypersaline lake sediment archaeal communities from the Salton Sea, California, USA - SS_1_MS_2 metaG | ecosystem: Environmental > Aquatic > Non-marine Saline and Alkaline > Hypersaline >... | reverse complement strand
GGCAGCAGCGCCGAGCGGAGCATCCGGCTGCCCGAGGGCGCGAAATGTCCGGGGTGCGGATCGAGCGATCTGACCGATCCCCGGGATTTCAACCTGATGTTCAAGACCTTTGTCGGACCCGTTGAAGACGACTCGGCCCTCGCCTACCTACGACCCGAGACCGCGCAGGGCATCTTTGCCGACTTCGCCTCGGTGCTCGCCGTATCGCGGCAGAAGATCCCGTTCGGCATTGCCCAGATCGGGAAGGCGTTCCGCAACGAGATTAACCCGCGCAACTATACCTTTCGTTCACGCGAGTTTGAGCAGATGGAGCTCGAGTTCTTCGTGAAGCCGGGTAGCGACGCCCACTGGCATGCGTACTGGGTCGACGAGCGCATGAAATGGTACGAGGCGATCGGCTTGCCGCGGGACGCCCTCGACCGGTACGTGTACGGCGATGAGGAGCTGGCGCACTACGCGTCAGCCTGCGTGGACATCCTCTACGATTTCCCGTTCGGCATGCAGGAATTGGAGGGGATTGCGGCTCGAGGCGATTTTGACCTGCGCAGTCACCAGGAGTGCAGCGGAAAGTCCATGGCGTACTTTGATCCGGAGGCGAAGGAGAAGTATGTGCCGCACGTCATCGAACCCTCGGCCGGTGTGGATCGCATTGCCCTGGCGCTGATCTGCGAGGCGTATCGCGAGGAGTGGGTGCCGGGCCAGGCGCCCGGCGACCCGTCGGCCGAAACGGCCCCGCGTCCGATCCTGGAGGCCCGCCCGGGCGAGAATCCGCCCGAGGGCTATGACGCGCGCACCGTCATGCGCTTTCATCCTTCGGTCGCGCCGGTCAAGGTCGCGGTGTTCCCGCTGCTCAAGAATAAATCCGAGTTAGTCCGGAAGGGACGCGCGGTCTTCGAACCACTGCGGGAACGCTGGGCCTGCGTGTGGGACCAGGTGGGCGCGATCGGCAGGCGCTACCGCCGCCAGGACGAAATCGGCACCCCGTTCTGCGTGACCATTGATTTCCAGACGCTCGAGGACGACACCGTCACGCTGCGGAATCGCGATTCGATGCAGCAGGAGCGTCTGCAGGTCGGGGCGCTTCCCGCCCGCCTGCAGGACGTCCTCCCCTGACGAACGAAGGGGCCTCCCGGCCATGGCGACGCATACGGAAGACATTCTGCGCAAGGTGCGCGACGGCGAACTGCCGGTCAAGGAGGCCGCCCGTCTGCTGCGTCCCGCCTCGGCCGACCTCGGATTCGCGACGGTGGACCTCGACCGCGCCCGCCGTCGGGGTCTGCCCGAGGTGATTTACTGCCCGGGCAAGACGTCCGCCCAGATCGTCGACATCGTCGCTGCGCTCAGCGCGGCCGGACAGAAGGTCTTTGCCACGCGCATAACGCCCGAGCAGTGCGAGGCGGTCCGGCGCAGGTTTCCCGATGCCGTGCACCACGAGCCGGCTCGCGTCCTGACCCTCGATCGCGGCCCCCTCCCCCGCCCGTCGGGCCTGGTGGCCGTGGTGTGTGCCGGGACATCGGATATCCCGGTAGCGGAAGAGGCGGCCCTGATCGCGGAGCACATGGGAGCGCGCGTCGAGCGCATCCACGATGTGGGCGTGGCCGGACTTCACCGCGTAATGAAGCACCTCGATCTTCTGCGTTCGGCCCGGGCGGTTGTCGTCGCGGCCGGGATGGAGGGCGCGCTTCCGTCCGTGGTGGGCGGGCTGATCGCGAAGCCCGTGATCGCGGTCCCGACGAGCGCGGGCTACGGGGCCGGTTTGGGCGGAATCTCGGCCCTGCTGGCCATGCTCAATTCCTGCGTGCCCGGGATCACGGTCGTCAACGTGGACAACGGATTCGGGGCGGGCGTGGCCGCTGCGATGATCAACCGCTCGGGAGAGCCGCATGCATCGACTGAGGTTTGACAGCGTCGGCGGCGCGAGCGGCGACATGCTTCTCGCTGCACTGGCCGGGCTCGGCGCCGACGAAGACACGGTGCGCCGCGCGCTGGCCTCGCTCGACGTGGAGCCGTTTGATCTTGTTTTCGAGCCGGTCAAGGAATCCGGGTTGCGCGGATTGCGCGCCGACGTTCGCGTGCGCCGCGCGGCGTCTTCGCACCGGCATCTTCAGCAGATCCGGGACCTGATCGACCGCAGCCAGCTGCCCCCGGCCGCCAAACAGATGAGCGTCAAGGTCTTCGAAGCTCTCGCGGCGGCCGAGGGCGCCGTGCACGGAACGGAGCCCGAGCGCGTGCATTTTCATGAGGTGGGGGCCGTAGATTCGATCGTGGATATCGCGGGCTGCTGCACGGCGTTCGCGCTGCTCGAGGTCGAGGGGGTGACCGTCACACCCCTGCCGCTCGGACAGGGCACCGTCGCGACGGCGCACGGGCGGATCCCCGTGCCCGCCCCCGCGACGGTGGAGTTGCTCAAGGGGTTGCCCGTCACGCACACGGGTGAGGACGCGGAGCTCGTGACCCCCACCGCCGCCGCCTTGTTGACCACGTGGCGGGCCGCGTGCGCAGGCCGGCGCGCGGACGGACCCGAGGAAATCGTGCGCGCATCGACGGCGTTCGGTCATCGGCGGTTGACCGGCCGACCAAACCTGCTGCGCGTTCTGCTGACCCGCCCGGCCGCGGCACAACCCGTTGTGGACGAATGTGTCGTGCTGGAATGCAATCTGGACGACACCGTTCCCGAGCTGGTCGGGTCTCTCTGCAGCCGGGCGCTGGAGGAAGGGGCGCTGGACGCGTATACGACGCCGGTACAGATGAAGAAGCAACGGCCGGGCGTTGTGTTCACCGTTCTGGCCAGGGCAGCGGACCGGTCTCGCTTCCTCGATCTGCTGTTTGCCGAGACCACGACCTTCGGCATTCGCGAGTACGGAGTGCGCCGCACGAAACTCGATCGGCGTCACGTGGACGCCGTCACGCCCTACGGGACCGTCCGCGTCAAGGTCGGCACGTGGCGGGGTCGCGTCCTGACCCGCGCCCCGGAGCACGACGACTGTGTGCGACGCGCGCGTGAACACGGGGTGCCGGTGCGAGCCGTCTACGAGGCCGCCCTTGCGGCGGGGTACTCGGCTTCCTGATGACCGCGCAGGCCGGCCGCGTTTCCCTCACGCGCCCACCAGAATCACGGCGGCGAGGAAAAGGAAGAAGGCCGCCATCGCAAGCTTGCCGGCAAACACGTTGCGCCTGCTCCACGCCTGCAGGGCGGCGGTCTTCAGGCCGCCGTACGTCAGCGCCAGGGCGATTACGAGCGGAAGAACGAACATCAGGTTGTAAAGCAGCAGGTACGTCAGCCCGGCGCCCGTGCCGACCCCGCTCTTGATGACCAGGGCCAAGGTGGGCACGTAGACCTGGCCCGTGCAGACGCTCTCCAGAGCCGTGACCCCGGCTCCTGCCAGGAACGCGGACACGGCCTGGGCCCGACGTCCCACGCCCACCCGCATGAGGGCATGACTGACGTTCGTGAGCCGCTCGGGCAACCGGAGGAGAACGTCTTCGCTGTTTCCGCTCTTCCGGTAACGGAAGCCGTCACGGCACGACAGGAGTGCGAGGACCACGAGACAGGCGATCAGAAGCATCTCCACCGTTCTCTTGAGCGTCTGGAAATAGGTGAGCAGATACAGCACCCGCAGCAGCCCCAGCCCGATGGCGGTGTAAGTGAGAAAAGATGCGACGCAGAACGCCCCGCCCATCAGCAGCAGGCGCGAGCCCGAAACGCCGGAAACCGACAACAGGCTCATCAGGAAAACCAGCGTGGCGATCGCGCAGGGATTGACTCCGTCTATCAGTCCGCCCGCCAGCACGCCGGCCAGCGTGAACCCGGCCATGCGCCGGCGGGCGACGGCCCCCGGTGACGCCTGCGCCCGCGACGGTCCAACCCCGGCAGGGCCGGCCGTGCGACGATCCAGCTCTTCGCTGATGAGCGTGTCGAGCTCCGGAAACAGCCGTCTGTTGATTTCTGCGGCCCCCGCAAGCAGGATACGCCCGTTCAGCAGCATGTAGACGTGTGCATTGCGGTCCACCCCGAGCCGGTCCATCGTCTCGACCAGCCGGATGTAGTTCTCCTCGATGCCCAGATCCCAGCTCCAAATCGCATAGAACCCCTCGTACCCGCTCTTGAGCTCCGGTACGGTATGATTCTCTACGTACAGGCAGTCGGCGCAACCCGGTTCGAAAAAGTAGTCAATTCGGACGATACGGCCGGTGCGACAACCGGCCGTGTCGGCGGCCGGGGGGCCGGCCGCTCGGGCCGTAGCCGCCCACAACAGCGCGACCAGCGCGGACGCAGCCGCCCGGATGGCTGCCCGCCCGCGGCGGGCCCACGTGCGCGGGGGTCGGTTCACTCTATTTCCTGTTCCTGACCCGGACGCGAACGGTGAGCGTGTGCACTTCGCCGTCCGGATCCCGGACCGCGATGTCAACCGACCGACCGGGAACGTCGGTGCACGGATCCAACCCCTTCAGCAGAACTCGGAACTGCCCTTCCGCCACCTCTTCGGTCACCGCTTCGATCCAGGGAGCGGGCGGGGTAACCGCCGTGATCTCGAATGCCCGGCCCGTCCGGGACCGAACCAGGATACTGCGTACCGGCGAGACCGCGTTCGGGTCGTCGGAGCACACCAGGTTCAACTGGCGTGGGACCATATACACGTCCCGCCGCACGGTCGCGCGGACGGGCACGGCCAACTCCGGGTAGGACGGATGATCCGTGCGCAGGAGCACGGCGCCCTGCCGACCGGACCCGCCCGCGATCGCCCCCGGCAGCAGCTTCAGCCGGATGTCGACCGCCTGACCCGTATCCGGTCCATCGATCCGGGCGTCGAAGAAGCGGGCACCGGACTTCGCCACTCCGGTAACGCGCAGGGGCTCGCCGCTGCGGGAAACGACGCGCACCGACTTCACCGCGTCTTTGTCGGCCGGGTAGGTAAAGAACACGGCCGCCGGCTCCACCTCTATGTCGCGCCGCACGGTGCAGGCAATCCCCAGCTTGTATCGCGGGGTAACTGGGTCGTCGGAGTGGACGTAAATGCTCTTGGCCTGTCGGCCCCGTCTTCCCCGGAGCGAAAGCTTGACCGCGAGCTCCACCGTGCCGCCGGCCGGCACGACCTTCGAGCCCAACCGGGTCGTGGTGCAGCCGCAACTGCTGCGCACGCGGTCGATCGTCAACGGCGCGTCACCCTCGTTGCACAGCAGAAAGGTGTGGTCGACACTTTCTGCGTTGGGCACGACCCCGAAATCATGCACGGGCTCGTCGCAGACGAGGCGCGGTCCCGGTCGCGCATGCGCGCAGTACGCCAACGCCAGCGTCGCCGCCGCAATTCTTGCTCCGCGCATCGGGCCTGGCCGCGCGCTATGCATTCAGACCGCTCCAGCGCAGCTTGCGCCGCAGGATCTCGAAGTAACTGTAGCCCGGCAGATGAAGGAACCGTACGTCCCGATCGCTCCGCCGCACCTGCACGGAATCGCCCGGCTCCAGCGGCTGCCCGACCTGTCCGTCCACGCTCAGCACCATCCCGCTCCGTTCGCCAGACACATGCACATGCACGACGCTGCAATCCGGCACCACCAGCGGCCGAAAGGTCAACGTGTGGGCGCAGATGAGACTGATGCCGAACACCTGCGCGTCGGGCGCCAGAATCGGGCCTCCGGCGGACAAGGAGTGCCCGGTGCTGCCCGTGGGCGTCGACACGATGAGGCCGTCGCAGCGTCCCGACGTGCCCGTATCGTCGTCCACTGCGAAGTCCAGTGTCACCAGGCGAGCAGACGGGCTGCTCATGAGAATCACTTCGTTGAGCCCGCGGTACCGCGCGACGGCCGTGCCCTCCCGGACGACGGTCCCCTCCGCCACGGCGCGACGGCTGTCGCACACGTCACCGGTGCCCAGGCATTCCACGGCCCGTTCCAGGTCTTTCTCCGCCACGCTCGTCAGGAAGCCCAGGCCGCCCATGTTCACACCCAAAATCGGCCGGTCCCGCCCGTCGAGCGTCCGCGCGGTTCGCAGCACGGTGCCGTCCCCGCCCAGCGCCAGCACGGCGTCGACCCCGTCGAACAAATCCGGCGGATCGCATGCCCGGGCTTGCGGCAACAGGCGTGCCGTCGCGCCGTCGGCAAGAAGCTCGAGTCCCAGCTCGCCCGCTTTCCGGCCCAGCCGGTCCAGGACTTCGCCGGCCCGTTGCTGGCTGCAGTTTGCCATCACCGCAAGTTTCTTCATCGGTCCACGTTCGCTTTCCGCCAGTGCGCCAGAATCTCGATGTTCCCCGCCGGTCCCCGGACCGGGCAGTCGCATGCCTCAATCCAGTTCAGGCCCAGTTCCCCGGTGCCGAAGCGCCGCACTTTCTCCGCGGCCGCGGCCCGCACCTCCGGCCTGCGCACGACTCCGCCCCGCTCCACCTGTGAGCGCTCGGCCTCGAACTGCGGCTTGATCAGCGTGACCATGTGGGCACCCGCAGAGAGCACCTGTGTAACAGCCGGCAGGATCTTCGTCAATGAGATAAAGGAGACGTCCACGGCCGCAAAGCCAGGCGGCTGCGGCAGATCGGCGGCCGTCAGGTACCGGGCGTTCAATCTCTCGCGCAACACGACCCGGTCGTCACGGCGCAGCCGCCAGGCGATCTGTCCCCTGCCCACGTCCACGGCCGTGACGCTCCCGGCGCCGTGCTGCAGAAGGCAATCGGTGAACCCGCCGGTCGAGGCGCCCACGTCCAGGCAGGCAAGTCCCTCAACATGCAGGCCGAAGGTGCGAAAGGCAACTTCGAGTTTTTCGCCGCCCCGGCTCACAAAACGCGGGCGCTGTTCCAACGCGATGACCGTGCTCTCGTCCACCGTGTGACCGGGCTTGGTCATGCGATGTCCGCCGGCCCGCACGAGGCCCGCGCGGATCAGTCGTTGCGCCTGTTCCCGGCTTTCGGCGAGGCCGCGCATTGCCATCAACCGATCGAGCCGTTCCCGGGTCATGGGGCGCGGCCCCCTTCGCCGAGGGCCTCCCGGACGCGCGTCACGACCCGAGCCGCCGTCAGGCCAAATCTCTCCATCAGGGCTGCGGGCGCTCCCTGCGGAACGAACTGGTCCGGCCACCCTACGCGCACGATACGCCCGCTGTAGGAACGGTCTGAGAGAAACTCGGTCACGGCCGAACCGAACCCGCCGGTCGCCGTACCGTTTTCAAGCGTCACGAACACCCGCGCCTCGGACATTTGCCGCACGAGCAGGTCCTCGTCCAGCGGACGGACAAAGCGCGCGTTGACCACCCCCGCTTCGAGGCCTTGCGCCGCCAGCGAAGCGGCCGCCTCCTCGGCCACCGGCACCAGATCGCCCAGCGCCCAGATCTGAACGGACCGCCCCGGGCGCCGCACCTCGGCCCGGCCGGGCATCAGCGGCTCCGGCTCGTCGGGAACGGGCACGCCGGGGCCCGCTCCGCGCGGATAGCGGATGACGGCCGGCCGGCCGAGCCGCACCGCGCCGGCCAGCATGCGCGCCAGCTCCGCCTCGTCGGCCGGTTGCATGATGGTCAGGCGCGGAACCGTGCGCAACAGCGCGATATCGAAGACACCGTGGTGGGTCGGTCCGTCCTCGCCGACTACGCCCGCGCGGTCCAGGCAGATCACGACCGGCAGGTTCTGCAGGCAGACGTCGTGGATGATGCAGTCGACGGCACGCTGCGAGAACGTCGAATAGACCGCAAACACCGGCGTCAGCCCCTCGGCGGCCAGGCCCGCCGCGAAAACCACCCCATGCTCTTCGCAGATACCCACGTCGAAGAACCGGTCGGGAAACCGTTGGGCGAATCCCGAGAGACCCGTGCCGGCGGGCATGGCCGCCGTGATGGCCACAATCCTGCGATCCCGGGCCGCCAGGGTCGCCAGAACCCTTCCGAACACGTCCGAATACGTGGCCGCCGCGCAGGGCTTGACCGCCTCTCCCGACTCGATGTCAAAAGCGGATGTGCCGTGCCATTTCTCGGGCAGGGCCTCGGCATACCGGTAGCCCTTCCCCTTGCGCGTGGACACGTGCAGGATAATGGGGCGGACGTAGTCGCGCGCAATGCTCAGGGCGTCCACCAGGGCCGGGACGCTGTGGCCGTCAATCGGGCCGATGTACCGGAGCCCGAACTCCTCGAAGATCACACTCTCCAGGAACAGCCCCTTGACGGCCTCCTCGACGCGGAAGTAAATCCTCCGCAGCCAGTTCATTCTCAGCCTTCGCGCCGCGCTCTCTACCGAGTGCTTCCAGCGGTTGTATCTCGGGTTGGCCAGAAGGCTGCCCAGGTACCGTGACAGGGTACCCACATTCTCGGCAATGGACATCTCGTTGTCGTTCAGGACAACGATCAGGCGCTCGGCCGTGCCGGCCAGGTTGTTGAGTGCTTCCAGGGAAATGCCGCAGCCGGCGCCGGCGTCGCCAATCACGGCCACGACGTGCTCGCGGCCCTGCCGGCGGTCGCGCGCCACGGCCATGCCGAGCGCCGCGGACAGGGCCGTGCCCGAGTGCCCGGCGCCGAATACGTCGAATTCGCTTTCGGACCGCTTCAGAAACCCGGAAATTCCACCGAGCTGCCGGAGACTGTGGAAGCGCGCCTTGCGCCCCGTCAGAATCTTGTACGCGTAGGCCTGGTGTCCGACATCCCACACGATTCGATCCGCAGGCGGATCGAATACCTTGAGCAGGGCGACCGTGAGCTCCACGACGCCAAGGTTGGCCGCCAAGTGTCCGCCGGTCCGGCTCACCGTCTTCACAATCAGAGAGCGGAGCTCTTCGCAGAGGGACGTCAGCTCGTCGGTCGAAAGCCGCTTGAGATCCTCGGGACCGTTGACCTTGTCCAGAACCGCTTCCACGTCCGTATCTATAGCAGAAACGCCGGTCCGGAAAAAACTTTTCTGGCCCGTCCCGAGGTGACAGAATCCGCCCATGATTCCGGCAGCACGGGGTGCGCAGACGGCCGCGCGGGAGGGGACCCGCGCGGCGGCCCGCGGGCTGGTACTTGCGCTCCTCGCCGCCGGTTGCACGAACAGTCCCTACCGGCCCGGGGAGGCGGCGCGCCCGACGTATTTCGGCTCGTTCTCTACGCCGCCGACGAAGCTCGACCCCACCAGCGCCTACTACGTGCACGAGGGCCGGCTGATCGATCAGATTTATGAGCCGCCCTTCACCTATCACTATCTGAACCGACCCTACCAACTGCTTCCGCTCACCGCGGTGGCGATCCCCGTGCCGGACTACTACGATGCGGATGGGCTTCGAATCGAAGACCCGGACCCGCCGCCGGCGCGCGTAGCGCGCGCAGTCTACACGGTCCGAATCCGCCCCGGCATTCTTTACCAGAACCACCCCTGCTTCGCGCGTGCGGCCGACGGCAGCCCGTTCTACCGCGGGGTCGATCCCCGGAGCGTCAGGCCGTACGCCTTTCCGTCGGAATTCCCGCGCCAGGGAACGCGGGAACTCCGCGCCGAAGATTATGCATTGCAGATCCGCCGCCTGGCGGACCCCCGGCTCGCCTCCCCGGTCTTCAGCACGCTGGCCGACTACATCCTCGGTCTGCGCGAGCTGCACGAGGCCTACCAGTCGGCGCTGGAGGCCGAGAGGCAGCGTCGCCGCGCGGCCGGCGGGCCGGCCTACAACCAGCAGAGAGACGAGCGCGACCACCCCGTCCGGCTCGACTATACCGGGCCCGAGTGTCCGGGCGTCGAAGTGCTGGATACCCATACCTACCGGCTGACGCTGAGGCGGAAGTACCCGCAGATCCTGTACTGGATGTGCATGCATTTCTTCTGTCCCATTCCGCATGAAGCGATCGAATTCTACCGGGAACCGGCGATTCGGGAGAAAGAGTTCTCGCTGAACCGGTGCCCCGTCGGCACGGGTCCCTATTTCCTCGAGGTGTTCAAGCCCAACGAGGTCATCGTGCTTGCACGCAATCCCCATTACCACGAGGACTTCTACCCGACGGAGGGCGATCCCGGGGACGGTCCGGCCGGCCTGCTGGCTGACGCCGGCCGTCGCATTCCGTTCATCGGTCGGCAGGTACTGCACCTGGAGAAAGAGGCGATCCCCGCGTGGAACAAGTTCTTGCAGGGGTATCTCGATGCCTCGGGTATCTCCAGCGATGTCTTTGACCAGAGCATTCAGATGCAGACCGGGGAGAGACCCGACCTGTCCGACGCCATGAAGCAGAAAGGGATTCGCCTGGCCACGGACGTGGATACCACGTTCTGGTACATGGCCTTCAACATGCGCGATCCTGTCGTCGGAGGATACGAACCGGCGAAGAGGAAGCTTCGCCAGGCGATCTCGATTGTACTCGATTACAATGAGTTCCTGGACATCTTCGCCAACGGCCGGGGCATCCTGGCTCAGGGGCCGATCCCGCCCGGGATCTTCGGCTATCGTGCCGGCGCCGAGGGGACGAACCCGTTTGTGGACGAGTGGGATCCCGTGCGCGAACGGCACGTGCGCAAGTCGATCGAGACTGCGCGCGCCCTGCTCGCCGAAGCCGGCTATCCCGACGGCGTGGATGCCGACGGCGCCCCCCTGACCCTTTACTACGATCACTCGGCGCAGGCGGAGAGCTTCTTCCGTTCCTACTTCGACTGGACGCGGAACCGGTTCGGCCTGCTCGGCATCCGCCTGAGGGACCGGGGCACGGACTTGAGCCGGTATCGCGAAAAGAAGGACCGCGGGAACTGGCAACTGGCGAGCGGCGGTTGGCTCGCCGACTATCCCGACCCGGAGAACTTTCTGTTCCTGTTTTACGGTCCGAACGGCAAGGTGGAGTTCGGGGGTGCGAATGCCACCAACTACCGGAACGAGCAGTACGACGCGCTCTTCGCGCGTATGGAGAGTATGGGCAACGGGCCGGAGCGCCGGGAGATCATTGACCGCATGGTGAACATCCTGCAGGAGGATGCGCCCGCGGTGTGGCAGTATCATCCGGTTTCCTTCGGGCTGCAGCACGAGTGGTTTCGAAACGTCAAGCCGCACCAGATGTCGTACAACACCATGAAGTACAAGCGAATCGAAACGGCCCTGCGGGTGGCGCGCCAGGCCGAATGGAATCGGCCGGTGCGCTGGCCGCTGGGTCTCCTGCTCGCGGTTGTCGCAGTCGGGAGCATCCCCGCGGCCGTGCGCGTGTATCGGCGGGAGAGAGGCAGGTAGCCGTGCTGGCCTATATCGTTCGTCGCATTCTATACGCGCTGCCGATCCTGTTCGGCGTGAACGTGCTCTTGTTCGTGCTGTTCTTTTATGTGAACAGTCCGGACAGCATGGCGCAGACGTACCTGGGCGACAAGCGGGTTGCGCACGAGCAGATCGAGAACTGGAAGCGTGAGCACGGGTACCACCTGCCGAGACTGTTCAACACACGCGAGTCCTTTCCCGCCTGCTTTACGCAGACGATCTTCTGGCAGAAGAGCATTCCCCTCTTCGCGTTCCGTTTCGGCAAGTCCGATCTCGACGACACCCACATCGGGGCGGCGATCCGAGCCCGGTTTCCGTTTTCCCTGTGCGTGACCGTTCCGGTCTTCCTGGCCGGGCTCCTCGTGAGCCTGTTCTTCGCGATGGTAGTGGCGTTCTACCGCGCGACCTACCTCGATACCTGGGCGCTCGTGATCTGCGTCCTATTGATGTCGGTCTCCACGATGATCTACATCATTGTGGGACAATTTCTCGTGGCGATCCGGTGGCGACTGACGCCGGTCTCAGGGTTCGATGCCCATCCCGTGCACATCTGGAAGTTCCTGGTGCTGCCCGTAGGGATCGGGCTCATCAGCGGCATCGGCGGCAGCGTACGGTACTACCGGACCATTTTTCTTGAGGAGATCAACCGGGACTACGTACGCACGGCGCGCGCCAAGGGGCTGGGAGAGGGCGCGGTGCTCTTCAAGCACGCGCTCAAGAACGCCATGATCCCGATCCTGACCAACGTGGTCGTCAGCATTCCGTTCCTGATCATCGGCAGCCTGCTGCTCGAGAACTTCTTCGGCATTCCGGGGTTGGGCAGCTACCTGATCGAGGCAATTGCGAAGCAGGACTTCATGGTCGTCCGGGCGATGGTCTTCCTCGGCTCAGTGATGTATATCGTGGGCCTGATCGGCGTGGACATCAGTTACACCATCGTGGATCCGCGGGTGCGATTTCAATGAGCGAGACGTTCACCGGCCTGTGGCATAACTGGTATGTTCAGGATCTGCTGGTCCTGGCGTTGAGCGCGCTGTTGGTTCGCGTGGCAGCGGGTCTGCGCCGTCGCGAGTACTGGCGGCTTGCGTTCCGCCAGGTCTTCCGGCGGCCGCTCGCGCGGGTCGCGTTCTGGGTGCTCTGCGGCTACACCGTCCTGGCGCTACTCGACAGCGTAGGGTTTCATCCCCGCATGCGGAACGAGGACGGCACGGTCCGGCTTGACCGGGCCACGGGAAGAGCCGTGCTCGATCCCGACGGACTGAGTTTGCTCGACGTGGTGCTCACGCCCATTCGTACGGCGCGCGAGAAGACCTACAGTGCTCCCCTGGCGGCTCGCCTCTTCAGCAAGGAAGCCATGGCCGCCCCGGGCGGCGGAACGGTACGCGACTATCCCCCGCTTCGTTATCCGCGGCGGCATCTGCTGGGGACGGACCGCGTGGGCAACGATGTGCTGTACCTGGCACTGAAAAGCATCCGCACGGGCATGATCATCGGCGCCCTGACGACCTTGCTGGTGATCCCGTTTGCCTTACTGTTCGGGGTCGTCGCCGGGTATTTCGGCCGGTGGGTCGACGATGTGATTCAGTACCTCTACACGGTTCTGGGCTCCATTCCGCCGATCCTCCTGATCGCCGCCTTCATGGTGATCTTCCGCCAGGGGCTGTTCCAATTGTGCCTGATCATGGGTGTGACCTCGTGGACCGGTCTGTGTCGGGTCCTGCGCGGCGAGACCTTCAAACTCCGCGAAAGCGAGTACGTGCAGGCAGCCGAAGCCATGGGCGTGGCCAAGCTCCGGATCCTCACGCGCCACATCGTTCCCAACGTCATGCACATCGTTTTAATCACCTCGGTCCTGGGCTTCTCGGGGCGGGTGCTGGCCGAGGCCGTGCTGACCTACCTGGGCATCGGGGTCGCCGCGGAGACCATTTCCTGGGGCGCGATGATCAACGACGCGCTGCGCGAACTCGCGCGAAGTCCGGTTGTGTGGTGGAAGCTCGCAGCCGCGCTGGTCTTTACCGTGGGACTGGTGCTGCCCGCGAACCTGTTCGGCGATACGTTGCGCGACGCGCTCGATCCCCGGTTGAGGACCCAATGATGAATCGCGACTCCAACCCGTCTGCGCCGGCGTCCGGGCCGGTCCTGGAAGTCGACGATCTGTGCACCTACTTCCGGACGGGCAGCGGCACGGCCCGGGCCGTGGACGGGTTGACGTTCTCGATCGACCCCGGCGAAAGCTACGCCTTGGTCGGGGAATCCGGCTGCGGCAAGTCCGTGGCCGCGTTGTCCGTTCTCCAGCTCATACCCGCACCGGCAGGCTACATCGCCGGCGGCCGCGTCCGGCTTCGGGGCCGGGAGATCTCGTCGCTGCCCCCGGTCGCCATGCGCCGCATACGGGGCAACGACATCTCGATGATCTTCCAGGAGCCGATGACCGCGCTGAACCCGGTCTTCACCGTGGGCAGCCAGGTTTCGGAAGTCTTCGGCTTGCACCGGGGCATGCCGGCGCAGGAGGCGCGGCGCGCGGCCGTGGAGATGCTGCGTCGGGTCGGCATTCCGGACCCGGCCGCCCGCTGCGACGAGTACCCGCATCAGCTTTCGGGCGGCATGCGGCAGCGCGTCATGATCGCCATGGCGCTCGCCTGCCGGCCGGACGTTCTCCTGGCGGACGAGCCGACGACGGCGCTGGACGTCACGATCCAGGCGCAGATCCTGGAACTGATGCGCCAGCTCCGCAGCGAGACGCGGACGGCCGTCCTGCTCATCACGCACGACATGGGCGTGGTGCGCGAAAACGCGGATCGCGTGGGCGTCATGTATGCGGGCCGCATCGTGGAGGAAGCCCCGCACGCGCGGGTGTTCGACGCGCCCGCGCATCCCTACACCCGGCTTCTGCTGCGGTCGCTTCCGTCCCGCGCGCGGCGCGACCGCACCTTGACGACGATCCCCGGGACCGTGCCGCGTGCCACGGACTTCCCCGCCGGTTGCCGCTTCAGCAATCGCTGCCCATACGTCATGGAGCAATGCCGGCGCGAGCAGCCGCCTCGCTACGGCGTCGCCGAGGGACATACCGCGGAGTGTTTTCTCCTCGATCGTGCCTCGCCCGCGAGCGTCGCGCCGCCGCCCGAGCAAGCCGTCAGCGCCACGCGCATCGCGACCGACGACGGCGTCCGTCTCCGCACAGAGGGACTCCAGATGCACTTCCCGATTCGCAAGGGGGTTCTGCAGCATACGACAGGAGCCGTCCGGGCCGTGGACGGGATCAGCCTCACGATCGGCACGGGCGAAACACTTGCCCTGGTCGGAGAATCGGGCTGCGGAAAGACCACAGTCGGCAAATGTATCGTGCGCCTGCTCCATCCGACCGCCGGGACGATCCGGCTTCACGACGTGGAGGTCACGCGCGTCCGGGGCAAGGAACTGAAAGGGGTCCGGCGGCGAATACAGATGATTTTCCAGGACCCCTTTTCGAGCCTGAATCCGCGTCTGATGGTCGGCGAGAGTATCGCGGAAGGGATGTCCGCGCACGGGATCGGAGATTCTGCCGCCGACCGCCGAGCGACAGCCGGGCATCTCCTGGAGCAGGTCGGCCTGCACGCGAACATGCTGGACCGCTATCCGCACGAGTTCTCGGGCGGACAGCGCCAGCGGATCGGCATCGCGCGCGCCCTGGCTCTGGAGCCCGAATTGCTGATTTGCGACGAGGCGACCAGCTCGCTCGACGTCTCGGTCCAGGCGCAGATCCTGAACCTGCTGAAACGGCTGCAGGCGGAGTTGGGGCTTTCCTATCTCTTCATTACCCACGACTTGAGCGTGGTGCACTATCTGGCCGACCGCGTCTCGGTGATGTACCTGGGGCGGATCGTCGAACAGGGCTCCACGGAGGCGATCTTCGGCGCGCCGCGCCACCCGTACACGCGGGCGCTGCTCGCAGCCGTGCCCCGTATCGACGCCGCCGGGCGGAAGAAGGTCATACTCGCGGGCGATGTGCCGTCAGCGGTGCATCCCCCCGCCGGGTGCCGTTTTCATCCGCGTTGCCCCTATGCCGTGGCGGACTGCGCACGCATCGAGCCGAGCCTGGAGGAACCGCGCAACGAACCGGGCGCCGGGCGCCTCGTGGCCTGCATCCGTACGGACGAGATCTGAACCCGCCGGAGCGCCGACCCTCTGCTACTCGGTCTCCGTTACCGGCTCGACCGGAGACTCTGCAGGCGCGGGCAGGCTCACGTCGCCGGGTTCGGGCATCATCGTCCCGTCGAACTCCGTGGCCGCCGGCGCGGGCTGCGGCCGCGGCGACGGGGCCGGCGCATAGGGCGTTACCGGCGCGGTCCGCACCGGCACCGCGGGTTCCGTTTCGATCACCGAAGACGCCGCGCGGCGGCCGGGTCCGATCAGCGCCAGCAGCGTGGTGTTGACCAGAAACACGATCCCGAGCACGACCGTCGTTCGCGTCAGCACGTTGCCCATCCGCGCGCCGAAAAGCGTCTCGCCTACGGCCCCGCCCAACGCCGGACCCATGCCCTGGCTCTTTGTACGCTGAAGCAGAATGACCGCGATCAGGAGCAGG
>Ga0180432_10006135_pt1 | contig 15723 bp, 12 predicted proteins | sample SS_ome_10_FD_132414 | JGI IMG/M metagenome (GOLD analysis project Ga0180432, IMG submission 132414) | Hypersaline lake sediment archaeal communities from the Salton Sea, California, USA - SS_1_MS_2 metaG | ecosystem: Environmental > Aquatic > Non-marine Saline and Alkaline > Hypersaline >... | reverse complement strand
TTCCCCCAGCGAAGGGCTGAAAAACACGAACAAAACGGAGGGATCCACGAAGGAAACAAGATGCATCGATTCTGGCTACATTCACGCTAGAGGCCAGAATTTCGAAGGAACTTAACTGAGCAGTGTACACCATTTTCGGGGGAATGTCAAGCCGTTTTCTGGCTACATTTTGACACTATTTCTTGTGCCTGAGTCGTGCCTGTTTCGAGCCTAAATCCGGGGGGAAGTTCAGGATAGGGGGAACGGGGGAGTACCGCGGCACCTGGCAGAGGGCATTTGGTTGCAGTCCGAGTGGCTCGTGGGACTTTTCGGCCGGACTTCTACGTGAACATCGAGAAGGGTGGAAGTGCGCCCGGGGGCGGGGCGGGCGTGTCTAGGCCGGGCAGCTGCTGCAGGCCCACAGGCCCGGACGCCGAGAAGGGCTCGCCGTAGCTCGCGCCGATCATGGCTCCGAAGCAAATGGCCCTGGCCTCGACGAAGCGGGCGAACCCCGGTTGGCTGATGGCTGTGTGTGGTCCTCCCTCTCCTCGCTGGAACTGGCTGGCATAAGCCTCCAGGACGCGAAGCTTCCTGTCCCAGACGGAGGATATGTCCACAACGAATGCGGGAGAGAAGGGATAATGGATCATGTAGTGGAAGAGCGATTGCGGCCGGTGAACAGTGCCCTTGCCCATCGCAGCCACGCCGGCGTAGAAGGCGGCCTGGTGCACCAGGCGGGCTGTGGCCTCGTGGTCGGGGTGCCGGTCCCTCCAGTAGGGGGCAAGCACGATCCGGGGCCTGGTCTGTCTGATGATGTCTATGAGGGCCAGCCGGTGCTCGGGCTGCATGCCTATCTCGGTGTCAGGTAGTCCCAGCGAAAACCGGTGGCACAGGCGAAGCAGCTCGGCTGCCGCAGCCTTCTCCCTTGCGCGTCCCTCCGGGGTGCCGCGACTGGATCGCTCTCCGTCGGTGACATCGGCTATGGCCACCCGCAGGCCATTCTCTGCGGCCAGTATCAGGCTCCCTCCGCACCCCAGTTCTGCGTCGTCCGGGTGGGGGGAAAAGGCCAGGATGTCTACCTCTTGGCTTTCACTCATGGCTTCTTCCGCAAATGAATCAGCTCTTTCACTCTCTACGAGCGGCGGACTACCTCAAAGGCTGGGGTGGTCGGCCTTACCATGGAATCGGGAGGGATGAACCCGGAAGCCGAGCACTGCGGCATGACCAGGCAACGTTTTCCTATGATGGTCCCGGGATACAGGAGGGTGTTGCCTCCCACAACGGTGTCGTCCCCTATTACCGTGCCAAACAGCTTCTGGCCTGTGGGGAAGGAGTACTTCTGTCCCTGTACCTCGGCCCGTATGACTATCGGCTGCGCGTCCAGGCGGAAGTTGGCAGTATGCACACAGCCTCCGAGCCTGACACGGCTGCCTATCAGGGAGGTGAATACACAGTTCAGGTGGGGGATGCTGCTGCCGTCCAGCAGGAGCAACTGACGCAGTTCGACGCCATGGCCGATCATGCAATCGCTGCCCGTCCACAGGTGTCCCCTTATGTACGCAGCGCTGCGCACCACGGTGTTCCGGCCAATGATGGTCGGTCCCCGGACGATAGCTCCCCGCTCGACGCGGCTGCCAGGTTCCAGGCGTACCCTTCCTGGCTCCAGCCAGGCCCCATACTCTACCTCGCCCAGTATCTCGGGCTTCAGCGTCTTCTCTATGAAGCCGGGCAGGGCGGCTACTGCGTCCCAGACGTGGGTGATACCATCGAAAAGACTGGCTGCCGGGCTGGCGGCAAGGTCGAAAAACGCCTCTGGCGAGAACTGGTCCATTGGCTTTCCTCCTTGACAGGGACTTGCTGTGACCGCCTGGCCATGTCACGTGCCGTGTAGCGTGCCTGGCTGAAGTGCCTGCCGGTGCGGGTGTTCTGCGCTTCCAGCGCTAGCCTTCAGGGCGGTCGGCGACCACCTGTTCTCCGATGACAGGTCACGGATTGTTGAATACAGTCGCTCATAGGCAGGTACGATCTTGTGCACGTCGAAAGCCTCTGCATGTGCCCTTCCTGCCATCGACATCCTGGAATGCATCTGCCGGTCGGAGAGAAGCCCGACCGCCAGGTCGACGGCCGTCGAATAGTCGCCCAACTGGAACAGGGAGCCTGTTTCCCCGTCTACTACCACCTCAGGGAGTCCTCCCACGTTGGTGGCCAGGACTGGGACGCCGCATGCCATGGCCTCCAGTGCAGCGAGGCAGAAGCTTTCCGAGTGGCTGGGCATCAGCAGCAGGTCTGCGCTGGCCAGCACGGGAGCCACGTCATCGCAAAGGCCCCATAGCACGAGGTCGCTGCTGTAGCCGTTCTCCTCCAGGAGTGATTTAGCTATGGCTATGTCCGGCCCGTCCCCTACCAACCATAGCTCTGCCTCCAACCTCCTGCGTATGCCCAGGAAGATTAGAGTTACGCTCTCGATGGCCTTTATGGGTCTCAGATTCGACACGTGGACGATTCTGGCAGGTCTGTCAAGCCCTGGCTCACCCCCCGCCCTGAAACCGGCCGGTCCGCTGGTCTCTCTGCGGCGTCTGGGGTGGAACCGGTCGAGGTCGACGAAATTGGGGATCACCTGCGGGGGATGTGGCAGTCCGAATACCTCTGCCGACAGCCTGGCGTGGCTCAAGGACACGGTCGTTACGGCGTCCAGCCTCATGAGCGCCTCGGACAGCAGCGGTCCCTTCTCTGCGTCCCTCCCGTAGATGCTGACATCGGTGCCGTGGAGAGTACCCACCAGACCTGGCGATGCTTGCCCCAGAGTGTGCTTCAGTCTGGCGGCCAGGAAGGCGAAGGGGACTGCGTAGTGGAAATGAAGGACATCCAGTCTATCGGTCTCGATAACGTGCAGGAGGCGCTCCAGGAACGCATCGGACTCCGAAGTCGACCAGTCAACATAGAGATCGCTTGGGTGTCTCGGCCTCAAGTGGTGGGGTGGGACAGGGTGTGGCGTCACACCGGCTGTCGTTCCCCAGGCACCGAAGGGGACCCCGAGGGTGAAGAGGTGCACGCTGTGGCCGCGGCGGGCCAATTCGGCTGACAGCTCGGTGCCTATGCGAACGCTCCCGCCAAGACTCGAGTGGCACATCATCCCGATGTTCACGGCCCGGACTCCTCGTAGCCCAGGGCCAGGATATTGAAGAACAGACGGAAGGCGCCCAGCACACCGGCAGGTATCTGGCGGTAGAAAGAATAGCCTGTGTAGAGGTAGTTGCCGCGGCCCAGCTTGCAGCCGAGCATTCCGCCCAGCTTCGGTTCCTCACCGGCGTCGGCGCAGGACAGGTACGCTGTATAGCTGCTATCCCACTGGCCGGGGAAGTACATGCCGCGGTCATGGACCCAGCCGTCGAAGTCTCTGGGGCCGATGGCGTTTGGAAAACGAAAAAGAGCATTGTCGGGTTCCAATATGGTGACCGGAGCCGTCTCGTCGGTGACACGGTCATGGGGCCGGCTGTACCTGAGCCGGTAGGGTGCCAGACCCGATTGCTCGTATTCATACCTCTGGTACTGGACGATGAGCGTTCCCCCTTTCTCTACGTACTCCAGGAAGCGAAATGCGTTCTCTCTGAGGGGATTCCGGGCTATGTAGGCATTCGGCCCGATGACGATAGCGTCGAACTGATCCAGGGGCGAATGGGCCATATCATAGTCCGTGAGACGCTGGAAATCGATTCCCGCAAATGCCAGCGCGTGCGGGAGCTCTTCCTTAGCTCCTTCGACATACGCGTAGTGGCGCTCTCTGGGGACCGCTGCTTCTATGACGTGGACCGTGACGGTGGCTGGGCTGAGGAGGAATTCCTCCCTGATACAGGTAGCCTCGCTGTCCGAAGCTGCCAGCCCCGGCGCCGGTTGACGCACGGGGGTGAGCACTACACCGTAGTCCCTGCCGCGGCAGCGTATGGTGTAGCCCAGCCTGTAGTGCCCCTCGGGAGTCTCAGAAGGCACCCGCACTGCGAAGGCGCAGGTCTGTGCACCGCCGCCCTGGGAGAGGTTCACTTTCATGTTGGATGGGCTGGAGTGCCAGCCCTGGGGCAGGTGCATCAACAGGTGACCTTCAGCAGGCCACTCGTCGTCGTTGCACCGGGCAATCACCCGGAACTCCAGACGTTGTTCTTCTCCGGTCGACAGCAGGAAGCGTTTGTCTGACTCGGGATGCAGCGATATCGGAGGGACTACGGCAGGCGGGAGCTCTCTGTAGCCACCGGGGAAGGAGTGCCTGTGCAGCACCGGCTGTCGCAGTGTAATACTGCTGCCTCCAATTGAGACCCGGCATTCCGCCTCAAGCGGCGGGGAGCTTAGTGGCTCTTGGGCCGGCCCTGCGCTGGGCCACTGGTATCTGTTGCGGTGCCTCGGTTGCTCCAGCCAGTAGGGGCACGAAAGGCTGGCGTCGTTTCCTGCGAAGACCTCGTACCGTGCGGTCTCTCCCTTCTGGGCATCCTGGCCGCCGAGGTCCTCCATGGCGACCACTGACCAGTCGTCGGGTGCCCTGAGGGAGAACTCAATCCCGTCGATGGGTACGTTGGCGTGGTTCCAGAGACGTGCCGAAAGCCAGAGGCTCTCGCCGGGGGTGAGCTTTCGCCTGGTGCACACGCTATGTAGTCTCAATCCCAGACACCGGGTGATAGCCGCTTCGGACTCCCTCACCTTTCGACGCAGGATCCACCACAAGGCTGTGGCCAGGTTTCCCTCAATGGCGTTGAGGTTGTCTTCGAGGTCTTTGAGGAGGGCAACGGCCTCAAGGAGAGGGCCGGCAGCGGGGCTGGGGTCGAACGGCCCATATGCAGCTATTGCCTGGTCGACGAGATGACGCACGCGCCGGAGGATGTCGCCCAAGCCTGTAGCACGGTCGAGTTGCGAAAGAACGGGCTCTGGGGCTGCGGAAGCCATTGTAGCCGGGTCTGCCAGGCCCGTGATCGTGGGGTCAAGGCCGCCGAAGATGCCGGTGTTCGCAGCAGAGGCTGGCACCAATGCCTTCAGCAGGAAGAAGTCATAGTAGAACTCCCCGGGTGACGGAATGAAGCCCATCCCCTGAGTCTGGTGGCAGTTGACCGACTGCCATGCTCTTTCCTGGAGCGTCTGGCCGTCGCAGGGGTCGAACTCGCCTGTGTTGATCCTGAGAATGTCTTCGCGGTCGGAGGTAGTCCCCTGCTGCGATGCCCTGCCGGCACCGCGGCCACCATCCATAAGATGTTGCAGTCCGCTGCCACTTCTGTAGAGCTTGAGGGGCTGCCAAGGGCTCAGGCCGTCATCGAGCAGTTCAGGGAAGGAACCCGGGTCTCCTGCGATCTCGAAGGCCTCCAGGGTTGCCTCTCCGATGGCCTGATGGTGTCCGTGCCCGTCCTGGGGTAGCCCGGCCCACCTTGAGACTATGACCTGTGGCCTCACCTGGCGGACAGCGCGGACTATTTCCTTCACCACGTCTCGATGGTCCCAGTTGGCGAAGGCGTCGGACGCTTTCTTGCTGAAGCCATAGTCCACAAAGGGGCCGAACAGGCGCTCTCCGCCATCTATCTCCTGGGCGGCCAGGCTCTCCCAAGTACGGTACAGGCCGAGGGCCTGGTCCGTATAGCTGTTTACGATGTTCTGTCCGCCCTCGCCTCGCGTGGCTGACCAGTACACCGCGCGTCCGGCCAATTTGCGTGACACGTAGACAAGGAGGCCCGTGTCCTCATCATCGGGGTGAGCCCCGACGTGAAGGACGGTGCCGATCATGGGCAGCCGTCTCAGCGCGTAGCAGAGGTCTTGCAAGTCGGAAGTGCCCATCCCTGGCATGAATGACCTCCAAGACTGACAGAAGTGCAATGCACCGAGGAAACCCTTGTCGTGGTCCTGCCACGTGTGCCTCGAAGGCGGTTGACAATGGCCGGATACCGCTGGCGATTGCCTGCTACTAGCCGAAGGCCTCCTGCCTGATGAGTTCAGCCAGGTCTGTCTTCTCCCAGGGCACGTCCAGGTCTTCTCTGCCGAAGTGTCCGTAGGCCGCCGTCTGCCGGTAGATAGGACGGCGGAGGTGGAGGTTGCGGATTATGGCTTCCGGCCGGAGATCGAAATGCTTCCTGATCAGGTCAAGTATGACCTTGTCGGGCACCTTTCCCGTGCCGTAGGTCTCGACGGAGAGGGAGAGCGGGTGGGCTACCCCTATGGCGTAGGACAGGTTCACGACAAGCCTCTCAGCCAGGCCGGCAGCGACTAGATTCTTGGCTATGTATCTTGCCATGTAGCTGGCGGAACGGTCGACCTTGGTTGGGTCTTTCCCCGAGAAAGCGCCTCCGCCGTGTGGGGCGGAACCGCCGTAGGTGTCGACGATGATTTTCCGGCCTGTGAAGCCGGTGTCCGAAACCGGGCCGCCTATGACGAACCGGCCTGCCCCGTTGACTATGAAGGTGGTCTTGTCGTCTATGAGATGGGCAGGAACGACCTGTCTGATGACCTTATTGATGACACCGTCCCTGATGGTATCGTTGGTCACGTCCGGGTCATGATGGGCTCCTATTACTACTGCATCCACCCTCTTGGGCACTCCGTGGCAGTACTCCACCGTCACCTGTGACTTGCCATCGGGGCGGAGATAGGGCAGGGTGTCCTCCTTTCTCACCTGGGCCAACCTCTTGCATAGCTTGTGGGCCAGTGAAATGGGCAGAGGCATCAACTCCGGCGTCTCGGTGCAGGCGAAGCCGAACATCATCCCCTGGTCGCCTGCGCCGGTCTTGTCCAGTTCATCATCGCCAACCGAACCTCCTCTGGACTCCAGGGACTGGCTGACACCCGCGCTGATATCCGCGGATTGCTGTTTGATGCTGACCAGTGTGGCCAGGGTTTCGCAGTTGAATCCATACTCGGGCTTGGTGTATCCAACGTCTCTGACAACACCTCGTACGATGTCGGGGATCTCAATATAGCAGGAGGTGGTTATTTCGCCCAGGATCATTACCAGTCCCATGGTAACAGCCACTTCGCAGGCGACCCTGGCATATGGATCTTGAATGATGATAGCGTCCAGGATAGCATCAGAAACCTGGTCGCACAGCTTGTCAGGGTGTCCTTCCGTGACCGATTCCGAGGCGAAGAACAGAGAAGGCTCGTTGGTGAAGCTATTGGTCATCCTGCAGTCCTCCATTTGGCATCATAGCCTTGCAGGAACCCCCTGCCGCCGGGGTCTGTCGAGGCAGAAGGGCCTGGGGTCATGTTCGCCATATTCTACTCCTATGGATGCCGGATTGGAAGTCGGCTGCATCGCCTCCCCGTTGATCCCAGCCTTGTTGCGGCGGCTCCACGCACTGTATAATCTCAGGTGACTGGAGACCCTTTTTCGGGTGCCGAGCAGGGATTATCGAAAGGCAGAAGATGAGTGTAGTGGTAGAGAAGCTGCGCCGGATTTGCGAGAACACGTCTGAGCCACTGGGCTTTAGGATGGTGCGTGAAAAACCGACGCAGCGCATGCTGTTGATCGCTGTCCTGGCGAAAAGTGACGTGGGGTTGAGTGATGAAGTAGCCGCTTCAGGTGTCGATGCGGTACTGGCCCGGGGACACGAGTTTGAGAAGAAGGAACTTGCGTTGGGCCAACTGGCTGAGGCTGTGGGCCAGACTCCCTGGGGGCTATGGCTGGATGTGGGCACCCTGCCTTTTGTGGAGCGCGTCAGCAAAGAGGGAGCGGACTTCGTTGTCTGCGAGGCTTCCGTGACTCCGGTTGGCTTGCTGCAAGACGAAGGCTTGGGGAAGATTCTCAAGCTGGAGTTGCCGCGGGATGAGACGGTGGCCGGTGCTGTAAACGGTCTGGATATGGATGCCGTTCTTCTTGAGGTGAGGCGTGAGAGCGGTGTACTCACAGTCCTGGAACTGCTGTCCTGTCAGTGGCTGTCCGGCTCGGTGGGCAAGCCCCTCCTCGTGAGCATACAGGATGATGTCACTGACGTGGAGGTGCAGGCATTGTGGGACGCTGGAGTGAGGGGGCTGATCGTGGAGGCGAAGGAGAGGAAGTCGCAGGAAAACCTGGCCCGGTTGCGTGGTCTGATAGAATCGCTGCCCGCAAGACCGAAGAGAGCGGATAAGAGCCGGGCCATACTGCCCAGCCTGGGATACGTGGAGTCGGACTACGAGGACGACTAGCCCGCCGCCTGTCGGACCGAATCAAGCCTTCCTGGAGGGCAGCCTATGGCTGCCCTTCGGCGTCAGTTGTCCGGAATGACGCCTGCAGGATGGTCAGTTCTAGCTACAGACTTTGAAATGCCCAGGTCAATGCTGTATAATCGCAAACAGTGTCTCCTCCTTCACCCCAGGAGAGCAGTGTGCCAGATAAGAGGTTGAGTTCCCGTGATGTAGTCGCCGAAATACACGACGGGGATACTTTGGTAATTGGGGGTTGGGGTGGATCCAGGAGACCCATGGCCCTCATCAGGGAGATTGCCCGCTCGGGCCTGAAGGATCTCACACTGGTGTCCTTCGCGGGGATAGATGCTGACCTCCTCATCGGGGCAGGGAAGGTCAAGAAGCTGGTGTCCCCCATGATGTCCTTCGAAGGCGCGCCGGGAACCGTCGGGAACTACCGTCGGGCAAGGCAGAACGGCATCCTGCAACTGATGGAACTCTCCGAGCAACTCTGCCGGCTGGGCCTGAGGGCGGCTGCGGAGCGCCTCCCTTTCTATCCTACGCGCTGTGGTCTGGGGACCGACCTGCTCAATGTCAATCCGGGCATGGAGACATTCCAGTCGCCCTACACGGGGGAGACTCTGGTGGCCATGCCGTCTCTCCGAGGAAATGTGGCCCTGATCCATGTCAACGCCGCGGATCCCAGCGGGTACGGACAGATACTGGGAGAGCCTTTTTTCGACGCTCTTGCTGCAAAGGCTGCTGACAGGGTGTTCCTTTCCTGCGAGAGGGTGGTTTCCCTGGCTGATCTCAAGGCCGATCCCCATACAGTGCATATAGACAGGCTCTGGGTTCATGGGGTATTGGAGGCTCCCTACGGGGCTCACCCGGGCGATTGCTATCCGGACTACGATTGGGATGGCCAGCACCTGTCGGAGTACTCCAAGGCCAGTGCGGACGAAGGGGCCTTCGGGGACTATTTGAAGAAGTATGTCCATAACGTTCCCGACCAGGCCGCCTATGCCAGGCTAGTGGGCATGGCGGCCTAGCTGACATCAGGAGTCAAGTGGCGTCTGAGCCTAGCAACTACACACTGGAAGAGCAGATTGCCTGCCAGATTGCCCGGTCCTTCGGTCCGGGGGACATGATAGCTGTTATGGCCATCTCCAACTGCTCTCTGGTGGGCGCAGGTCTGGCTCAGAAGCTGTATGCTGCGGACCTGGCGATAGCGCAGCAGGTAAAGGGTAGCCGAGGATGGGTATGGCTTTCGGATGTGAGGTTGCCGTTCCCTGGGAACCAGCCGCCCGGGGCCTGCACTGAAACACCCTTCTTCACCGAGGAGATATTCGATCTGCAACTGGCAGGGAAGCTCAACGTCCTGATGTCACCGGCCCAGATCGACAAGTTCGGCAACATGAATATCTCCGTGATCGGTGACTGGAGCAAGCCCACTGCTGTCCTGGCTATGGCGAGGGGCGTGCCTGACAACACGACGAACGGCAAGGCCGTCTTCTACGTGGTCAACAACCACAGTCCTCGCGTCTTCGTTGAGCGGGTTGACTTTGTGTGTGGCTACGGTCATGGCGTCCAGCGCAAGCAGGGCGTCATCAAGTACGGCAGGCCTGAGAAGGTGGTCTCCAATCTCGGCGTGCTGGATTTCGATGACGGAACAGGGCGGATGCGGCTCGCATCGGTGCACACCGGTGTTTCCGTGCAACAGGTGGTTGACAGCACCGGGTTTGAACTGGTGCTGGCTGATCCTGTGGCAGAAACGCCGCCTCCCACTGAGGAGGAGTTGCGTATTATCAGAGGGGATATCGACCCCAGAGGCGTCCGGCGGCTGGACTTTGTTAAGGGTGAGGCTCTGCAGGCGGCCATGAAGGAGATCAATGCCGCGCCTCAGTAGTCGCACTTGCTCATTGGCGAACAAGACCAATCTAAAGGAGGGAAAATGGTAGGTATCTGTTCATATGGCGCCTATGTACCCCTGTACAGACTGACCCGTGAGGAGATAGGCAAGCTGATGAACGCTGGGGGTGCGGGAGAGCGCTCGGTAGCCGGTGCAGATGAGGATGCCCTGACTATGGCGGTGGATGCGGTCTTGGACTGCACCTCGGGCATAGACAGGGAGACCATCGAGGGTGTCTACTTGGCGACGGCAAGTTCGCCGTACGCAGAGAAGCAGTTGGCCGCCGTGGTGGCGTCGGCGCTCGACTTCTCGGAGAGCGCTCAGACGGCTGACGTGACAGCGTCTCTGAGAGCAGGGACGAGCGCTCTTATGATGGCCGCCGATAGCGTCAAGGCCGGTTCGGCGAAGAAGATCGTGGTTGCTGCCTCGGACATGAGGCTGGGCTGGCCCACGTCGCCGCAGGAGTCGAATTTCGGAGACGGCGCGGCTGCTCTTCTCGTGGGGGACACCGATGTCATAGCTTCCATTGAGGGCTGCTACACGGAGACGAGCGAGTTCACGGATCTGTGGCGTCCGGCAACCGACAAGTTCGTTCATAGCTGGAGCGATCGCTTCGCTCTGGCCGAGGGCTACCAGCCTATGATGCGGAAGGCGGTGTCCAATGCCATGAAGAAGTTTGGTGTTGCACCGGCCGATATCACCAAGTTCGTCTATAATGCGCCTGATGCCAGGGCGCACGGCGGGATTGCCGGAGCGCTGAAATTCGACGCCAAGACCCAGATACAGTACCCGCTGTTCAACGAAATGGGAAATACGGGAACGGCTTTCCCGTTGATGCTGCTGGTGGCTGCCCTTGAGCAGGCCAAGGCCGGTGATACGCTGCTGGTTGCCGGGTATGGGGATGGCGTAGATGTCATGCTGCTCAAGGTCACGGACGCTATTGAGAAGGTCAGAGACAGGCATGGCGTTCTTGGGTACCTCCAGTCGAAGAAGATGCTGCCGAGCTACGTCAAGTACCTCAGATTGAGGCACCTTTTCCACGTGGAGCCGCAACGGTTCACTCCGGTGGTCCCGGGGCTGGCCCAGCTATGGAGGGAGCGCGACTCCATGTTCAAGCTTCACGCCAGCAAGTGCAACCAGTGCGGATGGGTTGATTTTCCGATAAGGAGAGTCTGCCCCAACTGCCTGGCCAAAGACGACTATACCCAGCTCAAACTGGTGGGCCAGAATGTGACCGTGTACAGCTTCAGCGCAGACACGGTGGCTGTCGTCCCTGAGGTGACAGACCCGCCTCTGGGCAGGGCGATCATCGACTTCGAGTGTGGGGCTCGCGTGGAGTTGGAGATGACGGACTACGGCGATATCACCGAGATGAATGTTGGCCAGCCTATGGAGATGACCTTCAGGAAGCTGGAGCGACAGGGTGATGTTGCTGCCTACGGTTGGAAGTGCAAGCCGGTACGATAGAAAGGAGGAGAAATGGGTGACATAAAAGACAAAGTAGCTATTGTTGGCATGGGCTGCACCCAGTTCGGCGACCTGTGGAATATGGGTGTGTCGGATATGATTATCGAAGCCTCCTATGAAGCATATGAGGATGCAGGGGTAGGTCCCAAGGACATACAGGCGGTGTTCGTGGGTAATGTCTCTTCCGGCATGTGGACGGGGGCCACGGTGACGGAGGCCCTGGAGTTGGACAGGATACCGGCCACCCGGGTGGAGAATAACTGCGCCACGGCGGCGGAGGCGCTGAGGGTGGGGGCCTTCTCCGTAGCTGCCGGGATGTACGACGTGGTTCTCTGTGTCGGGTTCGAGAAGCTGAAGGACTACGGCAGCGGCGCATTGGAAATGCCCGGCGGGATGCATCCCATCTCGGTCGTTGGCTCAGCGCCGTCATCGTTCTCCAAGTCGGCGATTCGCTACTTCGAGCAGAACAAGATCCCCAGGGATAAAGGCAAGGAGCTGCTGGCCAAGATAGCGGTCAAGAACCACTACAATGGCTCGCTGACAACCAAGGCGCAGTTCAGGCGTCCCATAAGCCTGGAGCAGGCCATCAATGCTCCCATAATCGCCTGGCCGCTGGGGCTGTTTGACTGTTGCCCGGTGACCGACGGTGCGTCGGCAGCGATCATAACCCGCGCTGACATGGCCAAGAGCTTCACGCAGGACTATTGCCTCATCAAAGGCTTGGGCCTTTCAGTGGGCCGGATAGACCCGTTCAAGGGCAAGTTCAGGCCCGACGTGGACATCACCTTCTGGGACGAGACGTGGGTGGCGGCGCAGCAGGCATACGAGCAGGTCGGCATCAAGGACCCGCGCAAGGAAATCGGCACTGCTGAAGTACATGACTGCTTCAGCATCACCGAGTTGATAATCTACGAGTCCCTCGGCTTCTGTCCGCGAGGCAAAGGGCCGGAGGAGGTGGAGGCCGAGTCCTTCACTTTGAAGGGTGACCTGCCGGTCAATACCGATGGCGGACTCAAGTGCTTTGGCCACCCGGTTGGGGCCAGCGGGTTGAGGATGGTGTACGAACTATACAACCAGCAGCTCGGCCGGGCGGGAGACCGTCAGTTGAAGAATCCCAAGCTGGGGCTGGCGCATTCTCAGGGTGGCACGCCGGGCATGTTCCAGGCCTCTGTCACCATCGTCGGGCCCAGGGACTAGGGCTGTATCTTGGGTGTGGGTGTGTGGTGGCTGGGGCAGTTGGCTGCCCAACTAAGCTGATATCTGCTCGGATGTATCACGTCTCGGCTGGCTGGCAAAGCGAGCCGTGCGTGGTCGTCCGGAGTGGGGGGGGTTGTCCGAAAGGAGGGCTATGGACTTTCGCTTGACCGAAGAAGAAGAAGCTTTCCGGCTTGAGGTTGAGCAATTCCTTCGGGAGTCGTTACCGGCTGACTGGCCGGGGCCGGTGGGCATGTTTCACGAGGAAGCGGTCGAGGACATCTTCCAAATGGGAGTTGAGATGCGGCGAGAGATGGCCGCAAAGGGTTGGATCGGCATCAGTTGGCCCAAGGAATACGGTGGTGGGGGAGACTCCATCGTCAAACAGATGATCCTGGAGGAGTTGCTGAACTACTGGTCCGCGCCCGGCTATGACCAGTACTCCATGGTTCTTGCAGGTCCGCTGATACTGATGTTCGGCACTGAGGATCAGAAGAAGAGGTTCATCACCCCCATAACCCGAGGAGAAGAGAGGTGGGCAATAGGCATGAGCGAGCCGAATGCCGGCTCCGATCTCGCCAACCTCGAGACACGGGCGGTGGAGGAGGATGACTGTTTTGTCCTCAACGGGCAGAAGACCTGGCAGAGTGGTGCGAACCACTCGGACTGGTGCATGGTGTATGCCCGGACTGACCCCGACGTGGCGAAGCACAAGGGAATCACCTGCTTTCTGGTCAGCCTGAGAAGCCCTGGGGTTACCATACGGAAGTTGGACCAGATGGGCGGGCTGTCGATCTTGAACGAGGTTTTCTATGACAATGTCAGGGTTCCCAAGGAGAATGTGCTTGGAGGGTTGAATAAGGGTTGGACTGTGGCTGTGTCTTCCCTCAGCTCGGAGCGTACCTTTGGCGTGTTGCTTGTGAACGCTTGCAGGCAAGACTTGGACCAACTGGTGAGGTACTGCCGGGAGACCTACGTCAACGGACAGCTCCTGGCCAAGGATCCCATCATTCGGAACAGGCTGGGTGAGATGGCTATCGAGATTGAGGTGGGACGCACCATGGCCTGGAAGCTGAACTGGATGGTGGCCACGGGCAAGCCAATCGTGGTTGAGGGATCTGAGAGCAGGCTCTACGGGACTGCGCTTGTTCAGCGCCTCACCAACGTGGGAATGCAAATCATGGGGCTGTACGGGCAACTGGATGAAGAATCGAAGTGGACCAGGCTCAGGGGAAGGATGATGGATAGCTACTTGCTGGCGACGGCAGCAGGCATATGGAGCGGCACCAGCGAGATGTCGAAGAACACCGTTGCTGGGTTTGGCCTGGGACTGCCCCGAGGGTAGCTCCGGGTTATGCGGCCCAATCGGATCGAAAGGAGGCACTATGGATTTTCGTTTCACTGATGAAGAGGAGGCGTTTCGAAAAGAAGTTCGGGAGTTCTTTGACCAGGAACTGCCGCCAGACTGGCCTGGCGTGGACCCGGACATGTACCACGAGGACGCCTTTGAGCATATTCACGAAGTGTCCAAGGCCATGCAGAAGAAGTTCGCCGCCAGGGGATACCTGGGCCTGACCTGGCCCAAGAAGTACGGGGGCCAGGAGTCGCCGCTGTGGAAGCAGATGATCCTGGAGGAAGAGCTGACCTATAGGGGTGCTCCTGGGTACGATGCCTATGAGTTCCTCGGTGGCTGTGGAGACATAATTCTCGAGTTTGGCACGGAAGAGCAGAAACAGGAGTATATACCACCGATGACCCGGGGCGAAGTCAAGTGGGCTACTGGCATGAGCGAGCCAAACGCGGGATCGGATCTGGCGGCCCTTCAGTTGAGGGCGGACTTGCAGGGAGACTACTTCATATTGAATGGTCAGAAGACCTGGCAGAGCGCCGCCCATCATGCGGACTTCGCTCCCGTGTACGTCCGTACTGATCCTGAGGCCTACAAACACCGCGGAATCAGCATACTTATTGTCGATTACAAGACCCCGGGGATCACCATGACGCGCCTTACTCAGATGAGCGGGTTAAGTGCCTTCTGCGAGGTATTCTACGACAATGTCAAGGTCCCCAAGGAGAACCTGCTGGGGCAGTTGAATGGTGGTTGGGCGATAGTAATGTCTGCGCTCAGTCACGAGCGAAGCTACGGAGTCCAGCTCATCGTCAACATCATGAGGGACCTTGACCTGCTGGTGCGGTACTGCCGCGAGACAGAAGTGAATGGTGAGCCTCTGAGCAACGACCCACTGATTAGGAACAGACTGGCTGAGATGGCCATTGAGCTCACTGTGGCCCGCAATGTGGGCTACAAGCTCAACTGGCTGGCACTTACAGGTGGAAACGTTGTGACCACTGCCAATCATGTGAAGATACTGGGCGGCGTGTTGACCCAGAGGGTAGCTATCTTGGGCATGCAAATCATGGGACTCTACGGCCAGTTGGGGCCCGTGGGAGGCAATTGGAGACAGATGGACCCTGCCAAGGACAAATGGGCCAGGTTGGGAGGCCGTATGAAGCACCTCTACCTGAGCACGGTGTGCAATACTATTGCTGCCGGTACTACTGAGGTAGCTCGCAACGCTGTAGCCACTATGGGGCTGGGGCTGCCCAGGGAGCCCAAACCGGCACCGAAGAAGTAAGTCACCACTACAAAAAAGGGGAGGTACGAAATGGACTTAGCGTACACAGAAGAGCAGGAGATGTTGTGGAAGGGTGCGCGGGACTTTTTGGTGAACAAGTGTCCGAAGACGTTAGTGCGGGAGATGGAGGAGGATGAGCGGGGGTATGTGCCGGAGTTATGGCAGGAGATGGCGGATTTGGGGTGGGTTGGGTTGCCGTTTCCGGAGCAGTATGGTGGGGGAGGGTTCAGTTTTCTGGATCTGGTGGTGTTATTGGAGGAGATAGGGAGGGCGTGTTTACCTGGGCCTTTTGTGTCGACGGTGGTATTGGGTGGGATGCCTGTAGCGGAGTGGGGGACGGAGGAGCAGAAGAAGGAGATACTGCCGAAGCTATGCAGTGGCAAGTTGATAATGACATTGGCGTTGACGGAG
>Ga0180432_10006125_pt1 | contig 15735 bp, 13 predicted proteins | sample SS_ome_10_FD_132414 | JGI IMG/M metagenome (GOLD analysis project Ga0180432, IMG submission 132414) | Hypersaline lake sediment archaeal communities from the Salton Sea, California, USA - SS_1_MS_2 metaG | ecosystem: Environmental > Aquatic > Non-marine Saline and Alkaline > Hypersaline >... | reverse complement strand
TATCCCTCTCCCCGGTTGGTCCCGGTGTTCTCCCTGGTCAGAACGTCAACGCAGTTCGCCCTCAACAAGTGCTCCCGGGTGGCCATGGAGACCCCGTCCGAGAGAGCCTCCTCCAGGTCGAAGTCGAGGCTGCAATCCCTTCCCATCTCGACGAAGAACACGGGGAACCCGGTGTCCTGGCAGATGAGCTCCCCCTCCGCACCCGCGATCTCGGCGTTCTCTATCATGGACTCGATCACCGACCGGGCCCCGGGGTCGCTCTCGTCATCCAGGGCCGCCCGCAACCTGGCCATAACGTCCTCCGGGAGGTCGATCAGCGCCCTCCAGTACAGGGCCGAGGCACAATCCCTCACGGTTTCATAGTCGATCGGCAAGCGAATCGGCAGTTCGTTGTATCCTAAAAAATCTGACCGGGAACCTGTCTCGAGGATCGGACCGGATATCCGGATGAGGCATCCCGATTTGCACAACCCGCGGATCAGAGATTTAAGCTCCGACTGCCATAGAACCAACTGTGAACGGGAAAGAGACCGCCTACTGGGCGATCATCATCGCCCTCTTCGCATCCGCGATTGCCCTTCTGCTGATCGAGACGCGCCCAATATGGGCCAAGGAGAAGCTCATCCACGAGGGCAAGCTGAATGCACACTACGAGACTGACAACGTCCACTTTTTCGACTTCCAGAACGAAACTGTAACCATATCCGGCTGGCTGTGGAAGAAGTACTTCCCCGTGAATGCCACGGTAGCGGTGTACAAGAAGGGCCCCGCGGTAGTCGTCCGTGCGGTAACCGAGCCGACGCTGACCTGATCCTGCCCGTAAATGTAATCAAACCCGCCCACGAAAATATATAAAAGATGAGCGGCCGAGTGCTATACAGGAGATGTTCTCCGTTGGCCAGTAGGATCAAGAACAAGATATCCGACTTCTTTCGTGCCACTGCCGCCCTGAGGGCGGAGATGCCCGAATGTGACGGCTGCGGCATGCACTTCAACAAGGAGAAATACGGCCACGAATGTGAGTATCCTGGATGTACCGAGATTCTATGCCCAAAGTGCAGGTTCTGTTCGAAGCACGGACAGTGCCCGGACTGCGGCAGGCTGTTCCTGGTTGACACCGGACACGCCTGTGGAGACCCCTACTGTGACAAGCTCCTGTGTCCAAACTGCGGTCCTTACTGCAAGGAACACGCCCAGCAGGAAGAGAGCTACGAGGACGAGCGCTTCGAATACTAGCCCGCCTTGAGCAGCATGGTTACTCATTTGAATAGCTATAGCTGGAAGCTTAGATGATGCACGTGATATCGATTGAATCTATGGGGGATACGATTCGTCCAACCGCCGTTTGCCGGTAATCGACTACTTCTCTAGCCAGCCCTCTATGGTCCTAACCCCGAGAACCGCATCTGCCGCACACGCGTCGGCACCCATCTCCTTCGCTAGCTCGTCGGTCGCCGCAGCCCCACCGACGATCACCTTGACATCGTCACGTACTCCAGCTTCCTTGAGGGCGTCCACCACTTCCTTGGCGTAAGTGATGGTGGTTGAAAGAAGGGCGGATAGTCCGACCACCTCTGCGTTCTCGTTCTTCACGCCCTCCACGAACTTGTCTTTGGTGACATCGACGCCCAGGTCCACGACATCTATGCCGGCCGCCACAAGAAGGGAAACCACCAGGTCCTTCCCTATGTCATGTAGGTCGCCCTTCACGGTCCCGATAACGACCTTGCCCTTGGTCTGGACGTCATCGGCGGTCAGTGCGGGCTTCAGAACCTCCATGGCCTCCTTCATCGTCTCGCCGGCCATTATGAGTTCGGAGAAGAAGAACTCGCCACTCTCGTACTTGTCGCCAACCTCCTTCATGGCATCGCCGAGGATGTTAACCAGCTCGAGTGGCCGTACGCCCTCGTCCAGGGCCTTCCGCACGCTGTCCTTGATCCCGTCGATTTCGAATTCGAGCAACTGCTTCGTAATCACTTCGTCATAGTCCATCGATGATCTCTCCAATTCTTCATTAGGCAGCTAGGCTTGACCAAGCCAATTCATATAGCTTATTAGTGTTTCAGTCGAAGGCCCCTCTGGTCAACATTCCTGTCGGCTTCACAGGTTCTCCCAGGCCCTCCGTGCGAGTTCCCCATCGTACATGTACTTTGAGATCTCCCCCTCAGCCTTCCTCTTCCTCTCGGCATGATCCTCGAGGAAGCCTATTATGTCCTCCGTCAGCTCCTCCTTGCACAGGCCGCAGAACCGCTCTCCGAGCCTGCAGGACTGGGCCCTCCTCTCCATCTCGGCGTCATCATCGATGAAGAGGGTGTACAGCCACTGGAAGACCACGCACCTGTCGGGCTCCCCGCCCCGCTCGCGATGCTCCCTCTTAGTCGCGCCACCGCCGGTGAATGCATTCCAGATCTTCTCCCTGACCTGTTCGGCCGTATCGGAGAGGAATATCGCCGTCTCCGGCTCCGATGCCGACATCTTGCCCCCGATCTCAAGCAGCCCGCTCAGTAGCCTCGAGTGCACGGCACCGGGCTTCGGGAATCCCAGTTTGGGCGCGACGTCCCGCGCGATCTTCAGGAAGCTGTCCTGATCGATCCCCATCGGCACAAGCATGGGGGTCGGCCCATCCACGAAGTTGCCCAGCAGCAGGTGGGCGGCCTGCACGGCCGGGAAGAAGCTCCACCCGATATTCTTCAGAACCGATTCCCCGAATGTCGCCTTCGCGGTGTTGAACGTTATGTGCTTGGCGATCTTGGCCGCCGGCCGATAGATCTTGGTGAACTCCAGGTTGCTGAAGATGAAGGTCTTGTCCGGGTCCAGCCCCACCGCCGCGATGTCTAGGGCGTTCTGCCTGGCGTACTCCTCGGCGAGCTCGAACGAGAGATCCTGCTTGACGTAGAACTTCTCATCGGATGTCAACTGAATGTAAACGTCCGCGTCGAAGCGTTCCTGCATCCACCTCGTGAACTCCAGGGGGATGTAGTGGGCTATGGTCATGTTTCCCGAGGGGCCGCGACCGGTGGCTAGGGCGAACTTCCTCCCCTGGTGGTATTCGTCAAGTATCCGGTCGAGGTCGCGATGGGAGAAGAAGTATCTCCTCTTGAGGTAAAGATGAAGCGGTTCCCCGAACCTCTCGATTATCCCCTGGTCTATCTCCTGGACCCCGAACTCCTGGATCAACCTGTCGTAATCTACCTCCCCCTCTACCTCCCAAGGCGTTACCGTGAAATCCTCTTCAGATCCAGCGCTCACTAGCTCTCGTCTCCTTGATCAGTTCGGTGCTGAGGGGCAATGACGCTCTATCTTCTGGAGGTCCTTACCTTTCCACGTCTCGTCCCGTAGCACTCTGGGCAGACCTCCCAACGAAGTCCGCCGGAACCCTCGAGTCTCTTGGTGTGAGTGTCGCAGATAGGCCTCCCACACCGCTTGCACTCCTTGATGGTCAGATTTTCGCAGAAGGCGCATTTCTTCTTTCTCTTCTTGGAGAGGCCGAAAAAGAGGAATCCCAGCATTATATCACCCTAAAGAGAGTGCCTCACGGTCCCCTGATTCTCTTATTAATGTTTAGTGAACTCGAGCTTTGGGCATACAGTCCGAACTCGCTGATGAAGTATCCTGGACAGACGGACAAGCACCCAGCCGCTCCCCGAGACAGATATAAAGGCTCCCCGGTCCCGTGATAGTCGGCATGGAAGTCGAGATCATAACCGTGGGTTACGAGATCCTGGAGGGAGAGGTTCTGGACACCAACTCCAACTGGATGGCCAAGCGTGTAGCGGTCACTGGAAACAGGCTCACCAGGATCACCGTCATCGAGGACGACCCCGGGATCATAGCCGAAGTGCTGCGGTCCACATTGAAGAGGGAGCCCTCCCTGGTCCTGATCTCCGGCGGCCTGGGCCCGACGAGGGACGATCTGACCCTGGAGGGGGTATCCCTGGCGCTTGACAGGGAACTGGAGGAGCATCCCGGCGCCCTGGAGATGGTGATGGCAAGATACAGGAAGATCCACGCCGACGCTCCCGAAGAGGGGCTGATGACCGAATCCAGGAGGAAGATGGCCGCCATACCCCGGGGATCCGAGCCGATCCCGAACCCGGAGGGGGCCGCACCTGGGGTCATGGTCACGGAGGGTAGCACAACCGTGATCTGCCTTCCCGGCGTTCCCCACGAGCTGAAGGGTATCTTCCGCGACTCGGTGATCCCCCTGCTGGCGAAGGTCGAATCCACGCGTTGCCGATCTATGGTGATCAGGGGCATCGGCGAGTCGGCCCTTGCCCCGTCGCTGAATCGGGTAATGGACGAGACCGATGTGGAGATCCGATCGTATCCCGGTAAGAACGGGATCAGGCTGAAGATACTCGGCGAAAACGTCGACGGGGCGATGGCGCTACTGGTGGATCTACTGGCCGAGGGAGTGACCTTCGAGGAGATCGTATCCGCCGGCGACTCCGAGCTAGAAGAATGATATGGAGAGACGGGGGAAGCAACGTCAAATGGGTGAACCGATCCAAGACCTCATCTCCGAAAGGTCCATCATGATAACCGGTGCTGCCGGCTTCGTGGGCAGCAATCTAGCGGAAATACTGTCCAGAGATAGTTCGAACACCGTGCTCGCGGTCGACGATCTATCCGCGGGCACGCTATCCAATCTCGAATGTCGCCGGGATAGGGATAACCTTGACTTCCACCGGCTCGATATCCGGGATTCACACAGCATGGAGGAACTGGCTGGCGATGTCGATGTGGTCCTTCACCAGGCGGCGATGGCCAGCGTCCCCGCCTCACTTCAACGCCCCCTGGAGTCGAACTCCAGGAATGTGGGGGGCACGATCGCATGCCTCGAGGCCTGCAGAAAGACCGGCATTGAGACCATGGTCTACGCATCATCCTGCGCTGTCTACGGGGACGACTCAGAGCCCCCGCTCAGGGAGGCCGACCCGACGAAACCGATATCGCCATACGGGGCTTCCAAACTTGCAGCGGAGCAGTACTGCGAGGCCTATCACCGGATCTACGGTATCAGGACCGTGAGCCTGAGGTACTTCAACATCTACGGCCCACGGCAGGACCCGAGCTCCCAGTACGCCGCGGTGATACCCAAGTTTATCGGTCTGATGCTGGACGGGCAGCGGCCCACGGTCTTCGGCGACGGGGAGCAGGTGAGGGACTTCACCTACATCGACGACATCGTTCGCGCCAACTGTATCGCCGCCGAGGCCCGGGTCGGCGGCGTGTATAACGTCTCGGGGGGCCAGCCGGTCTCAATCAACGTCCTGGTTGAGAAGCTCAACCACGTCATCGGAACCGATCTCGACCCCGAGTTCGACCGTCCCAGGCCCGGAGATATCCAGCGCAGCTGGGCCGATCTGACGCTGATAGGCTCCGACCTGGGGTTCGAGCCAAAGTACTCCATCGAGGCCGGTCTGGAGAGGACCGTCTCCTACTATGGATCAATTATGAGGTGAATCGAAGATGCGAAGCGACGCGGTGAAGAAGGGAAATGAACGGATACCACACAGGGCACTTCTCAGGGCCTGCGGGCTGGAGACAGAGGACTTCGACAAGCCCTTCATCGGGATAGCGAACTCCTGGAATCAGGCCATTCCCGGGCATGTGCACATGCTTGAGCTCTACGAGGAGATCGCTGCGGGTGTGAGGGAGGCCGGGGGCGTGCCACTGTCGTTTGGGGTGCCCTCGATCTGCGACGGTATTGCCATGAATGTGGAGATGAGGTTCTCGCTTCCGTCCAGGGAACTGGTGGCGGACTCGGTGGAGGCGGTGGTCAGGTCGCACTCCTACGACGGCTGGGTCGGGTTGACCAACTGTGACAAGATCACCCCGGGCATGCTCATGGCCTGCGGGCGCCTTGACATACCTGCGATCATCTCCACCTGCGGCCCGATGAGGGCGGGGAGGCTCGACGAGGAGAGGCTGGACGTCATATCCTGTTTCGAGGCCGTGGGGAGCGTCAGGGCGGGGAGGATAACCCAGGACGAGGCGGACAAGATCGCCGAACTCGGGTGCCCCGGGCCGGGATCGTGCGCAGGGCTCTTCACAGCGAACTCGATGGCATACGTCACCGAGGCGCTGGGCATGTCCCTGACAGGGTCGGCTTCACCCCTCGCGGAGGACCCGGTAAGAAAGGACCTTGCCAGGCAATCGGGAAGGAGGATCGTGGAGCTGGTACAGGAGGGCGTCACCCCATCGCAGATTATGACCGAGAACGCCTTCGAGAACGCGATCCGGATGGACATGGCCATCGGCGGCTCATCGAACACCGTCCTCCACCTGATAGCCATAGCCCGGGAGCTGGGGATCGAGATCGACATGGACAGGTTCGACGAGATCTCCCGCACCGCCCCGAACATCTGCTCCATAAGGCCCTTCGGGCCCTACTTCATGGAGGACCTGGACAGCGCGGGAGGGGTACCCGGGATCCTGAGCCGCCTCAAGGACGACCTGAAGCCCTCTCCCACGGTATCGAACGTCAACATACTTGACGTCGCGAGGGGCGGCGAGGTCAAGGACGACGAGGTCATCAGGACCAAGGGGAACGCCTTCAACCCCGAGGGGGGCATAGCGGTGCTGAAGGGCAACCTCGCACCCCTGGGATCGGTGGTCAAGCAGCCGGCGGTGCCCAGGAAGATGATGGTCCACCGGGGACCGGCGAGGGTTTTCGACACCGAGCAGGACTCCATGGAGGCCATCCTCTCCGGGGACATCGACCCCGGGGACGTCGTGATCATCAGGTATGTGGGCGTGAAGGGGGCCCCCGGAATGCCGGAGATGCTCTCGCCAACCTCCTCGCTGGTGGGCATGGGGATGATCGAGGAGGTCGGGTTGATCACCGACGGCAGGTTCTCGGGCGGCACCAGGGGGCTGTGCATAGGGCACGTCTGCCCAGAGGCGATGGACAACGGCCCCATTGCCGCGGTTCGAGAGGGCGATACAGTGTCTATAGATGTCCCCAAGAGGAGTCTTGACGTTGAGCTCACCAAGGAAGAGATCGAAGAGCGCATGCAGGAGGCCCGGGCCAAGATAGCCGAGATGAGGGATAGGCCGATCTCAGGATACCTCTCGAGATATTCGAGGATATCCGGTCCCGCGGACAGAGGCGCCTCTCTGGAGTAGAGCGCTTCGCTGAGACTTCACCTCAGATGGCCGTCACCTGGAATACCTCGTCAGACCCACCTGTCGGAAGAGCCTCCTCTTGATCATGAGCATATAGACGGCGACACCTACCACCATGCTCGTTCCCATAACCGTGGCCCACTCGATGATGTAGACCCACATGAGGGCTTCATTCTTGAGTTCGATCGAATCCTCCTCCAGGGAGACGAGCCCGTCTATTGCATCCTCCGATTCATCCAAGGCGTCCTGGTATCGTCCATTTAGGTAGAGCTCCATGGCGGCCCCCAGATCCTGGTCCAGCTGCTCCCTAGCTTTGAATATCCCATCCGTCGAGGCTCCGAACTTCTCCACAAATGCCAGAACCGAGTGCAGCCTTGAGGCCTTCTCCTGGTACCTGCGGAAGCTGGTCCTGACGGCATTCACGAGCACGACGTCCTCCGTGAGGGGCCTGCCCAGGGAGTGATAGGCGATATTCATCAGAATATCGAGGCCGTACCTCTGCTCCGAGGGTTGATAGATACCGCACCACCACGGACAGTCCAGATCGTCGGCCACGGACCAAGTCATCCCCTCTCCGTACCTCCAGGACAGTAGCCATGGATGGGGAGCGCCGGCTACGCCTGGATACGCGCCCACCGCCCTGGCCCAGACCGTCGCCCCTTCCTGCGGGAGTATCAGGACGATGGTCCAGTAGCCGGGCACTTCCTCTATACCCACGGGCAGAAAGGCCTCCAGCACCGGCGGAAGGCCCTTGTCCTTCTCCAATACGACCTTGTACGGCAGATTCCCGAGCTTGTTTCCCTCCCATATCCCGGCCGCCGAGGGGTCGTTGGGGAATATCTCGGCCAAAGTGGACTGCAGCCACGGGGTGTTCAGGTCGGCCCAGTTGATGGTGATTCCGCCCAAGGTCTGGAAGGCCCCGCTCCCGCCCTCGACGATTGCCGAGCGCAGATTATTCACCTGAACCGGGGTGAAGGGCTCGAAGTAGGGATTGATGAACATGAAGAAATCGTAGCCCCAGGTCTGATCCCTGTTACGCGGGAAGTAGATCTTGATGAACCGCCGGGCGTTATCGTAGCTCATACTGTAGTGGACCTTGGTAGGAACCATGGTGTAGGTGACGGCGGGCTCGGAGTCGAACCACACTTGGAGGGGGCAGGTCTCGGGGACGACCTGACCGATGAATAGCATGTTGATACGCTCGTTCGCGAAGACCGGGGTCAGAATGAAGAGGATAACTATGATCAGGACCGAACGCATTGATCAGGCCAATGGCTAAAAGATAAAAATGTGCCGAATGCGATTGGGGCCTGCTTCCTAATAGGTTTCGATATTCAAACCTTCAATCCTGCGATAGTGTCTAGCATTTCTTGTCACCATTGTCTCCCCATGACTCAACGCCACACACCCAGCGATCACGTCCATCGTTCCTATGGGCTCCCCCTCTGATAGCATCTTCGATATGATGGACGCGCATACGCGGGATTCCTCCCTGCCCAACTCAAGAAGAGTAAGGTTATCTATCAGGCGCTCCGCCTCTTCCATATTCTCCTCGGTCCTGCCCGATCTGTAAGCCCCGACATAGATCTCCATAAGGTTCACTGGAGTCGTTGCTATGTCCTCGCCTGAATCCTCCAGACGTTTCAAAGTCTCCAGAGCATCAGGCTGCCGCCTCAGGAGATCAACGAGGATTGTTGTATCAAGGCAGGCCATTATCATCGCCCGAGTTGTATTCGATTGAGTTTCTGGTGTGTTTCCTCCACCAAGCTGGCTAGCTCCTCGTTGGGTTCAGTTGCCTTAAGCGAATCCGACAATCTACGTTTCCTGCCGCCTGATGTGATTCGGAGAACAACATCGGAGAAGCTCTCTCCCGGACGTTTCATCTTACGAAGGGCCTCATACGCCTCCATCCTCATCGTGACTGTCTTTGTGGCCATGAATGTAAGTGTATTGAATACACTTATATTTCTTCTCTTCGGGACAAGATTATGGTAGCGATCGATACCTGTGAAGGGTGACAACAACTCTCAAGAGTAAGTCCTGATCTTTCAGCGGTTGCTGGGATACCTCTGAGTGAGTGGGATAAGTTGATCGATTGAGGAAACACTTTAGAGAAAACCGCGGGGCACTATGAAACACGCTGGGGTAGCCTAGCGGCGAGGCGGCGGACTGCAGATCCGCTCTACAGGGGTTCAAATCCCTTCCCCAGCTCTCCTTTTCCGGTAGTTCATGTAGGTGTAACGGTCTTCAAAGAGTACACTTTCGTCAAGGGGATAGGGGCGAGGTGTGGAGTTCGGAGGTGGTGCCGCGTGGCTTCGAGATCGATCATCGCTCTTTCCTAGAGTTTGTACACTTTTCCGTAGGCAACTCTTCTCACGGACTCTGGGTCTGAGGAGAGCTGCTCTAGTTAGTCGACGGTCCTCTTGTTGGACATCAAGGCGTAGCAGACGCTGCATATGGAATCTGCTATGCTGATGTTTCTGTCTGACCTGCGATGTCTTTTTCTTTTGGCTCTGAATTACCTGGGCACCTTGCTGATCACCAACCTCCTCTTCCCGGACCGATCGGGTTGGATGACATCGACAGGCACCAGGTCGATCTCCGCGTCAGGATCTCCTAGTACCCGGCGGAATTCGCTGACGATAAGTTCCCGCTTCGCCGGGTCGAGACCATCGGTCACGATCTTGATGACGATTCGGTCTATTCTTTCCTGTATTATCATGGATCCCTTTATTCCAGGCATCCAAACTGTACTGCTAAAAAGCTCGGGTGGGAGCTCCCTCCCATCCCGGGTTCTTATCATGTCGTCCTTCCTGCCCTGAATAATGGATAACAGATCGCCGTGGCGTCCGCAGGAGCACTCGTCCTCTGCGACTATGGCTACATCCCCAAGGCGATACCTAATCAGGGGCATGGCCTTGTTCGTCAGCTGTGTTATCAGGATTTCCCCGCGTTCTCCCTTCGTCGTTCCCTCACCATCTGGGACGACCTCGATTACGGTGTCTAGCATGTTCAGGTGAAGTCTCCTCTCCTCTGGGCATTCTGAGGCAAGAAAGTTGTGCTCGGCGCAGCCGTATTGGTTGACTGCTGGGGCATTGAATCCTTCTGAGATGTCCTCTTTCATCCTCGAGTCCATCACCTCTCCGGTAGCGAGGACCAGGACTGGATCCAGGTTCCCATTTTCCTCCGAGGAAAGAAGGGAGGACAACAGATGCAGGTAGAAAGGTCTTCCATATATGCAATCGGGCCTAGTCTCAAGCAATCTCCTCACGTTCTCCTCTGGTGGGTTCCTGACGTTGCTAGACACCCATCTCTGGAAGCCGATTCTGTGAAACCATCTGCCTTTGCTGTGAGGCCACCAGGTGAATCGATACTCCAGGTGCCTGGGTCTATAACCGAAGAGGGATCTGGCCCTGTAGAGAAGTGCGAAGTTGGCGTCTCTAGTCGGCCAGTCGGTGAGGTAGGTACATTTCATGCCCGAGGTTCCGCTAGATTCGCTGTGAAAAGCATCCTTCATGGGAAATGAATGAGACATGATTCGGTCCGGGAAACCGGCAAGTACCTCTTCCTTGGTCAGCATGGGAAGTTTGTATAGGTCATCGACTGATCTAACATCCCCTGGGGACACCCCAGCTGCCTTGAAGGCCTCTTTGTAGTGGGGAACCTGTCTGTAGGCATTCTCCACGGCAATCCTTAGCATTCGGCCCTGTCTGGTCTTTATATCACCCAGGGGCATGGATTCCAGTTTGTTCATGGTGGCTAGGGTACGGAGCTCGTTGGAGAAGGTTCTGATCTCCCTAACCCTTGTCCTGGGATGTAGGATCATTATTTCCCTCTGAAGGAGGATGATCGACCTTTCAAGATTCCTGATTATTAAAGGAACTGATAGGCAAGCCGTCATAATGCATGAAAATAGCTGATAAGGGTTTGATGGATTCCAAGAATCGGCCTTTGGAATGATGACGATCAGTGTGTCCATTTACGGCAAAATCAAGCCTCGGTTAATCCTAATCGAAATCAACTGTATACTTGCCAGAGGAAGGAGGAACGTGTTGGATGGCCTGCTGACAGGTGCTTCGACCGAGGCTGATACCAGGGAAAGTTGTGGATTACGACATTGCTCTGTCTCTTTAGGGGAGACTACGCCCACCTGAGATGTGTTCATGGACCTTAACATGCCAAGTTGACGGGATCTTTATTAACAGCGAGGCATGAACTGGTGCTTCATATGGTCGAGAACAAATTGAGATCGATCACGATAAACTCCCTTGTGGATGTCCCAGGAGGGAAAACCAAAAGATGGTCCGAGAAGCTGAGACCGCAGGACCAGATGCACATAGTAGCACTGGAGCATTTCATTGGAGTCGAAAAGGGCGGCTGGAGCGACAACGGACATATCCTCTCCAGAAATCCGGTGAACCCATGGAACGAATGGAAGGACAGGGCGACGGGCATGGAGCCCACCGGTACCGAGGGCTACTTCGGTTACTGCGGAAGGGATTACTACGCGGAGGTCGGAGGAATCCCCGATGTTAACACATACGAGGCGTTTCCAGCAGGCTGTCACTTCCTCATAGAGAGGGGCGAAGCACTCTTCATGCACTGCTATGCCTCAAACTTCAAGGATAAACAGATTGCCTTTCACCACGCCGTACGGATACTTTTCTGGTAGTAAGCCATCGGCACTGCCCTAGAGTGATGGACTCTACTGCTGGGGCGTTGATTCCCGGCTTATGCAGCTCCGAGACAGGGGGATCCATCCATCTGTCTTGGTTCTTCGGAATAGGTTTAGCCACTGTTGCCGGTATTTTATCTTCGGTGATGAGAAGGGAACACAGATTGTGATTGCTTCACAAAGAACAGCATCCGTAAACGAACATCCCCGAACTCCTACCGCTATGAGAACTCTTTTCGGATATGATCGGCGCAACAGTTATGTTGAAGACGAATCGTGACTCCTTCAGGATATCGTGATTTGGTGTTCCGGCATGTGCTGCAGGTGCAGCGAATTCTGAACCTGTGAGAAGGCGAGACAGATGAAGAGAGGGATGGCAGTCTGGTTCGTATCTGGAATAGTACTTCTGCAAGCTGCCGCAGGTTTCGAGATCGCCACAGTGTACTATCTAGGTGATTGCCTTCCCTCATCCAGCCCAATCGGCTACATAAGCGATGACCCGGCCCTGTATGTGGTCGCCGTCCCCGCTACCCGTCACCAGGGATGGTTCACGCAGGACGAGGTTGACAGGGCACTCAGGCTTTACATGCCCAGAACCTACGATCAGCTGGCGGAGGGGGATCTGATCCTTCTGAGTGACGTCAGGGCGGACACCCTCTCGACGAGGTGGTTAACGTGGTTCTCAAGGGGGATCGTGGAGGACGGGTTGTCCCTGATGATGATCGGAGGCATCCTCTCCTTTGGGGGGTACACGGACTCGCCGTCTTGGGGGATGACTACAATCGGTCCCCTGCTTCCGGTGGAGCTTGTCGAGAGGGAGACCGTGGATATCGATTGGAGGCCCGAGATCGTCACGCCCGAGGATCCCCTGATCAGCGCCCTTCCCTGGAGGAGTTGCCCACACTTCGGGGGTTATAACAGGGTGGGACGCAAGGAGGGCGCGAAGCTTCTGGCCACGACCAACGATAAACAGAGGAACCCGTTCATGGCGTTCTCGAATGTGGGGACGGGTAGGAGCTTCGCTTTCTGCACCGACTGGACGCCCGGGTGGGGGGTGGAGTTCATGAAGTGGGACTACTACCCCGATTTCACCGTCTACTCGGTCTACTACTCCCTTGGACGGCGGGTGCCACAGGACCTCCAGCTAATGCACAGGGTGAGAGCCGAGTTCGTCGGATACACCATGGAGAGGTCAGTACTGGTATCGCTTCTGGATTTCGTGGCGAGGCTGGGAGGCAACACGGTGCCATTAGAGAACGAGATATCATCGGCTCAGGTGGAGAGGGAGAGGGCCGATGCCCTCTATCTTGAACAGGACTACGAGGGCTGTCTCGAGGCCCTGGAGGATGCGAAGGCCGAGCTGAAGAGGATCTCGGAGGATTCGATGAGGGTCAAGGAGAGGGCCCTGATGTGGATCTGGATGGTGGAGTGGCTGGTTGTCACCGCAACGGCCATGGTCTGCGGCTTCGTGCTCTGGACCCTGATGGTCAAGAGGCGCCTGTACCGGGAGGTCTCCGCCACCAGGAGCCGATCTTAAGGGCCAGCTCCAGTGCCTGAATCTGAGAATTTCCCTGATATCTCAACTCCCATCCGGATATTTCCAGCACCTTGATTTGATCGATATGAGCTTCCCACCGTACGGCCAGAGAAGGTCAGTCCGGCAGATACGCCCCCAAATTCCTCAACCTCTTTCGAAGCTCGTCGCTTTGCACCCGATGTATATCTCCCCCATCCACCGCCATAGCGGCAGCTATTCCAGCGGCCTCCCCGGTATTGAGGCAGCAGGCCATTATCCGTATGCTGCCATTTACCTGTCTGTCAGTCGAGATGCACCTCCCGGCGACGAGCACGTTCTTCAGCTTTCTGGGCGTCAGGCACCGGTAGGGCACCCCGAAGCTCTCCCCCTTCCCGAGCTTGGCCATCTTGCCCTTGATTTCCCCCCGTATCTCCTCCATCGACTTGCGGGCGAGGGCCTGAGAGGCCTTCTTGCCCGAGTGTACATCGATTCCGTACGCATTACGGCAGATCTCATCGTCGAAGCTCCGACGATCGATATAGTCCTGGATCGTCAGGTAGTAATCCCCCATGATCCTCCTGGTCTCCCGGGCCCCGATCAGGCCACCGGTCGCGACCAGAAACGAGTTGGAGAAGGCCGGATGAAGCCTCGAGAACGCCTCGTGATACTCGGCCGCCATCTTTCGGCCGAGGATCAGGTTCCGGGATATGCTCTCGGGATCGGTGTTATCCAGATCGTAAACGTGGCCGGTGTTGAAACCGTATGTTCCCGGCCCGATCTTGATGTTGCAGGAATGGAGATCGACTATATTTGGGTACTCCTTGGATCTTATGGCTGTGTGCACCGGGCTCTCCGGATCATGGAAGTGGACACTAGGGCCCCTTGATAGAACTTCCTCATCAACGTTGGAGATCGCAAAACAGAGGCTGCCGGGCTGCATCTGGCCCGACTCGTCCCCTTTCTCGTACTCGCCCCCGGCCCATGCTGCTAGATCCCCGTCCCCGGTGCAGTCCACATAGACACTGGCTCTAGCGGCGGAGAAACCCATCTTGCTGGAAAGTATCAGGGCATCTACCTCGCCGTCGCTCGTCTTCTCCACGCCGGTGAGCCTTGTGCAGAACATAACCTCCGCCCCCAACTCGCGAACCATATCGTCATAGACCCTCTTGAGCAACTCGGGGTCGATAGCGGGAGTTGCCAGGGGGTTCTTCTCCATCTCGGCCTTGAGATGCGGCGTACCGTCCCTGCAGGCATGTAGCACCTTCTCTGCCAGCCCGCGGGCTATGATCCTCTCGCCGTCGCTGTATCCGCAGAACCATGGAACCAGCCCCATGGTACCCATTCCTCCGAGTGCTCCGGTCGCTTCGACCAGCAGTGTCCTTGCCCCCTCGCGAGCGCTTGCCGCTGCCGCAGCACATCCTGACGGGCCTCCGCCGACCACGATCACGTCCCAGGAATCCTCAAGTGGTATCCTGCGTTCTTTCAGAAGATAATCCTTCAATTGAGCTACCCGGAATGGCTAGACACCCTTCCCTATTATCTCTTGATGATTCTCTTTGATCCGCCTGGCAGGCAACCCTCGAAGAATGGCGTTAGCTACCGAGCGGGGAACTCAGCCCCTGACCTCTCGGTGCCACATACAACAACCTGGCTGCCAACTCTTACTCAAGATGACTACCAGGATGCGCAGGTCCTGCGGCGAAAGCTTTATGGATCTCCTTGATACTGAAGAACGGGAGTGTCCACCTGAAACCAGCCGAGATACCGAGACCGACGCCCCAGCAACTGGCATGGCAAAAGATGGAGATGGCGGCCTTCGCCCACTTCGGTCCCAACACCTTCACCGACAGGGAGTGGGGAGACGGCACCGAGGACCCCGGCATCTTTGATCCATCTGAGCTGGATGCCGGTCAGTGGGTCAGGTCTTTCAGCTCAGCGGGGATGGGAATGCTGATTGTCACGGCAAAGCACCACGACGGTTTCTGTCTTTGGCCGAGCCGTCTGACCGAGCACTCGGTGAGGAGCAGCCCATGGATGGATGGGAAGGGGGATGTTGTGGGGGAGGTCTCGGAGGCATGCCGTAGGGAGGGAATGGGATTCGGCATCTACCTTTCTCCCTGGGACCGCCACGAGGAGACCTACGGGACAGCGGCCTACAACAGATACTTCCTTGGCCAGCTCAGAGAACTCCTCACGGGCTACGGTCCGGTGGCGGAGGTTTGGTTCGACGGCGCCTGCGGGGAAGGTCCCAACGGCAGGAAGCAGGAATACGACTGGGGAGCCTACTACCGGCTGGTTAGAGACCTACAGCCTCAGGCCCTAATTGCCATATGCGGCCCTGACATCAGATGGGTTGGGAATGAGAGCGGCGTCGCCGGCGAGGACGAGGCCAGCAGCCAACAGGTTCCCCGGG
>Ga0180432_10006124_pt1 | contig 15736 bp, 16 predicted proteins | sample SS_ome_10_FD_132414 | JGI IMG/M metagenome (GOLD analysis project Ga0180432, IMG submission 132414) | Hypersaline lake sediment archaeal communities from the Salton Sea, California, USA - SS_1_MS_2 metaG | ecosystem: Environmental > Aquatic > Non-marine Saline and Alkaline > Hypersaline >... | reverse complement strand
TACCCGCCGCCTGCATTCAGCCCTGGGATATCTCAGCCCCGCCCAGTTCGAGGACAACCACGCCCGCCTCCCTGTCAAAACCGCCGCATGATCGTGTCTACCCCTAGGGGCGCACTCCATCTGGGGTGCGAAGATCGGCTGAGGATTGACGCGAACGACTGTCAAGCTTCTGCCTGCAGTAGAGCAGCAATGTCTGCGGCTGATACATCTGACGCAGGCTTATGTATTGTTCTCCGCATCTCACGGAAGTCGAGCAAGACGATCCTGACTTCAGTTGCCGGTCCCTCGCAGCCAGGGTCGGTGCATATCGTTTGACGGACCGACACGAGGCACTGCAGGCCGTTTCCCAGACTGTTTCGAACGAGGCGCTTGATGCGTTGGGTATGCCAAAGCGTCTCGGCTGTCTGCCGCCATGTACATTCCTGCATCATTGCTCCTTCCAGAACGGAGCGGGGCTTTCGGCAGCAGCGACGGCACCCAACCCGCCCGCGCTTTTCGCCCGGAGACGCCGTATCGGCGAGAATTCATCCAGTATCGGATCGTCGCGGTGCACGGCGGCGGATGTGAGGCCGAAGGCGCCCATCCTGGCAAGAAGGCAAGGTGACGGAGTCTGACGCGTCTGGATGTCTTTGGTGACGTCGCCACGATGCGTGAGAACGCGAATGCTCCCACGCGACGTGAGCATGAGGGCGTCAAGTCCGTGCGGCGCGGCGTCCAGTACTTCGCTGACCACGGTCACTTCGGGCTCGCTGTGACGCATGCGCCAGAAAAACCCGGACATGACGCTTGCCGCGTCTGCAGCACCGGGTCCGATCGTCAGGTCGACGCCTGCGTTGCGCAAGACCCGAAAGCCACCACCGTTGACGCGAGGCTCGGGGTCCTGAATGGCGCACACGACGCGCGCAATTCCGGCTCTGATGATCGCGTCGGCGCAGGGCGGGGTCTTGCCCCAGTGGCAGCAAGGCTCCAGCGTCACGTAGAGGGTGGCGCCCTTTGCGGCGGCACCGGCCCGGTCAAGCGCCACCCTTTCGGCGTGCGGCCGTCCTCCCGACTGTGTGGCGCCTTCTGAAATGACAAGACCGTCCCTCACGATGACGCAGCCGACCGGCGGGTTCGGCCAGACATGACCGCGCATCTGCATGGCCAGTGTGAGCGCATGCTGCATCCAGCGATGATCCTCAAAGTTTCGTGGGGTTGGGGGCATCGCCATACACGTCGTTCGGATCAAAGGTCTTCTCTGCCTCCAGCAGTGTGAGAGGCTTGCCGGCATTCTGTCCTGTCGGGACAGCGCGGTAAAAGCAGGACCGATAACCGACATGGCAGGACGCCCCCGAACCGGCGACCTCGACACGGAGCCAGAGCGCATCCTGATCATCGTCGATCCGTGCCTCGACCACCTGCTGCAAGAGGCCGGACGTCGCTCCCTTGCGCCAGATGACCTGGCGCGCACGGCTGAAGTAATGGGCCTGCGCCGTTTCGATCGTCAGCCGCAGCGCCTCTGCATTCATCCAGCCCAGCATCAGCACCTCGCCAGTGCGCGCGTCACTGGTGATGCACGGCAAAAGCCCGTCCGGACCGAACTTCGGCGCGAGCTCGTCGCCCTCTTCGACCTGCTCAACACTACGTCGCGGTTTGAACTCGACTGCCGTCATGGACACCCCCTTGTGGAATAGTATGTTATAACGTAACACTCTACACGCTGCGAGACGGCAATGCAAAGCGAGAGGTGTGGCCATGGAGAGCCGTGACGATCGGGTGCCGGTGACCCTGCTCACCGGGTTTCTGGGCGCGGGCAAGACGACCCTGCTGAACCGCCTGATCCGCGACCCGGAGGCGGGACGCATCGCGGTGGTCATGAACGAGTTCGGGGATGTCGGGCTTGATCATGACCTGATCGAGGTGGCGACGGAGGAAACAGTGCTGATGCAGTCGGGCTGCCTGTGCTGCTCGATCCGTGGCGATCTGGCGAAAACGATGGCCTCGCTCATGGCGCGTCGCAAGCGCGGAGAGCTGGCCTTCGACCGGGTCGTGATCGAGACCACCGGGATCGCGGATCCGGGGCCGATCCATCATACGCTGATCGTCGATGACCTGATCGCGCCGCATTACCGGATGGACGGGATCGTGACGCTGGTTGATGCCGCCAACGGCCCGCGCACGCTCGATGCGCAGTTCGAGGCGGTGAACCAGGTAGCCATGGCCGATCTGCTTGTCATCACCAAGGCCGATCTTGTCACCCCCCAAGAGCTTGACCGTTTCAAGACGCGGCTGCACGGGATCAACAGCACGGCAGCGCACTTACATGCTGATCACGGGCAGATCGCTCCCGGACGCCTCTTCAACCTGACGGCCATGCGCGAGAGCGTGACCCCGGATGCGCTGTCGGACTGGTTGGGCACGTCCAGCCCCGACCCTGACCCGCTCGCGGGCCTGTCGGGCCTTGCAACCAAGTCAACCGCCGCAAAGCCCCTGACCGTCGGGGGTTCAAATGACCACCACGACAGCCGCATCGGGTCTGCTTCCATCGAGGTGACCGAGCCGATCCCGGCCGAGGTCTTCGACTTCTGGCTTGATACTTTGATCGCGCTCAAGGGCCCGGATATTCTGCGAATGAAGGGCATCGTGCACGTGGAAGGTATCGAGTGGCCCTTCGTGTTTCACGGGGTCCAGCATATCTTCGACGCACCCGTGCCGCTGAAATCTTGGTCGGGCGCGGACACCACAAGCCGTGTCGTGGTGATCGCGCGCGACATCGACAAGGGCGATCTGAAAGCCAGCCTCGAGACGCTTCGCATGAAGCCGCAGCAGGCGCGCACGGACGGCATGATGGTCCACACCACAGAGATGCCGTTCTAGACAATGCTGCGCCTGTTCAACTCCATGGGCCGAACCCTCGATGCGGTCACGCCGCGCGACGCCGACCACGTCCGGATGTATGTCTGCGGGCCGACGGTCTACTCTTACGCCCATATCGGCAATGCACGGCCCGCTGTCGTGTTTGACGTGCTGGCGCGCCGGCTGCGCGCGCAGTTTTCGCGCGTGACCTATGCGCGCAACATCACCGATGTGGATGACAAGATCATTGCCGCCGCGGCGGCAGATGGTGTCGGTTGCGAAGCAGTCGCCGCGCGGTTCACCACCGCCTACCACACCGACCTGGCGGCCCTGAATGTTGCGCCACCGGATATCGAGCCGCGCGCAACGGGTCACATTCCGCAGATGATCGCGATGATCGAGGAATTGATCGCCCTCGATCGCGCCTACGCGGCAGAGGGGCATGTCCTGTTCCACATTCCCTCTTGCCCCACCTACGGGCGGCTATCGGGCGCCAACCCTGACGACATGCTGGCGGGGGCACGGGTCGAGGTGGCACCGTGGAAACGTGATCCGCGCGACTTCGTGCTCTGGAAGCCCTCCCACGCCGCAGAGCCCGGGTGGGACAGCCCCTGGGGCGTGGGGCGGCCCGGCTGGCACATCGAGTGTTCCGCCATGATCCGGGCACATCTGGGCGAGGGCATCGACATTCATGGCGGTGGGATCGACCTACGCTTTCCCCACCACGAGAACGAGATCGCCCAAGGCACCGACGCCCGGGTCTGGGTTCATAACGGGCATGTCACGGTGTCCGGCGCCAAGATGTCGAAGTCGCTCGGCAACGTTCTCCTGGTGCGCGATCTTCTGTCCGACATGCCGGGTGAGGCGATCCGCTACGCGCTTCTGTCCGCCCATTACCGTCAACCGCTTGACTGGAGGCCCGAGACACCGCGCGCGGCCCGCGCCGCGCTCGACCGGCTCTATGGCGCGCTGCGCGACCAGCCGCATGCGAGGGCGCGGGCCGAGGATATGGCGCCGGTTCTCGCGGCGCTGGACGATGACCTGAACACGCCCGGTGCGCTGGCCGCCCTGCATGGTCTTGCAGCACAGGTGCATGCATCCGCCGATCCAGGCCGTCGCGCCGCGCTTGCAGCGGCCTTGCGGGAGGCGGGGGCCTTCATGGGCCTGTTGCAGCAAGACGCGCGGGCTTGGGCACAGTCGGGCGCGGGCGACGCCGACCGGATCGAGGCGCTGGTCACAGCGCGTCAGCAGGCCCGCGCCGCGAAGGACTGGGCGCGCGCCGACGCGCTGCGGGCCGATCTCGCGGATTTGGGAGTTGAGATAGAGGACGCGGGCGGCACAACCCGCTGGCGGGTGCGCGCATGAGGGCGGCGCTCATCTGGCTTCTGATCCTGCCCATCCGGGCCTACCGGCTGTTGCTGTCGCCGTGGCTTGGCCATGCCTGCCGATTTCAACCGAGTTGTTCCGCATACGCCATCGAGGCGCTGGAAGCCCACGGCCCCCTGCGGGGCCTGTGGCTGACCCTACACCGACTCGCACGCTGCAATCCCTGGGGCGGGTGCGGCTACGACCCGGTTCCTTCCGCCAGACCTCGAAAGACCGACCCGTGATCCATATCCGTTTGCCCGACGGCGCCATACGCGCGCTCACACCCGCCAGCACCGCGGCCGACCTTGCGTCGGCCATCAGCCCGAGCCTTGCAAAGCGCACGGTCGCAGCGGTCGTGGACGGGCAGTTGGCCGATCTGACGACCCCCTTGCCGGACGCGGCTGCGGTCGAGCTTGTGCCCCGCGACGATGCCCGTGCGCTGGAATTGATCCGTCACGACCTCGCCCACGTTCTGGCCGAGGCGGTGCAAACCCTCTGGCCCGGCACGAAGGCCGCGATCGGCCCGGCCATCGCGCATGGGTTCTACTACGATTTCGAGCGCGACACGCCGTTCACCCCCGAAGACCTGCCCGTGATCGAGCAGAAGATGCGCGAGATCATCGCCGCACGCAGGCCATTCACGCGTGAAGTCTGGTCGCGTGATGCGGCCCGCGCCCATTTCGAAGCGGCCGGCGAGACCTGGAAGCTCGAACTGCTCGACTCCATTCCCGAGGGTAAGCCGGTCACGATCTACCGCCAGGGCGACTGGCTCGACCTGTGCCGCGGCCCGCACATGCGCCACACCGGCGATGCCGGCACTGCCTTTGCCCTGACCCACGTGGCCGGCGCCTATTGGCGCGGTGACGCGACGAAGCCGATGCTGAGCCGCATCTATGGCGTCGCCTTCGCCGATCAGGCCGCACTCGATGGTCATTTGGCCATGTTGGCTGAGGCGGAAAAGCGGGATCACCGGCGGCTTGGCCGCGAGATGGACCTGTTTCATTTCGAAGAGGTCGCGCCGGGGGCCGTGTTCTGGCATCCGCGCGGCTGGCGGCTGTTTCAGACGCTGATCGGCTACATGCGCACCCGCCAGGAAGAGGCCGGGTATGTCGAGGTCAACTCCCCCGACATCATGGATCGCGCGCTGTGGGAGACCTCCGGGCACTGGCAGAACTATCGCGCCAACATGTTCCTTGCGCAAACTGAGGACGATCGCGACTACGCGCTCAAGCCGATGAACTGCCCCGGTCACATGTTGATCTACGGACAGGGCACGAAGAGCTACCGCGATCTGCCGCTGAAACTGGCCGAATTCGGCAAGGTGCATCGCTACGAGCCGTCCGGCGCCCTGCACGGGCTCTTGCGCGTGCGCAGCTTCACCCAGGACGACGCGCATATTTACTGCACACCCGACCAGCTCACCGAGGAGTGCCTGAAGGTCAACGACCTGGTCCTGTCGATCTACCGCGATTTCGGCTTCACCGATGTGCGGATCAAACTGTCCACCCGCCCTGAAAACCGCATCGGCAGCGACGACAGATGGGACCGGTCGGAAGGCGCACTTCGCACGGCGCTTGATACTGCAGGCCATGCCTATAGGATTTTTGAGGGCGAAGGGGCCTTTTACGGGCCAAAGCTGGAATATGTCCTGCGCGACGCCATCGGACGCGACTGGCAGTGCGGCACGCTGCAGGTGGATTTCAACCTGCCGGAGCGCTTCGGCTCGAGCTATGTCGCGCCCTCGGGCGAAAAGCTCCCGCCCGTCATGCTGCACCGGGCGCTTTTCGGCTCGCTCGAGCGGTTCACCGGTATCCTGGTCGAGCACCACGCCGGCCATCTGCCGCTCTGGCTGGCCCCTGCGCAGGTCGTGGTGGCGACCATCACGGGCGCCGCGGATCTATGGGCGGCCGATGTCGCGGAAACCCTGCGCGAGGCCGGGCTGCGCGTCGAGACCGACCTGCGCAACGAGAAGATCGGCTACAAGGTCCGCGAGCACGCCCTGAAAAAAGTGCCGGTCCAGATCGCCCTCGGCGCGCGCGAGGCGGACGAGCAGACCGTCACCCTCCGCCGCCATGGTGCCACTGAGACGCAGACCATGCCCCTGTCCGAGGCTGTCCAGGCCCTGGTGCAGGAAGCCAAAGCGCCCGGGGGTGCATGATGGACAGGCGGCCGCTTCCAACTTTGTCGATCTGCCTGAGGTGCCGTGACGGGCGGGAGGCGGCGCATGGGGACATGCGAGGCGGCGCACGGTTGGCCGAGGCAGTTTGCGGCCTCGTGGCGCGGCAGGGCTGCGACGCCAATCTGCGCGGCGTGCGTTGCATGAGCCAGTGTAAGCGGTCCTGTGTCGTGTCGCTGACCGCGCCCGGCGCCTTCACCTATGTCTTTGGCGATCTCGACCCCGAGGTGCCCGATCACGCTCAGGCCATTCTCGACCTGATCCCGCTCTATCGAAACGCGCCCGAGGGGTTTCTGGCCCTCGATGCGCGGCCCGCGCCGCTGCGCGCTTCCATTCTCGGCCGTTTGCCCCCCATCTGGACGAACAGCGAGCTTGTGACGGAGCTGAGCTTAACAGTGCCAGCAGGAACCTGCCGATGAGTTGTCCCGATCCCGCGCCCGCCGCATTGGAACTCGATGCCGTGAGCTGGGGCGACGGCATCCTGCATTCGGTGAGCGTCAAAGTGCAGCCCGGCCGCGTTCTTGGTGTTCTCGGCCCGAACGGCGCCGGCAAATCGACGTTGCTGCGGCTCGTATATCGCTATCACAGGCCGCGAACAGGTCGCGTCCTGATCGACGGCGCCGATATCCACGCCATGCCACAGCGGCAAGTGGCGCGACACGTCGCCGCCGTTCTTCAGGAACAGCCCACGGATTTCTCCCTGACCGTGGCGGAGATCGTGGCGCTCGGCCGTGCGCCGCATCGGCAGGGATTCTCCGGCCTGTCGGAGCGCGACCACCACCTTGTGGACCATGCGCTTGACCGGCTGGATCTCCACGGCCTTGCCCATCGCACGATGGGTGCCCTCTCGGGCGGCGAGCGGCAGCGCGTCATGGTCGCCCGCGCGCTGGCACAGGAGCCGGCCCTGATCGTGCTCGACGAGCCGACGAACCATCTCGACATCCGGCACCAGTTGCAGGTGCTGCGGCTCGTGCGGGGCCTCGGGATCACGGTCGTCGCGTCGCTGCACGATCTCAATCTCGTGCATCGCTTTGCCGACGATCTGCTGGTGCTCGAGAACGGGCACCCGCTCGCCGCCGGCACCACGTCCGAGGTGCTGACCCCCGACCTGATCGCCCGCGCCTTCGGCGTGCGGGCCGTTCCGCGCGGATCGGCGCGGTTCGATTTCGCTCTTTTCGACGACCAGCAACTGAAAGTGGCAGAATGAAACACCTCCCCATCGCACTGAGCGCGCTGTCGCTTCTGGCAGCAAGCCCCGTACTCGCCCATCCCGTGACCGTGCAGAGCTGCGATCGCGAGGTGACGTTCGACGCGCCGCCGGAACGGGCGGCGTCCAACGACGTGAACCTGACCGAGATGATGCTCGTGCTCGGCCTGACCGACCGCATGGTTGGCTACACCGGGATCTCGGGCTGGAACAAGCTGGACGAAGACATGCGCGCGGGCGTCGCCGAACTGCCCGAACTGTCGGAGCGCTACCCGTCGCGCGAGGTGTTGATCGGGGCCGATCTGGATTTCTGGTTCGCCGGCTGGAACTACGGCATGCGCGTCGGCGGCGAGGTCACGCCCGACACGCTCGCCCCCTTCGGCATCGATGTCTACGAGCTGACCGAAAGCTGCATCCACATCATGGACCGCGAGCGCATCGCGATCGATGACATGTTCACCGATATCCGCAGTCTCGGCACGATCTTCGGCGTGGAAGATCGGGCCGACGCGCTGATCAAAGGATGGCAGGCGGACCTGGCCGAGATCGCCGAAACGATCCCCGAGGGCGACCCGCTGCGGGTCTTCGTCTATGACAGCGGCGAGGACACGCCCTTCACGGCCGGGCGCTATGCGATGCCGACCGCGATGATCGAGGCCGCGGGCGGTCGCAACATCATGGACGATGTGGAAAGCTCCTGGACCCGCGTCGCCTGGGAGCCGGTGGTCGAACGCAACCCCGAGGTCATCGTCATCGTCAACTATGGCGAGGTCACGGCCGAGGAGAAGATCGACTTCATGCGGTCCAATCCGGCTTTCGCCGATATCGACGCGGTGGTGAACGACCGCTTCGTCGTGCTCGAATACGTGGAGGCGACGCCGGGGCCGCGCAACATCCGCGCTATCCGCACGCTCGCTGCCGCCTTCCACGGGGAGTGATCGGCTGATGCGCACCGTTCCAGGGTCTGAAAGCGCCGCCCCCGCACTTGCGTCGCAGGCGCGCCTGTCGACGCTCCCGCGGCCGGTGCGCGCGGCGGGGTGGCTCACCGGGTGTGCGGCGCTGGTGCTGTCGATCTCTGCGGCGATCAGCCTTGGCGCGGTTGCGATTCCGCTCGGCACGGTCTGGGGTGTTCTGCTGGAGCGTACCGCACCTGGACTGATCGAGCCCGGCTGGTCGGCTGGGCGCGCGGCGATCGTCTGGGATATCCGGCTGCCGCGCGCGCTGCTCGCGGCGCTGGTGGGCGCGGGGCTGGCGCTGGTGGGGGCCGTTCTGCAATCGGTCACGCGCAACCCGCTGGCCGACCCGCATCTGCTGGGCATTTCCTCGGGCGGGGCCTTCGGGGCCATTCTCGCGCTCTTGCATACCGGCATGTTCCTCGGGCCGGCCACGGTGCCGACAATGGCCTTTCTGGGGGCGCTCTGCGCCACAGGGATCGTGCTGACGCTGGCCAGTTTCGCCAACGCAACCAGCGCCGACCGCCTCGTGCTGACCGGGGTCGCCGTGTCCTTCATCGTGATGTCTCTGGCCAATGCCCTGATCTTTCTGGGGGATCCGCGCGCCTCGCATACGGTCGTCTTCTGGATGCTGGGCGGCCTCGGGCTCGCGCAGTGGTCCTATCTGCTGTTTCCCGCGCTTGTCCTGCTTGGGGCAGGCGTCTGGCTGCGCAGCGTCGCGCCGAGTCTGAACGCCATGACGATTGGCGACGAAAGTGCAGCGACACTGGGCATCCCCGTGGCGCGCTTCCGGCTTGCCGTGTTCGTGGCCGGCGCGCTGGTGACAGGCGTCATGGTCGCCTATTCCGGCGTGATCGGCTTCGTGGGCCTGATGATTCCGCATATCGTGCGGCTTCTGGTGGGGGGAGACGCGGCGCGCGTGGTGCCTGTGTCCATGCTCGCAGGCGCGATCTTTCTCATCTGGGCCGACATCGCCGCGCGCACATTGATGCGGCCGGAGGACATTCCCATAGGCGTCATCACGGGGCTGGTCGGTGGGGCCTTCTTCATCTGGCTGCTGAGGCATCGCTCCAGTCGGATGTGAAGTTACTGCCAGCGTCGCCACCCAGATCTTGTTTCACACCCGGCGAAACTGCGCTGCAACGACCGAAAGGCGCGATGCTTGATCGTCTTCGATCGCCGTCTTGAATATATGGTATGTTATAATATACGCTCCAATCATCGCTCGACGGAGGCCATCATGGGCAAGCGCGGTGAGAAGATGCAGGCGGACGTGCTGGCGGTTCTGCGTCGCCGCGGCGGCCCGCTGTCCGCCTACGAGGTGCTGGACGCGCTGCGCGAAAGCTATCCCAGGATCGCGCCGCCCACGATCTACCGCGCCCTTGCGGCCCTGACGGAACGGGGGCGCGTGCACCGGCTCGAATCGATGAACGCCTTCATCGCCTGCCAGTGTGACCGGCACATGCAGGCCTCGATCCTGTCGATCTGCGACGATTGCGGAACGGTGGAAGAGAGCGTCGCCCCTGATCTGCTCGACGCGCTTTCGAGCGTGGCCGGCAAGTCCGGCTTCCGGCCCGCACGGCATGTGATCGAGATCCATGGGCTTTGCGCGTCCTGCGGCGCGGGACAGGTGCCGGCATGACGTCGTTGCGACCCGCCCTTCGCCTGCTCCTGCTCGGGGCCGGTCCCCGGCTGGCTGGTGCGGCGATCATCGTTGCTTTGCTGTGGCTGGGCTTCGTCTGGGCCACGTCCAGCCCGGGGGCACCATGACCGTCGCGCTCACGTTCCGCAACCTGACGCTGGGCTACGATCGGCACCCGGTGGTCCACCACCTGGAGGCAAAGATTGCCGAGGGCAGCCTGACGGCCGTCGTCGGCCCGAACGGGGCGGGCAAGTCGACCTTGCTCAAGGGCGTGATCGGCACGCTTGCGCCTCTCGAGGGGCGCATCGCGCTCGCCGGTATCAACCGCGACGACATTGCCTATCTGCCCCAGCAGTCCGACATCGACCGCTCGTTTCCGATCTCGGTGCGGGATCTGGTGGCCATGGGGCTCTGGCGCGAGATCGGGCCCTTCGGCCGCCTGCGCCCGTCCCACCGCGACCGCGTCGCCGCGGCGATCTCGGCCGTCGGTCTGACCGGGTTCGAGGATCGCCCCATCGGGGCGCTGTCCGGCGGGCAGATGCAGCGTGTTTTGTTCGCCCGGCTCCTGCTGCAGGAGGCGCGGCTGGTGCTGCTCGACGAGCCGTTCACAGCGATCGACGCCCGCACCATGGCCGATCTTCTGGGCATCGTGCGCCGCTGGCATGGCGAGGGGCGCACGGTGCTCGCCGTGCTGCACGATTTCGAGACGGTGCGCGCAAATTTCCCCGAAACGCTGATGCTGGCGCGCGAGCTCGTGGCCCACGGGCCCACGGCGGAGGTGCTGACGGCCGAGAACCAGTTCCGCGCCCGGACCATGGCCGAGGCGCCGGACCCGGAGGCAGGCGTCTGCGACCGGGGCGCGGCATGATCTGGGACGCCGTCATCCAGCCCTTCGCCGATTTCGGCTTCATGCGCCGCGCGCTGCTGGGCTGCGTCGCGATCTCCGTCGGCGCGACGCCAGTGGGCGTGTTCCTGATGCTGCGGCGAATGAGCCTGACCGGCGACGCCATGGCCCACGCCATCCTGCCGGGCGCGGCGGTCGGCTACCTCGTGGCGGGCCTCTCGCTCGGGGCCATGACCATCGGTGGCATGATCGCCGGCATGGCGGTGGCGCTCCTGTCGGGCTTCGTCACGCGGGCGACGGCGCTGCGCGAGGATGCGAGCCTCGCGGCCTTCTACCTGATCTCGCTCGCGCTCGGCGTGCTGATCGTCTCCACGCGCGGCAGCAACGTGGATCTGATGCATGTGCTCTTCGGCACGGTGCTGGCGCTTGACGATGCGGCGCTGATCCTGCTCTGCAGCCTCGCCAGCCTGTCGGTGGTCACGCTCGCGCTGTTGTTCCGCCCGTTGGTGCTGGAATGCGCCGATCCACAGTTCCTGCGCTCGGTCAGCGGGCTCAGCGCGGTGACGCATTTCGTTTTCCTCGCGCTCGTCGTCATCAGCCTCGTCGGCAGCTTCCAGGCGCTCGGCACGCTCATGGCCGTGGGCATCATGATCCTGCCCGCCGCCGCCGCGCGGTTCTGGGCGACCGGGATCGGCGGGCTGCTCGTCGCGGCCATTGCGGTCGCGATCCTCGCGAGCCTGAGCGGGCTGCTGCTTTCCTACCATTACAGCCTGCCGTCCGGGCCGGCGATCATCCTCGTGGCGGGGCTCGCCTACGGGCTGTCGCTGGTGTTCGGGCCGGCCGGCGGTCTCGTCGCGCGCGCCCTGCCGCGCCGCCACCTCGAAGCCTGAAAGGAAGTCCCATGACCAACCGCAGAACCCTGCTGAAATCCGCCACCGCCGCTGTCGCCCTCTCGCTGTGCGCGCCGGCGCTTGCCCAGTCCGACCAGCCGATCCCCGTCGTCGCCACCTTCTCGATCCTCGGCGACATGGTGGAGCGCATCGGTGGCGACCACGTGGCCGTCACGACGCTCGTCGGCCCGAACGGCGACGCGCATGTCTACCAGCCGACGCCGCAGGCGGCCCGCGCGGTGAGCGAGGCCGAGATGCTCGTGGTCAACGGCCTGCAGTTCGAGGGCTGGCTCGACCGGCTGATCGAGGCGTCGGAATTCGATGGCCGCCGCGTCGTGGCGACGGCGGGGATCGAGCCGATCGCCTTCGACGGCGCGCACGACCACGGGCACGGCGACGAGGAGCACGCCCACGAGGATGGGCACGATCATGCGCATGAAGACCATGCGCATGCGGAAGAGGCCGGCCACGACCACGACCACGACCACGACCATGAGGAACATGCCGAGGCCGGTCACGACCATGACCATGACCATGACCACGACGAACAGGCCGAAGCCAGTCACGATCATGGCCACGATCACGAAGATCACGCCGAGGCAGGGCATGACGGCCACGACCACGGCGCCTTCGACCCGCACGCCTGGCAGAGCCTCGACAACGCGGTTGCCTACGTCGACACCATCACCGCCGCGCTGTCCCAGGCCGATCCCGAGAACGCGGCGACCTTCTACGAAAACCGCGCGGCCTATGTCGCCGAGATCGAGGCGCTCGATGCCGAGATCCGCGAGATCGTTGCGGGCCTGCCGGAAGACCGGCGCATCGTGGTCACCTCGCACGACGCGTTCCAGTATTTCGCGCGGGACTACGGCCTGACCTTCCTGTCGCCGCAGGGCATCAGCACCGAGTCAGAGGCCTCGGCTAGGGACGTCGCCCGCCTGATCGAGACGATCCGGGACGAGGGTGTCTCGGCGGTCTTCTTCGAGAACATCGCCGACACGAGGCTGCTGGAACGGATCGCGGACGAGACCGGCGCGACCATCGGCGGCACGCTCTACCCCGGCGCGCTGTCCGAGCCGGACGGCCCGGCGCCCACCTATCTCGACATGATGCGCCACAACGCGACGACGCTCGCGCAGGCGCTGAACTCCTGACCCGAAAGGACCAGACCATGACCGCACAGGTTCCCGTCACCGTTCTCACTGGCTTTCTCGGCGCCGGAAAGACCACCCTTCTGAACCGCATCCTGACAGAGCAGCACGGCAAGAAATACGCCGTGATCATCAACGAATTCGGCGAAACCGGGATCGACAACGATCTCGTCGTGGACGCCGACGAGGAAGTGTTCGAGATGAACAACGGTTGCATCTGCTGCACCGTGCGGGGCGATCTCATCCGCATCCTCGGCGGGCTCATGAAACGCGCCGACAAGTTCGACGCCATCATCGTGGAGACCACGGGCCTCGCCGATCCGGCGCCGGTGGCGCAGACCTTCTTCGTCGACCAGGACGTGGCCGATCGCACGCGGCTCGATGCCATCGTGACGGTGGCCGATGCCGTTCACCTCAACGATCAGTTGGGTGAACATCATGAGGCCGAGGAACAGATCGCTTTTGCCGATGTCGTCCTGCTCAACAAGACGGATCTCGTCGATGTGGACGGCCTCGGCCGCGTCGAGGACCGCATTCGCAAGATCAATCCCTATGCCAAGATCATCCGAACCGACCATTGCGGGGCTGCCCTTGACGAGGTGATTGGCCTTGACGCCTTCAACCTCGAGCGGGTGCTGGCCGTCGAGCCGGATTTCCTGACCTCCGACCACGAGCACGAGCACGACGACGATGTGACGAGCCTCTCTCTCACGGCGGACGCACCTCTCGACCTCGACAAGTTCCAGACCTGGTTCGGGCGGCTCCTCCAGACCCGCGGACAGGACATCCTGCGCTCAAAGGGAATCCTCGATTTCAAGGGCGAGGACGACCGCTACGTCTTCCAGGGCGTGCACATGCTGATGGACGGAGCACCGATGGGCAAATGGCCGGAGGGCGCGCGCCAGTCCCGGATCGTGTTCATCGGCCGCGATCTGGACTCCATGGGGCTTGAGGAAGGCTTCGCGGCATGTCGGGCGGCATGACCGCAGAGGTCACGCGCCAGAACCCGCGCCAGCAGGGCTTTGCCGAGACACAGCTCGAACGGCAGGGCCTTGCGCTCGACACGGGCGCACCGGTCACCGCCGCGCGCGCCCTCGGCGCGGGTGTGGCCGCCGGGTTCGGAGATGGTGTGATCCGGTTCTTCCGTCCGGACGAGCCGCCCGTGATCGTCGGGGCACATGGCGGTCCCGTCCTGAGCCTGGCGGCCGACCCGGGATCGGACGGCGTGCTCACGGGGGGCGATGACGGCAGGTTCCTGCGTGTCTCGCCCGATGGAAACATCGAAGAGATCGCGAGCTTCGGCACGCGGTGGGTGGATTGCGTCGCGGCGGCGCCCGGTTACATCGCCTGTTCCTCGGGCCGGACGGCGCATGTCTGGCGCATTGGCAACACCGCGTCGAAATCCTTTGAGCATCCGAGCACCGTCGGCGGCCTCGCCTTCGACGCCAAGGCGCGTCGGTTGGCCGTCGCCCATTATGGCGGCGCCACGGTCTGGGAACGGGGCGAGCGGCGGTGGAAATCGTCGAAGCTTCTCTGGAAGGGATCGCACGGCGCCGTCGCCTTCAGTCCGGATGGCAAGTATCTTGTGACGGCCATGCAGGAGAATGCCCTGCACGGCTGGCGTCTGCGCGACAAGGCGGACATGCGCATGTCGGGTTACCCGGCGAAGGTGAAATGCTTCGCCTGGGTCGGCGACGCGCCGTGCCTCGCCACGTCTGGGGCCGACGAGGCGATATGCTGGCCCTTCGACGGCAAGGACGGCCCGATGGGACGCCCACCGGCCACCTGCGCCTATGGGGGCAAACAGCTCTGCACGGCCGTGACAGGGCTGGTCGGGCACAACGGGGTCTTCGCCGGCTTTGCCGATGGCAGCGTCCTTGCCGGGTGGCTGTCCGAGGGCGAGCCGCTCGAAGACCTCGTGGTCAAGGGGTCGAGCGGATCGCCCGTCGCCGCGCTCGCGCTTACACCGCAGGGCTGGCTTTTCGTCGGAGAGGAGTCGGGCCGCGTCCTCTGGGTGCGGCTCGGCGCAGACGAGGCATGAAACCCCTGTTCTCGCGCAGCAAGGCGCCAGCCGGTCGGGCGTCAATGGTCAAGGACTGGATCACCAAGCGCCTTGGCCTCTCGGATGCCGACCTCGTTTCGGTCGCCGAACTCGCCTGCCACGAGCCCGGCTGCCCGCCGATCGAGACCGTCGTGACGGTGCACGGCGCGGACGGGCAGCGCCGCACCTGGCGGCTGCACAAGCCTGTGGCCGAGATCACCGAGACCGATGTCGAGGCGCTGGAGGCGCATCCATGACCGGGACGGCGCCGGCACGTCACGACGAAACCTTCGATTGGGCTTGGGACGGGCAGGATCTCACCTGCGCCCTCACGCGCCAGGGCGCGGGGTCGCGCGCGCTTCTCCTGCCGGCGCTGTCCTCGATCTCGACGCGCGAAGAGATGGCGCCGCTGCAAGCGCAGCTGTCAGAGCGGTTCGAGACCCTGGCGCCGGACTGGCCCGGCTTCGGAACCGATGACAAGCCGCGCGTCGCCTGGACCCCCGCCGCCATGGCCGGCTGGCTCGACCATGTTCTGAGCCGCGTCGTCCCGGATCCGGACCTGATCGTCGCCGCGGGCCATGCGGCGGGATACCTGCTGCGCCATTTCGCGGGCGATCCCGCGCGTGCGC
>Ga0180432_10006122_pt1 | contig 15740 bp, 12 predicted proteins | sample SS_ome_10_FD_132414 | JGI IMG/M metagenome (GOLD analysis project Ga0180432, IMG submission 132414) | Hypersaline lake sediment archaeal communities from the Salton Sea, California, USA - SS_1_MS_2 metaG | ecosystem: Environmental > Aquatic > Non-marine Saline and Alkaline > Hypersaline >... | reverse complement strand
GATGAGAAAGGCCCGCGCGCCAGGGGGAAGAGGTAGCGCCCCTTCCAGTCGAAGAGGCGGATCTCGACGAGCCCTCCCGGGTCGGGGATGTGGAGGCGGATGTTCGTGACCCCGTTGAACGGATTGGGCGCCGAGCCCAGCAACCGGAACGCCTCGGGCGGAGGGGGTGGATCGCCGGAGTAGACCACGCCGGGCGCGAGGAAGACATCCGCCCTCTCGTCGGCGCCCACCGAGACGGTCACCGTGACGATCTGCGCCGTATCCGCATCGACAACCCGCGCAAGCCTCCCGCCTGTCACCTCGAACGCCGCCACATCTTCCGGCATCACGAAGTCGACCTCGGCGAACTCGAAAGGCTGAGGCTGAAGGTTCGTGATCGTCGCGCCGTTCGTTCGCCGGCTCCCGTCGTTCGCTTCATGGTACGCCATGGTGAGCTGCTCCCCGGCGCCGCCGGCGGCGACGGAGTTCCGCGCGCCGAGCCTTCCATCGCGCACCGAGATCACCCGGTACCTCCGATTGCCGTCGCAACAGCTCTTGAGCGCCAGGACCGCGGGCCGGTCGGTGATCGATCCACCATCGCTGTGGATGTGGCCGTACAGGATCATGTCGATCCCCATGGCGGCGGGATTCCGAATCTGATTGCTGAAGTCGTAATGATAGAAGACGACCTTACTCGATCCTTCCGGCGCGGAGCCGAGGGCGCGCTCCAGAAAATCAAGCTGGCTGGGGAGGAAGGAACGCCCCCGGTACACCTCGGGGCGCCAGTGATCGTAGTTCAGGTACGCTTCCAATCCGATATAACGGACCGGCCCGTAATCGAAGGTGAAGTCCTGGGTTCGCGCCCCGGCGGCGCCGCCATCCAAGAAAGGCCAGCCGAAAAAACGCCACCAGTTCCGCCGCGCCGACCCGTCCGGGCCGGGCGTGTCGACCCAACCACCCACGTCGTGATTTCCCGCCACCAGATAGACCGGAACGTCCAGCTCCAAAAGCATCCTCTTTCCCCGGGAGTAAACGCGGTGCTCCTCCAGATCCTCCAGCTCGCCTTCGTTGATGTAGTCGCCGGTGATCAGAACGAACTCCGGCCGGATCAGGTTGATGTCCTCGATCACCGCGCGGAAGTCGGCCACCTCCGTCGTGTCCGTCCGCCATCCGCCGCCGGGATAGAAGGTGTGGCCGGGCAGATGCGTGTCCGTCACTTGGACGAAGTAGTAGTCCTCCCGGTACTCGGTGAGAACCTGGACGGCGTGGCGCGCGGTGTCGGGATCGAACGCGAATCCGGAGAGGGCGAGATCGTACAGCTGCTCCGGCATCTCTTGCGGCACGGCAAAGAGGAGCCGCCAGAGATCCGCCGCCTCGTCGTAGACGGCGCTGTTAACGTCTATAGGAAAGACGCGCTTGCCTCTGAGGAGATGCGCTTTCCACGCGCCGCTCTTGCGCGGGGCGCGGGCCAAGACTTCCAGATCTTCCCCCGCTGCCAGGATCGTGGGCACCGTCAGGATCGGGCGCATGATCACCGTCAGCGTGTCGCCCAAGGGATACGGGGAGGCGGGAGCGGCGGGAACCCCGGCGGCGAGCATCAGGACGAGAAGAACCGGCTTAAGAAAGGTCATGGCGCACCCTGGGGGAGGACGGAACCTATTCCTTATCTTACATCAACTCGGGGACACCATACCTATTGTGTCCCCGAATTCTGGCGACCGTCCCGCTCCGGTGGTATCCTGGAGGACGAAGGAGGAGGACGATGAAGAGGTTCCCACCCTTAATGATTCTCCCGGCTCTTCTCCTGCTCGTCGCGGGCGGGTGCGAGGAGAGCCCCACCGGAACGGATGACATCAACGACGAGGCCCAGGCGTTCTTGCACACCACCCTTCCCGAGGTCGTCGCCGGCCGCGACGCTACCGGCTACGCCTCCCTGCTGCACGACGACTTCCGCTTTCTGTTCGTCCAAGGCGAAGGCCCCGGCGATCTCCCCGCCGACTTCTGGGGAAAGAGGACCGAGGCGGCCGTGATGGAGTCGCTCCTGACAAGCCCGAGCGTCACGGATGTTCAGCTCGACATCTCCCTGATCAGCACCGTTCTGGCGGAGTCGCCCGGCGAACCGGGGGTTTGGATGATGGAGGCGTGGACCCTCGCGGGCTTGGGCGTCTCGGTGGCCGCCGCCGAAGGGGATACCACGCACTACGTGGCGGCGGAGATCCAGCTCTTCCTCCTCCGGAAGGAGGCGGACGGGGCGGAGTGGAAGATCTACGAGCAGGCGGGCGGGCCCACCTCGGCCAAGGGAGCGGAGCCCGGAACCGAGGAGATCACGTGGGGCGGATTGAAGAGGCTCTTCTACGCGCCCCTCGATCCACCCGCCACGAGAACGGTCAAGGGAACGGTCTCTCTGGAGTCGGAGGAGACACCGGCGGAGGGGGCGTGGGTGGTCGCGGGCGGCGACTCGGTCGCCACCGATTCGTACGGCCGCTTCACGATGAGCGGCGTCCCGTCGACGGTCTCGTCCATCGCCTGCCGGTGTGCGGGGGCGGCGGAAGCGACCTACCCGGTCGGCGGGGGCGACGATGTGTACCGGATCGAGCTCACCTTGCACCCCGAGCTGACCTTGGCCGCGGCGAACGCCTGGCTGGCCGACTTCGCCGAGGCGTACGCTGCGCGCGACAGCGCGGCATACGCATCCTTCCTCGACTCGGCCTACCAGTTCCAGCTCCTACCCGAGGACGCGGATCCGAGCCACCCGGACCAAGATTGGTGGGACCGGGAGGCGGAGCTCCTCATCGCCGGAAGGATGTTCAACGGGTGGGAGAACGAAGACGAGTGCAAGGTGTACGCCATCGACCTCACCCTGTACGCCAAGACGGTCGGCGAAGACCACACGCCTTATCCCAACAAACCGGCGGGAGAGACGTGGTATCTCGTGAACGCCAATGTCGACCTGGTTGTCACCGCAGACTACCCGTACGGTGATCAGTACGAGTTGATCTATTACATTGTCCTTTCCGAGCAGCAATTTATCCTCCGCCCCGACCCTTCCGGCCCGTCTGGATACCGGATCGCCCGCCAGAAAGACCGGCCGTTTATCAACAAGGGCCTCGGGGCGCTCGCATCCGGGACGGAAGAATCGAGCTGGGGAGCGGTCAAGAGCCTCTGGAGATAGGAAAGAAGGAGCCTTCATGCTGAGCGCCGACGCTTTGAAGATCCGGAACCTGGGAGAGCGAACGCATCCGTCGCCTCTCGACTTCTCCACCCGCCGCGGCGACGGGATCGGGAACTTCATCTTCGACGAGACACGGGTCCGCTCCCACGTGGAGCTCCTCCCCGGCCAGAAGCCGAGGGACGACGTGCTCTACGAGAAGGCGGGACCGCGGGAGATGCTCTACTTCCGCCCCGAACGGACCAAAGCGGCGCTCGTCACGTGTGGGGGCCTCTGCCCCGGCATCAACGACGTGATCCGCTCCATGGTGCTCGAGCTCTACCACCATTACGAAGTCACCCGGATCCTGGGCATCCGCTTCGGGTTTCAAGGAATGAACCCCGATGTCGCCGCTCCGCCGTTCCAGCTCGATCCCGACTTCGTCGAGAACATCCACCGGAACGGCGGAACCGTCCTCGGCTCGTCGCGCGGCTCCCAGCCCGTGGACAAGATGGTCGACTTCCTCCAGGACGAAAAGGTGGACATCCTCTTCTGCGTCGGCGGGGACGGAACGCAGAAGGGTGCCCACGAGATCTGGCTCGAGATCGAACGGCGCGAGGCGAAGATCGCCGTCGTCGGCGTGCCGAAGACGATCGACAACGACATCCCCTTCGTCACGAAGACCTTCGGCTACAGCACCGCCCTGGAAGAGGCGCGCAAGGTGATCGACTGCGCCCATATGGAGGCGAAGGGCCTGCGCAACGGGATCGGCCTGGTCAAGGTGATGGGCCGGGACGCGGGCTTCATCGCCGCCGGCGCCACCCTGGCGAGCCAAGAGGTGAACTTCACGCTCATTCCGGAGATTCCCTTCGAGCTGGAGGGAAAGGACGGTTTTCTCGAGGTGCTCAAGAAGAGGCTCGAGGAGAGGGGCCACGCAGTGATCGTCGTGGCCGAAGGAGCGGGCCAGCATCTTTTCGAGTCCGCCCCTACGGTCCGCGACGCCTCGGGCAACCTCAAGCACAACGACATCGGCCAGCTTCTCAAGGAAGAGATCCTGGAGTATTTCCAGAAGACCAATTTTGATGCAGGCCTAAAATATATCGATCCGAGCTATATCATCCGGAGCGTTCCGGCCAACAGCGATGACCGGATTTTCTGCAACGCCCTGGCCCGGCACTCCGTTCACGCCGGGATGGCGGGGAAGACGGACCTCCTTATCGGGCACTGCCACGACATCTTCCTTCACATTCCGATCCCGACGGCGGTTTCGGCGAAGAAGCGCATCTCCCCCGAAGGGAGGCTTTGGATGTCCGTCCTGGAAACAACCGGGCAGCCCCTCTTCTTCGGACGGAAGGTGGTCGAGGAAGGACCGAACGAGCCGTAGGCGGGCGGCGGACGAGCGCGGCGCCCTCCCGCACACTCCTACTCTCCGGCCGGCGCCCCCCCTTCTCCCGGGAAGAAGAAGACCAGGAAGTCGTCCAACAGGGCGCGCCACTGCCCCCACGAGTGCCCCTCGTTCCGCGCGACCACCATGCGATCGAACCCTCTCTCCTCGAGGAGGGCCGCGAACGCCGGGCCGTCGTCACCGTCACCGATGGTGCCGTAGCTCAGGAAGATCTGGAGCGACCGAAGGGACGGGTCGCGGTAATCGTCGTACGCCTGCCGCCAGCCGCCGAAGGCAGGGGACTGAATCGCCACCTTCTGGAAGAGGTCGGGCATGGTGGCGCCGAAGTACGCCGAGTTCAGCCCGCCCAACGACGTTCCGAGGATCGCCCGCCTCCCGGCGGCCGGATCCGTGTCGTACTTCTTGTCCACCAGCGGGATCAGCTCGTCGGCGACGCAGTTGGCGAACGCCGGGTTGGCGACATACTGGGAAGTCCTCCGGTTGTTGGCCGGGTTCCCGATCTCCCGCGGATCGATGAAGACCGCCACCACCGGCTCGATTCTCTTCTCGGCGATCAGGTTGTCGAGCACCACCACCATGCTTCCCATGTGATCGGCGGCGTACTCGTGCCCGTCGGTGACGTAGATGACCGGAAGCGCGGTGAGGGTGTCGTATCCTGCCGGGGTGTAAACGCGGTAGCCGATCTCGTATCCCAGGTTGAAGCTACGAAACAACTCGGGGTCGCCGAGCGTTCCCCGCGGCAAATCCTCTCTGCGCACCGTCTCCATCGGGTAGACGTAGTCGGGCATACGGAGCTCCGAGTTCGGCCCGAACCCTCCCCACATGATCAGGGGGTTCTCGGGATCGAGTATCCAGTTGCTTCCGTTCAAGAGGATCTTGTAATCGAGACGGGCGTCGCGGGGGAAAGTGCGATCCAACACATAGAGATCCGTATCACCGATACGGAATCCCCACTGAAGATCATCACGCCCCCATCCATTGAAGTCCCCCGGCCATTGGACGAGTCCCCTGTCGCTCCGGCAGAGGAAGGCAACCGAGTCGCCGTGCACGAATGGGATCTGATTGGCATCGGCGAGGGTGCTCCAGAACGAATCCACTTTGGCATCCCTCTCCGTGCCGGCGTCCATCCTTCCAAACGCCATCAACGTCTCCCAGAACTCCTCGAAAGACCGGAACGGTTCACCCCGTTCGAAATGGGGATCGGGTGGGATCATCGGCGCTTCCTCCGGCCGGGCTTCGTCGGGTACGAGCATGAAGGCCACGATCACGAGCCCCGCCAGGGAGACGGGAAAGGGGCGGCTCCACTTCATAAGAATCCTCCTGTCCATCGGTCCTGCTATTCTAACCGCGATCGGGCGCGAGGCCAATGGCCACATCTCCAGCTTGCGCGCCTCGGTGGAACGTTCTATCCTACGTTGGGCACAGTGGGACAGGAGGATTCGACGTGAAACGAACGAGCAGAGCGATATCGCTTCTCGCAGCGACCGCCGCACTTTTCGTCCTGGTCGGCTGCGCGGCCATGAAGGACGGATCACTGGGGACCGTTTTGAGCGGAGGCCAGGCAGGCTCATCCCCGGACGAAGGCACGATTGCCGCGGGATTGAAGGAAGCGCTCCGGGTGGGCACGGAGCGAACCGTGGACCACACGTCGCGCCTGGACGGGTTTCTCGCCAACGAGCTGATTCGAATCGCCATGCCGGAGGAGCTCGAATCGATGGCCGGTTTGCTCCGCACCGTCGGCCTCGGCGGGCAGGTGGACGAGATGGAGGTCGCCATGAACCGGGCCGCCGAGAAGGCCTCCGGGGAGGCGATCGACGTCTTCGTCGGCGCGATCCGGGAGATGACCATCGGCGACGTATATGCCGTTTGGAAAGGTCCCGATGATGCGGCCACGGAGTACTTCCGGGGGAAGACCTCCGACGCCCTGCGATTCCGGTTCCGTCCGATCGTCACGGAGAAGATGGAGGAAGTCGGGCTCGTCCGCGTTTACAACTCCCTGACCGACCGCTACGCGGAGCTCCCGCTGACCACGAGACCCGCTCTCGACCTGGAGGACTACGTGACGGAGAAAACGTTGGGCGGCCTCTTCACCGTGCTCGCCTCGGAGGAGAAGCGCATCCGCGAAGATCCCACGGCGCGGACCACCGACCTTCTTCGCACGGTCTTCGGCGCGCCGAGCGAATAAGAAAGCGCCTCCCCGGGGAGAGGCGCCGTATGTTCGGTTCCGGATCGCTCGCGCTACTGCTTCTCGATCGAGATATCCCCGCTGAACGTCTGGAGCCGGATCCGAAGGTCGCCCGATCCGAGGACGAAGCTCAAGGAAACCGCCGAAACGAACTCCGTCTCCTTGTACTTGCTCGAGCCGAAGTCGCTGTCGATACTTCCGCTGAAGGAACCCGCCTCCACATCCGCTTCGATCCCACCGGGCAAGACGAGGGTGATGTCCCCGCTGTGGGCGTTGATCTTGCACGACCCTTTCTTCGTAAAGCTTCCCCGGAAGGTGATGTCCCCAGAGACCGTGTTCGCCTTCAGTTTGTCGACGTTTTCGCCGTGCAGATCGATGTCGCCGCTCACCGCTTCCACCGATATGTAGCCCCGGGCCTTCTCGATCGAGATGTCACCGCTCACCGAGACAGCTTCGATGGAACCCACCTCGCCGAGCACCGCGATGTCGCCGCTCACCGTCTCCACATCCAACGCCTTCGGGCTGTCCTTCACCGTCACGTCGCCGCTTACTGCGTTGGCTTCGACCTCGCCCTCCACACCGGAGACTTCCACGTCGGCGCTGACACCGCTGGCGTGCACCTCGCACCCCTTCGGCAGGAGGACGCGGATGTGCGATTCCTCGGCACGATCACTCTTCTCCGGGTAGACGACCTTGATCTCGAGCCGCCCGCCTTTCTCCTCGATCTTCAGCTCCTCCACTCCCTCGCCTAAGGTCCCCTCGACACGGACCTCCTTCTTGCTCGTTCCGATGACGCCGATGGAGCCGCTGATGTTGCTGATGAGCACCGTCCCGTCGGCCTTGAACGGGCGGGTCTCGTCTACCCGTTGATCGGCGAATAACGCCGCCGGCGCCGCCCAAGAGAAAAGAACGAGTAGCGCGATCAGCTGCATCCTGCTCACGAAGTTCCTCATCTTTCAACCTCCTGTTCTTCTGCTCCAGGGCCGGCGGCTTCGCCGTACCGGCCGAATTGTGAACTCCCTACGCCCACATGGCGGACTGGGCGATCCGTTCGCCCAGAAACGCGCGCATCCTGCAGAGGTGGGCGAGCCGCCCCGCCAGCTCCGGGTCATCGGCGTTCCGAATCCAAGCCCTTTCGACCTCGGCGATCGCGAGATCGATGATGCGGGCGTTCTCCTCGTAAGTGCGTGAGGCCGCACCATCCCCCCTCGAGGCGGAAAGCGCCCGAGCCACGTCGCCGCCCGTCCCGCCGCACTCTTTTCGGAGGGCAGTCATTACGGCGGCGGAACGGGCGAGGTGGCTTTCCCATCGGACGTTCTCCGTTCTCGTAACCACATCCGGCGCGCCTCGATCTCCGCGCCCGCTCATGAGGCCGATCGCCGCGAGAAGGAGCGCGGCAGCCGCGGCCCAGGCGACCGCTCTTCGTCTCGGCAGGAAGAACCGCCGCGCCGGCGCCTTCGCCGGCGCCTGTCCGATCTCCCCTTCGATGGCGGGCCATAGGTCGCGCTCCGGGAGGATCTCCTTCGGAAGCAAGAGCGCCCGCGCGAGAAGCCGGCGGATCCGCTCGACCTCGCGGCGGCACTCTCCGCACTCCTCGACGTGAGCGGCGACCCTCGCCATCTCCCCCTCGGGGATCTCGCCGTCCACGTACGCGTCGAGCAGCGACCATGCCTCTTCGTGGCTCATCCCGGCGGACATCTCACTCTTTCTCCAAAGTGGTGCGGAGGATCCGCCGCGCCCGATGAAGCTGAGACTTCACCGTGCCCACGGCCACGCCGAGTATCCCGGCGATCTCCTCGTACCGGTATCCGTTCACGTCATGGAGGACGAACACGTCTCTCGCCCCCGCGGGAAGCTCCGCGATCGCCCTCTCCAGGTCGATCCGCTCGTCCCCTGCCGCCGCCTCGCCGCCCCAAGGCCCCGCGGCCTCTCTCACCCATGCTCCTCCCTCGTCCCCCGGCGGCGGATGCATGAAGATCCTCGCCCGCCGCGCCCCGGTGCGTCTCTCCTCGATCACCACGTTGACGGCGAGCCGCCGGAGCCAGCCGCCGAACGCGCCCCTTCCCTCGTAGCGCCCCAGCTTCATCCACGCCCGGACAAAGGCGTCCTGGGTAAGCGCCTCCGCCGCGTCGGCGTCGCGGCAGAGTCGAAGACAGATCGCGTAAACGCCCCCCACGTGGTTCCGATAGAGCGCTTCGAAGGCGGAGCGATCGCCTTTCTGCGCGCGCGAGATCAGCTCCTCTTCGGATGGAGGGGCGTGCCTTTCCTTCATGGCGCTCTCACTTGGATAGACGGTGCGGCCGCACCGAAGGTTGGAATCCGGACCCGGCTCAGTATCCGCCGAAGGCGAAGCCGATTCCGACCCGGCCGTAGAAGCCGCTGAAGTCGAACTCGAGCGGGAGGCCCCCGCTGTCCTGAATCGGCCCCTCCTCCATCTCACCGCTCATCTTCCCTTCTAGCTCGTCGAACTTCCGGTAGCGATACCCGCCCCTTCCGTCGATGAAGAACCCCTCCTCGAACTGGAAGCGAAAACCGGTGAAGGCGCCGAAGACGACCGTGGTCCCGTCGAAGTCACCCTCTTCATCCAGGTCGTCCTCGAATCCGAACCCGGTGCGTTTCCTCGCGACTTCCGCCTTGCCGAAGCCGGCGCCCACGCTGGCGCCCAGGTACAAGCCGGGGTAGTCGGGGAAGTAGAGTTGCAGAACGCCGCTCACGTCGAGGAGGGTGAGATCCAGGCTGCGAGAGAAGGAGCCGTCCACGTCGGAGTAGGCGTCGCTGACGCCGCTGGTCTGGTACCCCACCTCCGCGCCCAGAGCGAGGACCTCGCCGAACTGGTAGGCGACGCCTCCGCCGAAGTCGATCGCCTCGGCGAAGGTCTCCAGCGAGACCGCCAACCCCGCCTCGCGAAGCTCGCGCTCGGCGTTCCCGATCTCGTCGTTCACGTCGCCCAGATCCTGCATGCCGTATCCGAAGGTGCCGTACAGGGAAAACGACTCCTCGGGAGGGAGATCCTGCGCGGCGGCGATTCCGGCCCATGTTAGTGACGCGGTGACAACGAGTAGAGCGGTGATTCTCTTCATCTTCATCCCTCCGGTCCGATGCGTTCACACAGATTGGAATGAAAGGACTTCAATCACTCATCATCGGGAGCGGGATGGTGGATTGCAAGCAGATTCCCGGGTTGCCGGGGCGGCGGCGGCCGAACGAGGGAATCCGGCGAGGGCGGGGGCGTCCCCGAGGGGCGCCCTCGAGGGGCGCCCTCGTAATCGGATGCCTCGCAGCCGGTTGCACATTGTCGCCCGCGGCCTTCTCCGCCCCCCCGGACGGGGACGGCGGGAGCGGCCGCAACGGCGTAAGCCTCCTTGCCCCATGTTTTTCCTTGTCCTTTATCAAGAGGGTACGATACGCTCTTGGCTCGTACGTATATCCTGGACCAGAGTACTCGATGACTTCCATAGATCTGCCCGAACAGAAAGTCAAACCGATCGACTGCATTTCCCGTAGACCCTGCTCTTGTGCTACGCGCAATCGGAGAAGGAGGTGTTCATGAGCGCTCCGCCCGTGGATCGGCATTTTGCGCTGAGAAAGCTGCACAGCCTCTTGGGGATCGTGCCGATAGGGTTTTATCTCTGCTTTCACCTGTTCGAGAACTCCCTCGCCGCGAAAGGGGGAGACTACTTCTTCGTTCACGTGATCGAGAAGATCGACAGCATGCCTTACCTGACGTTCTTGGAGATCTTCTTCATCGCGGTCCCGATTCTCTTTCACGCCATCTACGGCGTCATCATCTGGCTCCAAGGGAAGAGCAACGTCCTGCAGTACGGCTACTTCCGGAATTGGATGTACTGGGTGCAGAGGATGAGCGGGCTCGTCGCGTTCGCCTTCATCCTCACCCACGTCTGGAGCACACGATTCCAGGTCTTGAGCGGCGCGGCTACCAAGGAGGGGCTTTTCGACCTTCTCGCCGGGCAGCTGAGCAACCCTCTCGTCCTGATTGGGTACATCATCGGGATCCTGGCCGCGGTGATCCATCTCTCCAACGGGATTTGGCTCGCGCTGATCACGTGGGGCATCACCATCGGGCCCCGTTCGCAGAAGATTTCCAGCGGGGTTTGCGCCGTCATCGGCGTGATCCTTCTTATACTGAGCGCCCAGGCGCTTCGCGGCTTCCTCGCCGCGGGGGCCTAAGCTACCGGAAAGGAGCCACGGAATGGCGGTCAAGAAGCCGAAGATCATCGTAGTGGGTGGCGGCCTCGGCGGCTTGTGGGCCACCATGCGGATCGCCGAAGCCGGCAACCTAGTTCAACTCTTCTCTCTTTTCCAGGTGAAGCGGAGCCACTCCGCCTGCGCCCAAGGCGGGATCAACGCGTGTCTCGATACGAAGGGACAGCACGATTCGGTCTGGCAGCATGTGGTGGATACGATCAAGGGCGGGGCCTACCTGGCGCAGCAGCCTCCGGTGAAAGCGATGTGCGAGGACGCGCCCGGCCTGATCCGCACCTTCGACCGGATGGGCGTGACCTGGAGCCGCACGCCTGAGGGCGTGATGGACCTCCGCCTTTTCGGAGGTGTGAAGAACAAGCGGACCTGCTTCGCCGGCTCCACCACCGGCCAGCAGCTCCTCTACGCCTGCGACGAGCAGGTGCGGAAGCACGAGGAGAAAGGCCTGGTCCAGAAGCACGAGTGGTGGGAGTTCTTGAGCATCGTCAAAGACTCCCAGGGGGCGTGCCGCGGCATCATCGCCCTGGACCTCCGCACCATGGAGACGAAAGCTTTCAAGGCGGACGCGGTGGTGCTCGCCACCGGCGGCCTGGGGCTCGTCTTCGGCAAGTCGACGAACTCCACCAACAGCACCGGGGCGGCGGCCAGCCGCGTTTACCAGCAGGGCGCCAAGTTCATGAACGGCGAGTTCATTCAGTTCCATCCCACCGGCATGCCCGGAGAGGATAAGAACCGCCTGATGAGCGAGGCGGCGCGCGGCGAGGGGGGGCGGGTCTGGGTGCCCCGCAAGCAGGGCGACACCACCGACCCGACCAAGATCCCCGAGGACGACCGGTTCTACTTCCTCGAGGAGTGGTATCCCGCTTACGGGAACACCGTTCCGCGGGACGTGGCGAGCCGGGCGATCCACAAGGTGTGCGTGGAGATGGGCATGGGGATCGGCGGCGAGAAGCTGGTCTACCTCGATCTTTCCCATTTGGACGAGAAGTTTCTCCGCACCCGCCTCGGCGGCATCATGGAGATCTACGAGAAGTTCGCCGGCGCCGATCCGACCAAGGTGCCGATGAAGATCTATCCCGCGGTCCACTACAGCATGGGCGGAACATGGGTGGATTGGGAGAAGAACGAGACCACCGGCGCCCTGAAGCAGCCGAGCCCGCGCAACCACGAGACCAGCATTCCCGGTCTCTTCTCGTGCGGCGAGTGCGACGGCACGTACCACGGCGCCAACCGCCTCGGTGCGAACTCGCTTCTGTCGGCCTCGTACAGCGGACGCGTGGTGGGCGAGAGCGTGGCCGCCTACGCCAAGGGGCTCGAGCGAACCGTCGACGAGTGCCGCGAGAGCATTTTCACCGACGAGAAAGCGCGGCAAGACTCGATCAACAAGGAGCTCCTCTCCGGATCGGGCGGCGAGAACCCGTACGTGCTTCACAAGGAGCTGGGCGAGACCATGCGCGAGAAGGTCGGCATCGTCCGGACCAACCAGAGGCTCGACGAAGCTCTGCAGAAGATCAAGGAGCTGAAGGCGCGAAGCGAAAAGATGACGCTCTCCGACACGAAGGGTTGGTCGAACACCACCCTTCAGTACGCCCGCCAGGTACACGACATGATCATTCTCGGCGAGGTGATCGCGAAGAGCGCGCGCCTGCGGGACGAGTGCCGGGGCAGCCACTGGAAACCGGAGTTCGAGCTGAAGATACCGGAAGGGAAGTTCCCCGGCGATCCGGAGTTCGAGGAGTACCGGCGGAAGTGGATGGAAAACAACGAGAAGTGGCTCAAGACCACTATCGCCGAGCACACACCGGACGGCCCCGAGATCAGTTACGAAGAGGTCGATGTGAGCGTCCTGCCGCCGGAACAGCCGCGGGACTATCGATAAACGAGGAGGATCGAAAATGCCCGACGTTATCCGCCTCAAGGTGAAGCGCCAGGACGGTCCTGAATCGAAGCCGTACTGGGAGGAGTTCGAGATCCCTTACCGGCCGCAGCACAACGTGATCTCCGTTCTCATGGCGCTCCGGGAGAACCCGGTCAACACCAAAGGGGAGACGGTGGCCCCCGTGGTTTACGAGGTGGGCTGCATGGAAGAGGTGTGCGGCGCCTGCACGATGATCATCAATGGAAAGGTGCGGCAAGCGTGCTCGACGCTGGTCGACACGCTGGAGCAGCCGATCGTCCTGGAGCCGATGAGCAAGTTTCCCGTCGTCCGGGATCTGATGGTCGATCGCCAGGCCATGTTCAACGCCCTGCGCAAGGTGCGCGGCTGGATCGACATCGACGGCGGCTACGACATCCACGTCCATGCGCCGCGGATCAGCCCGAAAGATTGGGAGATGAACTACGACTTCTCCCGCTGCATGACTTGCGGATGTTGCATGGAGGTTTGCCCGCAGTACAATTCAAAGTCGGATTTCATCGGACCGGCGCCGATCGGGCAGGCGTGGCTCTTCAGCAACCATCCGACCGGCAAGTACTACGCCGAGGAGCGCCTGCACGCCCTGATGGGGCCGGGCGGCATCACCGATTGCGGCAACGCGCAGAACTGCATCGAGGCGTGCCCGAAGGAGATCAAGCTGACCGACGCCATCGCCAAGATCGGCCGCGCCACGACGGTGCAAATGCTGAAAGACTTGTTCTTGAAGTAGAAGGGAGTTTTGCGACGGACGACACGAACAAGAACCCGGCGGAGCAGCCGGGCGAAATCACACTGGAAGACCTGCCCGAGCTGCTGAAGGAAGCGGCGAAGCGGGTGGGTTGGACCTCGCTCATGCCGGTTCAGGCGAAGGCGATTCCCTATCTCCGCACCGGCCGGGACGCAATGGTCCAGTCCCGCACGGGAACCGGCAAGACCGGCGCCTTCATCCTTCCGATTCTGGAGCGCGTCGACCCGAAGCTCGCCCAGTGCCAGGCGCTGGTGCTCGTTCCCACGCGGGAGCTCGCCCGGCAGGTCACCAGCGACGCCGAGGCGTTGGCGGAGGGAACGGGTGTGCGGACGGTCCCGGTCTACGGCGGGGTCGGCTACGGCCCGCAGCTGGACGGGCTCCGGAAAGGGGCGCACCTCGTGGTCGGCACGCCGGGACGGATCTTGGACCACCTCCTTCGCGGATCCCTCGTTCTCGATCATCTCCGCATCCTCGTCTTCGACGAGGCGGACCGCATGCTCTCCATGGGCTTCTACCCCGACATGCGCGCGCTCCAGGAGTACATGCCGCGAAGGCGGGACGGCTTCATGTTTTCCGCCACCTATCCCGCGGCGGTTCGCTCCCTGGCGGGTGAGTTCTTGAAGGAGCCGGCTTTTCTGTCGCTCAGTCGCGACCGCGAGCACGTGGCGGAGACGGAGCACATCTACTACGAAGTCCCCAAGATGAAGAAGGACCGGGGAATCGTCCGGATCATCGAGGTCGAAAACCCGCACTCGGGGCTGATTTTCTGCAACACCAAGGCGAACGTGGCCCTCGTGGCGAAGGTGTTGCAGCGCTTCGGTTACGACGCGGACCAGCTGAGCGCCGATCTCGCCCAAAAGGACCGGGAACGGGTGCTCCAGTGCGTGCACGAGAAGAAGCTCCGCTTCCTCGTGGCCACCGACGTCGCCGCCCGGGGGATCGACATCTCCGGCCTCTCCCATGTTTTCCTCTACGACTTTCCCGAAGACCACGAATCGTACATTCACCGCGTGGGACGGACGGGGCGGGCCGGAGCCAGCGGCGTGGCGATCTCGCTCGTCGACGTTCTGGAGAAGCTCGAGCTGAAGGCGGTGATGAATCGGTACAACATCGACATGGAGAAGCGTATCCTACCCACCGACGAAGACGTGCAGCGCGTGGTCTCGCAAAGGGTGACCGCTTTGCTCGAAGCAAAGCTCCGCGGATTGGACCGAGTCGTCCGGGAGAGAATGGAGAGGATGATCCCACTCGCCCGCCGGCTCGGCGAAACGGACGACGAGCTCGCCGTGATCGCCATGCTCTTCGACGAGTACTACCAGAAGACGCTGCACGCTCCGCCCGAGATCCCGGGCGAGGAGCCGCAGCGGGCCCGCCCGATAGAAGGGGGTGGCGGATCCAGGCGCAGCTCCGGTGGACGCTCCAGCCGCGGGCGCTCCGGGGGCGGCCGGGACCGCGGCGGGCGGGACCGGAGAAGCCGCCGCTAGAAGATCGCCAACCTCAGGCCGGACGGGAATCCGCCGTCCGATTAGAATCGTCAAAAAGGACCTGAGTCATGTCCCCATCCCCGTCGGAACGCCTGCTGCGCTGCTACTTCCCTTACGGCTTTCCCACGAGCCTGGAGGCGGCGCTCCGATTCGACCTGGTCCCGGTGATCGCCGCGGCCGACCTCGATCCGGCGCGGGAGAGCATTCAGGCGGTCCGCAAGATCACCCACCAGATCAACCTGAAGCGGGCGGCCGGAACGTATCACCCCACGCCGATCCGCACGGAAGACCTGTACGCCCTCGGACTGATCGTCGACGCGCTCCGTTATCTCGCGTCCGAGTACTACCATCACGAGTATCCCGGCGCCCTGGCGGGAGGGCGCAGGCACGCCGAGGCTCTTCTCGGCGAGGGGAGCCCGGGCAAGGTCGCTTCCTCGTACGTCCACCTCCTTCCGCCGCAAGAGATTATGAGAACCGAGGCGCGCGACGAATCGGGCTTCCTCGATCGCGAGACGGTGGGTGTGGCGAACCGCGACCTCGTCGATGTGGAGGCGATCCTCCTTTACATCACCATGCGGAACCCGGCCACCAAACCCCTGCGGGAGCTCTTCGACGATCAACCCCTCCAGGCGAGGGCGCCCTATCTCCCGTACGT
>Ga0180432_10006121_pt1 | contig 15744 bp, 8 predicted proteins | sample SS_ome_10_FD_132414 | JGI IMG/M metagenome (GOLD analysis project Ga0180432, IMG submission 132414) | Hypersaline lake sediment archaeal communities from the Salton Sea, California, USA - SS_1_MS_2 metaG | ecosystem: Environmental > Aquatic > Non-marine Saline and Alkaline > Hypersaline >... | reverse complement strand
GTAGAAGCAGCGGCGAACTGCCTGATCCTGAAAGCATCGCCTTCCATGCTCTTGACGGCTTGGAAATCCGCTTTTGCAGTCAGAGCAGCCATTTCAGCCTGGCTCAGTTCGGTCGACAAGGCGCTTAGCCTTTCAAAAACTATATTCCTGCTCCCGTTCTCAAGGGAAACAAGTCCGTGTTCGGTGGTAAATTTCTGCATGTTCTCATAAGCGATCTCTAATTCCTCGAGACGGCTGGTTTTCTCATCTTGAAGAATCTTTAGCACGTCTGTGGCGGTTGTGCGTTTTTGTTCCGTCTGATATGTTATATATGAACCAACCACAGCGTTGGTAATGTGAGCTGCTTCTACGGGATTGGGAGATTCAAATGAAATAGTAATTATATCGTCTTTCCTGCCGATACTGACGTTGAGATTCTTTCTGAGAAATGCCACATGGTTGGTCGCACCGGCAAGTGTACTGAATCGTGCTATATTCGGATCTTCAACCACCGGACCTAAAACTCTAGTCGATCTGAGTAATTCGCCCTGTGTGTAGAGGTAGTTGCCGGATCGCGTCATTACCCCCTCATACTCATTGAGGATTCTGGGCCCGGTTTGCTCGACGTATAATCTCGATTCACTTCTATAGATTGGCGTAGCCTTCAAGATATAAACAAACGCAGCGGCTAAAACAAACGCGGTAGTAAGCAGGATAGTCCATCTGTGTCGGATAGCTACTTGCAAAATATCATGCATTGAGCTTTCCGCTTGCGTTAACGCTGAGTTTGCATCACCGTTTTGAACTGCACTATCATGCGAATTTACCATAAGTGATGGTGCTCCCTCTAAAAATCTGTATAACGAGTGTCTGCGCCGACTGTTATATGGAATACATCGGTAACAAACTTATTAATTCGTGTACGCACTGTATGGTCGACGTAAATGAGATCGCCAGGTTTTATCACGGTCGCATATGTATCCGTCATGGACTTCTTGTCGACACTGAAGGTAGCCGAGACAAGGTCTCCGCCCGCATCTTTACGGTATATCTTTAAGTAACGCGGGTCGGCAACCATATCGAGTCCTCCGGCAAACGCCAGTGCTTCCATCACAGTATATTGGACGTCTGCGGGATAGGGAAAGACACCGGACTGTTTCACGAGACCAACTACAGCAAAAACTCGCTGGCTTTCCATCCGATATTTCTTGACCTCACAGACCACCATGGGAGGATTTACCACGTACTTGGGATGGTACGCATCGATTACCGACGCTTCTATCTGTGCAAGTGTTCTTCCTGCAACTTCCAGTTCACCGACGATCGGCAGGATAATAGTGCCGGCCGGACTGACCCGGGACAGATACGGCTCAACGTACGCCATTCGGCCGTATGCCGGCCGGAGCCATTGCGGCAAATCAGAGGATATAACTCGCAGAACAGCAGGCATCTGGAATTCCAGTATGTCACCTGGAATCACCCTGTACGGGCCGGTATGACTCTTCAATCCGGTAACATTGTAGGCGGCAGCGATTTCAACTTCCGACTTGATCGGACCGGCACTCTCGAACTGTCTGACTACATCCGGAGACGAGACCTTCGGGCTGCATCCGGCAGTAAAAATCAACAGGAATATGGTGGTGCATGCTCCAAACATTTCCCAATGTCGGCTCCCTCTTTCTACTCTTTTCATTCTTACAACTCCTGTAAGCATGTAGTCGGTTCGCAACCTCGTTTCCCGTTCCCGCATCTTGCGCACCTCTGGACTATCTTTCTTGAAACCATATTGCCCGAACAGGATTCTGTAATGGCCTCTACAAACCGACACTACAAGCATCCACTATTCAAACAGTACGAGCGCACATGCTGTCAATGTGCGCTCGTAGGCTTCCTGCCAAACATATTATCGGTCAAGCTCCAAGGCCTGGAAAATCAAACCACCCTTGTTAGAGCAATGACCTGATCCGTTGCCAAATAAGACAAGGAAAGATCCTTCAATCCTTGGCTCATTTTCTCACAGCGCCCCGAATGCCACGGGACACTACCTCTTCAATCAGTCCTTTAATCACCGAGATAACAGCATCATCTCGGAATACACTGCCTGATGCGAACCTGCCGGTATCCAATACGGTAGTCGGTCGGCGCCATTAAACATTGACCCAGGCTTAGGCCACCATTCACACTTCTTACACCAAATCTACCACTGTCTCGGAAAATCCAGAACGCACATCTCAAGACTGCCGGATATTCCAGTCACGTAATGGCAGCAGGCCAGGGAGCACTAATTATACGGGCTACGGATATACTTCGTATCATCATCGTCGAATGCGCCGCTTGCACCGGCTATGCCGAATCCCAGACCGGTACCAAAAACGGCAGTCGGAGCGTTCCAGCCTAAGAAGTCGAATGCATCCCAAAAGCTGCCGCCGCCACCGCCGCCACCGCCTGCACCTGCACCCGCAGGTGTTTCGGAACCTTCGGCTCCGGCCAGAATTGTGCCCACAGTCAGTGACTCACCGACACTTTGCAGACCAACTGTACTCGCCACCGGCAGGTAGATGGTTGCCACCGGATTTAAGCCACCTTCACAAGAGACCGAAGCGCACAGATTTGCAACCTGAGCCGTTCTTACACCTTCGGATTGAGCCCACTTCGGCAGAGGCGCGGCCTTGACGACTTTAACGGTTTTCGTCACGCCTAATTTACTGACGAGTTTCTCAAAGTCTTTGTCATTACCCAACTCTTCGAATTTGGCGGGTTGTCCCGAAGAATCAACCTTCCACGTGGTAACCGTATGCTTGAGTCCTTCACCGTAACCGTTGCAGTTGGTCGTTGCGCCGAAAACCGATGCGCTCATGAAAATGTCCTCGAAGTCAGAGCAAAACACGTACGCACAGTTCATTCTGCACCGGGCGGTTCCGCCGGTGATAGCCGCCTGGAATGGCTCCGACAACGCTCTGACCGCTATCAGCTCTCCGTGAGCCTTTGTTTCGATCGGTATCGCCGTTAATGTAAATCTCAACTCGCCGGGAACGGAATTGCCGATTGACGACAGGTCGAAAGTCTGCTTCCATGTCTTCCCGGCATTGTTCCTGTCAACTTCCTTTAGAGACACAACGCATTGATTTGCCACCTTCTCCATCAGCGACAAATCCTTTTGGGTTCCCGAAAGATGTTGAGTTTTTCGATCCACGACAAAAGACAGCTCTCTGACAGATGACGGCACGCTATCTCCTATACCGGTGACATCGTCGGCCGAAACGACGTACCTGACTTTTCCGTCACCCAGCAGATGCCTTTTGGCGGTAAAGACTGTCTCAGCCTTGTTGCAGAACTGAGCCTTGCCGCTGTACTCCAATACGGATTGCATCTTGTACTGCTGGACACTCCCACAGTCCGCCGCCCAGCCGGCACTTCCCATTGCGAGCAATAGCGCCAGCACGAAACACAGACTTAGCATGTTGCGCCCTACTCCTACATTTCCCATAGTACTCTCCTTTCAAAAATAGTAATTGACAAAACCATCCATTGGTTAACGAATCGAGCTATTGCCGAAATTATCATAAGGGCAGAGAAAGACACAAATTACACCGGCGCAGAGGTTCAACAGAGTACCGGCGCAATAAACAGCAAACTACAGAACGATAATAAGCATCGAATTCCGCTGCGTTCGTTTTGTCTGTCTACCCGATCAAAGAACTACGCAGACATGCCACATATCATGTAATAACACTACATGAACGACACCTGTTATTCCCGATCTCTTGACAGGCCCCCAATTACGATTAGCGGACAAGAACGCCCACAACCACCCCACTATCCTCAGACGTGATATACCTTCTATGCATGCCACAATTACAGCATGTGAGTTGGAAGAATAATATTAGATTCAAAATAAGTCAACACAAAAAATCCCATATCAATACTGATATGTATTTTTTTTTACGCCGGCCGAAAATCGAAACCAAATTTCTGCGACTAATCTACAGCACTGTAAAGATAGGTAGCCTGCGTAACGCCAGCAAAAAATCGAACCCTTACCTATACTATACATTTATGCCAAGTGTCACCCTGCGACAGAGGGAGGCTAATCCAGGTACTGACTATCCTTGGCGGCACTCAGCGATCCTGCATCGGCGGCTTGCCTGTTAAGCAAAATACTTTATTCAAAAAAAAACTTACCAGAACGAGTCCATATGTCTGAAAGGTCAAGTGGCGGCAAGTACACTCTTTCATGCTAACACATACAAGAGCTACATCCATGCTTCGTTGACGGCTCTTCTTGATCGTTACCTGCCGGACCTTCGCCCTTTGGGCAGTGTATCGCCGTATTTCCTGCGGACGATCTCGTATTCCGGATTTATGCATTTATCACGCCATCGGTACATGACCTGAAGGAGTCCTTCGGCGCTCTCAGGATACTGACCTTTGTCGTCGGTTTCCTTCATCCATTTCATAAGGATGTCACGGTGTCGCTGAAGCTCTGCGGCGTAATTCGGATCGTCGGCGAGATTTCTGATCTCATGCGGGTCCTTCTGAAGATCGTAGAGTTCTTCGGCAGGTCTCTTGTCGCCGGCGAAAGCCGCCGCTTCCGGGGTTAACTTGCCCTCGGCATAAAGTCGCTTCCACGTCTTCATTACCGGTCTGTCGTCTCTGTATTGCGGTTGCAGGTACGGCCGGTCGGTCAGGAAGTTGCGCAGGTATTTGAAGCGTTTGGTTGTCACCGCGCGGATGTGCTCGATGGTGTAATCGCAGCGGTCGCGAGCCGATATGACGTACTCTCGCGGCTTGTAGTCGTCTGCGAAAACATCACGTCCTTCCATGTGGTCCGGGATGGGCAGCCCGGCCAAAGCCATCGACGTAACCGAAACATCAATGGTGCTCACAAGATCATCAATCACCAGGCCCGGCCGGGTGACCTGATGATTCTTGGGCCAGCGGACAAGCAGCGGAATATTAATGCCGCCTTCATAGCAGAACTGTTTGTGTCGCAGCCCGAGCGGCATACCGTGGTCTGAGAAGAAGAAAACGATCGTATCGTCCAGCAGACCGTCGGCTTCGATCTCGTCCAGAATTCGCTTTACGCTCAGATCGGTCCCGAGAACGCAGGCGTAATGGTCGGCGATTGCCTCGCGAAAGTCGGGATGGTCGGGATAGTACGGAGGCACCGTCACCTGCTCGTGCGAGACGGGGTTCTGGTTTTCCAGAACGACTTTGCCGTTCTTGCCGCCTTTCAACTGAATCTGCCCGAACCAGGGCTTGCCCTGCGCCTCGGCCTGCTTCCAGTCTTTGACACTGTACAGCTCATTGTTGTCGTAGACGAAGTTGTAATCGGTCTTTCCCCGGTTGAAGGTGGCGTAACCCGCATCCTGGAACAACTCCGGCAGAGTCTTAACGCCCTCGGGCAGATAAATCATGCCAAGATCGCGGTGCGCGGGATTTTGGGTATTCGACCGGGAGCTGCGGTGATTGTGGATTCCGAGAGTGGTCTGCATCGTACCGGTAATAAGGGCCGACCGGCAAGGCGAGCAGACCGGCGCTGTTACATAGGCCCGGCTGAAGCGCACGCCGTCTGCCGCCATAGCGTCGAAAGTGGGGGTTTGAATCAGTGTTGTGCCGTAGCAGCTCATCCACGGGTTCATATCTTCGGCGATCAGCCACAGTATGTTCGGGCGCTTGTTTTTTTTGCCTGCTCTTACAGGTCCGGCAAGCAAGAGTCCCAGAGAACCGGCGGCTATACCTTTCAGGAAATCACGGCGTTTTGTCATTGTCTGTCTCCTCATTAATCAACAGGTTGTTTCAACGTGGACCGAGCATAGCACATTTCAACCGATGCTGTCCACGCCAAAACGCAACCGGGCAGATGCTGCGCCAATTGTAAAAGCGGTTGAAACCCGATTCAGAATCGTGTATTATATTGTGTTAAAGTAAGACTTTTGCAAAATTGCAGGTTAGGCCTATATTGTTGAAGAAAATCTTCTTTACGATTTTCTTCAATAATCGCCTAATGGCTTATGAGACAAAAGATTGCCGTTAAAAAGAAAAAATCAAGAGACGATTTTTTCTTTTGTGAAGTAGGCCTAACCTGCAATTTTGCAAAAGTCCTGTTAAAGTTCAGAAACACAATTGATAATAGCATTAACTCAGGAGGCAAACATGAGTAAACCTGCCAACAAATCCAACATCAACCGGCGCCAGTTCCTCAAGAAAGGTGGCTCGATAGCCGCTGGTGCGACCGTTCTCGGAGGGCTCTCCAGCTCACTCTACGCGGGCGGGGACGACACGATCCGCCTGGCGCTGATCGGCTGCGGCGGACGCGGCCGCGGCGCCGTCGGCAATGCGCTGAACGTTACCGGCAAGGGCCCTGTCAAGCTCTACGCGATAGCAGATCTGATCAAGACAGCGATGGACAAGTCACACCAGATACTCAAGAAGAGTTACCCCGACCAGGTCGACGTCACAGAGGACCGCAAGTTCAGCGGCTTCGATGCGTATAAGAAGGCAATCGACATTCTCAGACCCGGCGACGTCGCTATGTGCACGACGCGAGCCTACATCCGCCCGCTGCACGTTGAATACGCAATCAGCAAGGGCATTAACGTCTTCATGGAAAAACCCTTCGCGTCCGATCCGGCCGGCCTGCATCGCTTACTCAAGTGCTATGAGGTGGCAAAGAGAAAGAACCTCAAGGTGGCCGCGGGGCTTCAATGCCGTCACTCGCCGGCGCGCCAGGCCCTGATCGAGAAGGTCCGCAACGGCGAAATGGGCGACATACCGCTGATCCGCGCCAACCGCCTCGGCGGCAGCCGATGGCTCGGGCGAGAGAAGAACCCCAACAGCTTCATGGACCAGCTCCAGTTCGGCAAGATACATCTGCTCTGGGTCGGCTCGGGCCACATGGTCGACAACCTGATCCATCAGATCGACGAGTGCTGCTGGATCAAGGATGCATGGCCTGTTTCGGTCGTCGGCATGGGCGGGCGAGAGCCTCACAGCACCGACCTGGGGCAGAATCTCGATCTTTACTCTATGGAGTACACGTACCCCGACGGGACCAAGGCCTTCTGCGGCTTCCGTCGATCGAGCAAGACGCGCAGCGAGTTTGCGACGTTCATTCACGGGACCAAATGTGCGGCGCAGTTCTCCGGCAGGACGCACAAGGCAACTGTCCACATGTTCAAGGACCAGCGAATCAATAAAGACAACATCTCATGGACGCCGACGAAAGACGCAAAAAGTCCGTGGGATTTCGAGTGGGACGAATTGATCGAGAGTATTCGCAGGGACAGGCCGCACAATGAAATCAAGCGAGCCGTCTACTCGGATCTCACGTCGCTGATGGGCCGCGCCGCCTGTCACACGGGCCAGGAGATAACGTGGGATCAGATCATGGATTCGCGGTTCCAGTTCTGCGACTATCTCGACGATCTGTACTACGACAGCCCGGCGCCGGTGAAAGCCGACGCGAACGGCCAGTTCCCCTTCCCCATCCCGGGTAAGTGGACTGAGGTTTAAGCAGAGTACCCTGTAGGATGGGCAGGTTTCCTGCCCATGCGGTTCGAGCTATGTCACACGGTCAGCATGGGCAACAAGTTGCCCATCCTACATCTATTGAATATTGAGGGATTGCCACGCATCTGCTCGGGCCCTTCGTGTAAATAGTCAATCGTCAATAGACAATAGTCAATCTCTACAGCGTCCAGCCGCGACGGTACTTGCGGCGGAGAAGCCGGTTCGCGTCTGAGTTGTTGGTAATCTTCAGATTCTTGCTGTCCCACTCGATTGGCTCGCCCGACAGAATCGCGACGTTGCCCAGCAGCGCCATCTCGGTGAGCGGGCCGGCAATCTCGAACCTCGAACATGCGGGCTTGCCGCCCTTGCATGCTCTGATCCACTCTTCCTCGTGCCGGCGCAGCTTGCCCCACGTGCGTCTATCCGGGACGCGAGGGATGGTCTGTTTGGGAGGCTGATAAGACTCGCGCAGTGATTCGGGAATAAACCTGGGGCCCGCCTGGCCGGGGCTCGTGCCGGCAGTAAGCGCTCCGAAGGTGAGCCTGGCCTTGTCGCCGACGAAAATCGTTCCGTTACTGCCGACGAATTCCCGCGTATCGGGCATGTCCTCGGGGCGAGGCGGCCGGCGACCGCCATCATACCAGTTCACAGTCACAGGCGGCATGTCGCCGCGTGCGCCGAAACTGTAGCGAACCGTCGATGCCCGGGGATAACTCATCTGAGTAAGTCCGGTCGCTTCGGCCTCGACTTTGAACTCCATAGCGTCGGCCAATCTCAAGGCCCAGAAAGCGCCGTCCATAACGTGACAACCCATCGCGCCGAGGGCACCCGTGCCGAACTCGCGCCAACCCCGCCAATTGTACGGATGATAGGCATCGTGGTAAGGACGCTCGGCCGACGGGCCGAGCCACAGATCCCATTCAAGGCCGGTTGGAACGGCGGGCCTGCCTTTGGGTCGGCTCATCCCCTGGGGCCACTGGGGGCGGTTCGACCAGCAGTGGACCTGGCGGACGGGCCCGATGCAGCCGTCCCAAATCCACTCGCAAACGCTGCGGACCGTCGTCGCCGAATATCGCTCGTTACCCATCTGCGTCGCGACACCGGTCTCGCGGGCGATCCGCACCAGTTGCCGGACCTCCCAGATATCGTGCGCCATCGGCATCTGCGTGTAGACGTGCTTGCCCCGCTTCATGGCGGCGGCAGTGATTACCGCGTGCGTGTGGTCGGGGGTAGCCACGACGACGGCGTCGATGTCACTGGCCTTATCGAGCATCCGGCGATAGTCCTTGAATCGTTTTGCGTTCGGATATCGCTTGAATGTGACGGAGGCCATGTCCCAGTCCGCGTCGCACAGCGCGACGATGTTCTCGGCATCGCACGCCCTGAGATTGTCGGAGCCCATAGCGCCGAGACCGATGCCGGCGATATTCAGCTTCTCGCTGGGAGGCTGATTGCCGCGTCCGCCGAGTACGTGTCGCGGCACGATGAAAAATCCTGCTGTCGCGGCCGCGCCGCCCAGCAGTTGTCGTCTTGAGATCGGACTGTTTTTAACTCGCTTATTGTCGTTTTTAAGAGCCATTCGGATGTCTCCTTCATTCGTGAGAAGATGTAAAGATCAAAAATCAAATATCAAAATTTCGGAATCCCGACAAGTCGGGAGTTGTTCTTATGAGAATTCGAAAACAGCCCGCGAAGCGGCTCCGAAATTTTGCATTTTACATTTTGCATTTTGATTTTCTTCCTACCGCTTTTTTCCCATGCATGTAAGCCGGCCGTCTGTGGCGGCAACGTACAGACGACCCCGGGCGGCCATTACGCCATCGAGCACCGGCGGGCTATCGAGTTCGTATTCAGCTAATTTCTCGCCGTTCGATGTTGAAACGACCCAGAGACGAGCACCCATGCGACCCTCGAAAGCCGCCATCGGATCGTCCTTGTCAACAACATCGGGAGGGCCGGCGAAGTAAAGGTGCCGGTTGGCGAGCACCATCGCCCGGACGCGAACGGGGACCTGCACGGACCACTTATGGGGCAACGTGCCGGAGTAGCCGTCGCCTTTTTCCCGCCCGATAGCGGTCGACCGCAGCACCAGTTGGTTAGCGTTCGTATCGGCAAATAGCTCATAGCCCTCCTTGCCGGGCCAGAATCGCGGGCTGTGGCCCTGCCGGCCCGTGAATACGTGCACTCCGTAAGTTCGCTCTTCGTCGAAGACCAGCACCTGACCGGACTTCGGCGCGTTATAGCCGAAGTAGTAACCGGGCCAGCGGTCGCCGTACGTCCAGTAGTTGCGGTCGAACCACGTCTTGTCGAGGAATCCCGCGTTGGACATCAGGTGCGTGCTGACCTGCCGATCGCCCAGTTTTGTTATTCGCGGCGTATCTTTCTGCGTCAGGTCCGGAGCCAGCCGGGTGAAGAACATGTACAGGTCCGTGCCGTCGCTTACCAACAGGTCGGACCTGGCGCCCTCCATATCGAAAGGCCGGCCTGCCTCTTGCGTCACGTCGGGTTCGGGACCTTCGAGGTGCTTTTCGTGGAGCACCCTGCCCGTTTTCGGATCGAGGGCGTAGACCCAGATGCCGCCGTCGAGAAACGAAGAGCGACCTGCCGAGCAATAGGCGATTCCATTCTGAACCAGAACGCTGCCGTGCACGGGCCAGGCAGATTCCAGTTGGCTGTGGACGACTATGCGCCGCTCGTCCGGTGCGGCCCGGAAGCGCCACGCGAGTTGTCCGTCCGCGGCGCGGAGGCAATATACCCACCCGTCCGTGGAGCCGAAAAGCACCGAGCCCTGATAAAGCGTGGGCGACGAGTCAATCCGGCCGCCAGTCGTGTATTGCCAGATGGATTGCCCACTGTCCGAATCGAGACAGAACACCGTGTGAGTATCTTCCTCGGCCACCACGATCCGTCCGTCTGCAACGACGGGCTGGGTGGTTGCGCCGCCGAACTTATGCTCCCAAAGTCTGTCGAGATTCACAGGCAAATCGCACCCGGCCCGGCCGCTTCGCGTTGCATCGTGGCGATAGGTGGGCCAGTCACTATCAGTTTTTAGCGTTGAGTTTTGAGTTCTTAGCTTTCCGAAAGCTGGGCCTCGTTGAACCGGCAATCGCTGTACTGGCAGCATTTTCATTTCGGCCGAGACTGCGTTGAAACCCGTCACTTTCACGCCCGGATAGCAGAAACATTGATGCGGGGGCGCGTATACCAACCCGTTGGCCGGCACGATTCCGTGCCCGCAGGGACCTCGCAGCCAGTCGGTTCTCATATGGTTGTCGCCCTCGATATCTATGAACTCCATACCTCGTTTGGGCAGTATAATGTAGCGTTCCGTGGCTTTAGCCTGGTAGCATCGGATATGATGGCCGGGCGTGACCAGACGAGGAACGGTGACGGTGCGTTTGATTTGTCCGGTCAGCGGATCGTGGCCGTTGGCGATCACGGGTTGCGGAGTCCACAAATGCGTCCTGCCGTGTTCCTGGATGTCGCTGACCCAGACAAGGCCGCCCGCTCCGAAGAGGCTGAGTCTTGCGTTTATCGTCGGGCCTTTCCATAGGAGTTCTCCCGTATCGGCGGCATAGGCCTGCAAGCCTCCCGGGGCCGTGAAGAATACAACGCCGCGATATATCATCAGAAGATTGCCGCGTCTGGCCGTTTTGGATGCGGCGTGCCAAAGTTCGTCGCCGCTGCGAAGATCGAGGCAGACGACTTGTTCGCCGTCGTGGTAGCAAAGCTTCCCATCGGCAGCCGCAAGCGAGTGCGGGACGAGGTGTTTCGATTGCGCCCGCCAGAGAGCCTCGCCGGTGGCGGCGTTGACGGCGACGATGGAATCGTCTTTGCGATCCTTCGATCGCTTGGCGCCGGCGCGATGAAGAATGATCGTGTCGTCGATGCAAATGATCTCGTCGGCGCCCTCGGTGCCTTTCAAAGTGCGAAGCGTCTTACCGGTAGCAGCATCGAGGACCGTAACCGGCTCACCCCGTCCCGGCGCCATATACAGCTTGTCGCCAACCGCGACAAGAGACTTCTGCGAGTTTCTGCCCGTGAGCGGCTTCTTCCAGAGCAGCGTCCCGTTGAAGGCGTCCCGCGCGACCAGCGTCCACAGGTCCGCCACGCCGGGCTGGCCCGTGAGGCCCTCGTCCACAATGCTAAAGAGCCTGCCTGCGGACGACAAAACCAGTAAGATGCTGGACGATACGCCGTTATGACTTCGGCACCACATGGGATCGCTCTTCCACCGAAGACTGCGGGGCGGACCCGCTCGCCTGTCAGCCGCAACGGCATTGTTGGCCGGGCCGTTCAGGTAATGCGTCCATTCGCCGATGTCAGCGGGCACAGGTTTGATTGCCTTGGTCCACTTGCCGCCCTGCTTTATATACGCCACGCCGTTCGGGCACAGAACCCGCATTATTTCCGCCATCGGAATCGACGACCGTCGCTCTGAGAATACGAGATTAATCAGATTGTCGGCATAGGGCAGCGACTTTCCGTCGGACTGCTCCGCGGATACGGGGCCGTACAGGCCCAATTTGCAAATATGCTTTCGGGCCAGCGCCACGTTTTCAGGGTCCCTATCGAGACCGTGCACGATGTAACTATCATTCGCCCGCAACGCGGCGGTCAACTTTCCGTCACCGCAGCCCAGATGGACAATCAGTCCCCCCCGGACGCCGGTGCGACGAAGAATCTCCCGGGCTGAAACGGAACCGGAATCCCGGGCCGCCGCCTCAAGGGATTGAGTGAGGGCAATGCACGCAAACGCCGCTAAAATTGAGAGAAATGCAGTGCGTAATAAACCATCACCTTGGCGTGCTGCTGTCATGTTAAATCTCCTAAACCTTTATAATTCATCTTTCTTGACAAGACAATAGGATTTACTTGACAATTCATCCTTCGAATCACATGGGGGCGGCGTCTTGTTCATCCTTTTGTCCTGTCTGTTCATGTCCGCAGGGAACCGGGGCCGAGCCCGGCTGCCACAGGGATGACTCTAACATTATGTTGGTGAGTTGTTAATACCACACTGTCGGCTCATAGCCCAATCCGCCCCAGCAACCTATCTGAATGTAGTGCAAATCCATCTTTCCCGGATCAGATGTCGGTAAGTAATTGTTTCCTGGGTGTCCCCGTTGGCGGTCTCTGCCCATCTTGATGGTATCGATGCCTCTCCACTTATGGTGCTCAGAGTGTCCATCCGCAAAAGACAATGTTGCGCCGTCCCCGTGCCGTACCGGCGGGTCGTCCCACCATTGCTCTTTTACGTAATGGATAGCGTAGCTGACAGAAGTTACCCAGCCCTCGTCAATGAAAACGATTCTTACTGCATGAGAACCCCGAATATCCATTGTCCTTTTGAGGAATACACCCGGTTCATCGGTACCGGTTTGAATCTTGGCATTGACGGCATTCGTAGGCGCGTACGTCAGCATTTCTCCGCGAGTGCCGGTTGGACAACTGTAAAGGTCTATGTCTTTGACATACTCCCAGAGCGAGCCGGATTTGATAGCCTGCTCTTGTTCTACCTCGGGCATCTGCCCGCCGGACCCGTAGTTATCAGCCCAGCACCTGCCGACCCAGGGTATTTCATATGGCGGATTGTTAACACTACCGCGCATACTACCTGACTGGCCGTTAACAATTTTACCATCGTTTTCATCAGCATACATAATCCACGCGAGTGTCAGTTGCTTGAGATTACTGAGACAAACCGCCCGCATGCCCTGCTCTCTGGCTCTATGCAGTACCGGCATCAATATCGCCATCAATAAGGCGATGATGGCAATCACCACCAAAAGCTCTATCAACGTGAAGCCTCTTGATTTATCCATAGTCAATTACCTCCAATTTCTAACCTGCAAATCAGGTAATGACAAAAGCGCTTCTTTCTTCATTCATGCCAGCCTTTCATCCTCACCATTATCCCACTCCATGCGAGCAATAGAGGTATTGTGGGTCAACCTCAATGCCGAATAAAACAAGCGGTACCCATACCCAACTGATCGGCATAGTCCACACGATCTTCATGCCACTTCAAAACGCCTTGTCAAAGGGCTGGGCTCGCCTGCAACCGCTGAGCCGCTTATGAATAGTCCTATCGCCAGAACAAAAGATACCAAATAAACCACTTCTCTATACATACTAATTCTCATCCAAAAACAACCAACACAAACGTATCTGCTTAGCAGGCTGACACGTTTACACATATAGAGAGTATTATATTCTACCTTCGGCCCCGCAGTTGTCAAGCATTTCTCTACCTTGATGTCGTCCAACAACCGGGTGCAAGTGACATAATATTGTCTTGACGAAGATGGTTTTATGTCGGAACATGACCTCGCAGAATCTACGTGTTTTATGTGGTACAAGAACGGCTGACTAAAAGGAGATGAGAAAATGGAGCGACGTTATTTAATCTCGTTGTTAAGCTTATTGTTGGTTTTGGGAACTGTCACACCGGCTAAGGCTCAGGGTCAGGGCGACCTGGCCGGTCTTACCCGCATCCGAAGCGACGTCAAGACAAAACGTATCAGCAGCTACGATCGAACCGGCGGCAACAACGACCGGTTCGAGAACATAAAGCCTGGTGAAGTCAGGGAGCTGTTCAACGTCAAAGGCGCGGGCATGATAAATCACATCTGGATCACTATCGCGCCTCCCCCGGAGATGCTCAATCGAAACGACATCATCCTGCGCATGTACTGGGACGGCAATTCATTTCCGTCCGTGGAGTCGCCTATCGGCCCGTTCTTCGGACAGGGTTGGAACGAGAGTTATCCTTTCTCCTGTCTGCCGCTGGCAGTCGGGCCGAAAGAGGGCCGGGCGCTTGTCTCGTATTTCGTGATGCCATTTGCCAAAGGCGCTAAGATTGAGATCGAGAACCAAACGGGCGCACTGATCAGAGCCTTCTACTACTATGTTGACTACGTCGAAATGGAGGAGCTTCCCGCCGATACGGGGCGGTTCTGCGCCTGGTATAACCATCAATTAACCGAAGCTCTGCCGGATGGAGAAAACGAATGGAGAACCCTTGGTCCACAGGGTAGGAATCCTGACGGCAGACGTAACTATCTTATCGCCGATATCAAGGGCAAGGGCCATTTCGTGGGCGTCAACTATTATGTTCACTCTCCAACTCCCATGTGGTACGGCGAGGGTGACGATATGATCTTCATCGACGGTGATGACAAGCCCACGCTCCACGGCACGGGGACCGAGGACTACTTCAACACTTCCTGGTGTCCGAAGTCCATATTCAACCATCCGTACTTCGGCTACGCGCGAGTCAACAACGATATCGGCTGGCTGGGCCGAACCCACGTGTACAGATTCCACATAAGCGATCCGCTCTATTTCGAGAAATCCCTGAAGTTCACGATCGAGCACGGCCACAACAACTGCCTGGCCCTCGATCTGGCCAGCGTCGCATACTGGTATCAGGCCGCACCCGGAGCGAAGCTTCCGCCCGCGCCGGACAAAGCATCGAGAAGGCCGAAACGGTTCATCCAGCCCGCCGATATTCACAAGTGGCGGCATGAATGGCGAAAGAGCCGTGACAGTGAAGCAAAGTTGTGGGGTAACGAGAGATAGCTCCCTGAACAGAGATGATTCGATTTGGAGGTACAGCAGTGCAAAGGCAGACCAGTTATTCACGAAGGGCCTTGCTGAGAATTTTGGGCGCCGGAGCGATTTCGGCGGCGGTGGCGCCCTGCCTTAAGGCGACAGGTCAGGGCAATCACAAACCGAATATAGTCGTACTTTTCGCCGATGACGTCGGCTATGGTGACTTGAGTTGTTACGGACACCCGACTATACAGACTCCCAACCTTGACCGACTCGCCACCGGCGGGATGCGTCTGACTTCGTTCTATTCGGCTCCCTCGTGTGTGCCGGCGCGCACGCAGCTCATGCTGGGCGTGTATCCGCCTCGCGTTAATCTCGGACGCACGGGCTCCGGCGGAAACGGGGGCATCCCCGCCGACCGTATCACTCTCGCGCAGGCGATCAAGAACGCCGGCTACCGAACCGCCATGATGGGCAAATGGCACCTCGGGTACGCAAAGAACGAATCGCTGCCGGTCGGCAAAGGTTTCGATTACTGGTTCGGGCTGCCTTACTCGAACGATATGCGCCGGCCCTGGGTAAAGACGAACGTGCCTTTGTGGCTATACGAGAATACGAAGAAAATCGAGCACCCCGTCGATCAGGACACCCTGACAACGCGATATACCGAGCACGCAGTCGATTTCATTGAGAAGG
>Ga0180432_10006120_pt1 | contig 15744 bp, 16 predicted proteins | sample SS_ome_10_FD_132414 | JGI IMG/M metagenome (GOLD analysis project Ga0180432, IMG submission 132414) | Hypersaline lake sediment archaeal communities from the Salton Sea, California, USA - SS_1_MS_2 metaG | ecosystem: Environmental > Aquatic > Non-marine Saline and Alkaline > Hypersaline >... | reverse complement strand
TATTTCGCGAAATGGTCTCTCAAGGACGGACAACCCTACCGGGGGGACGAGGTCCTCGAGGAGATCCTCGAGGAGATCCGAAAGCTCGAGAGCTACGTCGGGATTTCTCGGCCGATCTCGATCGACCATACGATACGGGGCAAGCTCGCCGACTACCCGATCGACAACCTACAAATCGATGACACGGCAGATCAGGCCCTCGCCCGGGTCCTCTCGTATCTCCCGCAGGCGGGATGCACGATCGACCTCGACGGGACGATCCGGATCTACTCGAGGGCCTCCGGTGGCGAGGAGGGGGTCCTCGACACGATCGGCCCCCCGGTGGTAGATGAGGGGACGACCCTCCCCGTCTATCAGGCGCGGCTCAGGCCGAGCGAGGTCCATGTCCTCTTTACCCGAGAAATCGAGGTCAGATTCGATCATATCGAGCTATCGGGCGGCTACGGAACCGAACGTAGCGAAGATGATCGCTATCTCGAGAACGTCCTCTCGATTCCGGATTGGACGTTGCAAGTCGGGAATAGGGTCCTCCCTCAAGGGTCATGGATCACGGTAAACGAAGCCCTCGCGTCCTGGCCCGCTCCCGCCTCCGGGATCGCCCTTTCTCACTCCGTCATACAACGGGGGCTCGTTCCATACTTCGACGTCTGGAACGGTTTCGGCCTCCTGGGGCTCGCGACCCCGGATCAGGACTGGGCGGGTAGGGTCTCCGCGATCCAACATCATTATCGAACGACCTACCGGATAAATCCGAACTGGCTCGAGCGTACCTACTCGGTGCGGGCCTATCGGCACGCGACGATCGACCCGGAGACCGGCACGAGAGCCCCCGCGATCGCTTACTCCAACTTCTGCTACCTTGGCTCTCAGCGGTCCATGGCCTATCAGAGCAAGCTCTCCCAGGAGGAGTCATACGCAAATAACATCCTCGGAAGGCCCGGAGAGGGCGCCCTAGACCCGATCACGAGAGAATGGCATCCCGCCCCGGCTCGGGTCTCGGTGGTGGACGAGGATCAAGGGATCGTCCATCTCTCCTACCAGATCGACCCGACGAGAATGTACGAGATGATCCTCCCGGCCATGGTCGAGATCGAAGGCAGGGGCGCGACGGCCGGATCTCGCCCGGCGGTCCCAGGCCCCGGCGGGGTTATCAGGAACGCGAGCTCGTTCATCGCTTGGGACGCCGTGAACGACGTCGACCGGTCGGCCGTGCCGAAGCTCTCGAGCGGTCACGCGGTCACTACGATCTTGACTCTTGTCCCCGGGGTCCCGAACGACGATCGTCAACTCCACCGGGTAGTAAGGAGGCCTTCCGACGTGGAGGCGCTCGTCCCGGGAAAGCACATCCCGGAGGCCCTCGGTCCCGTGATGGAAGTACGGGTCGGGGGCGCCTTCGAGACCGCCCGGATCGTATGGCGCGACGACGATCGGAAGGAAATCGAGAAGGCCTTCGGCTTTCACGGCCCAGGGGAGCCGAACCTCGAGCACCTATGCGTCAATCAGGGGTCGAGTGCGGAAGGGGCCTCTCTCGACGCGATATCGGACGCGGTCGCCGCTCGGGTCTATGCCATGTTTCAGGATCGGACCCAGGGCGGCAAGACCGGCGACCTCGTCCCCGTAGGCATGGCGGGATGGGCAGAGCAGATCTTGCATGAGCTCCGGCCGAGCGGGGAGGCCTTCACGTCGATCGACCTACCCGAGCAACTCCCGACCCTGAATCTCATGTCCTTGCTCGACTCCACGGCTCGGGCGATGCTCCTCAAGCTCCCGCAACCCGGAAGGGGGTCATAGAGTGTTCATCGGTGACAGTCGCAAGCCCAGGGGCCCCGGGATTCTTCCGCTCCAACATCACGGGCACCGGTCTCGCGGTTGGGAGCTCGACGCGAGGGCTTGCATCCTCGCGACGAGGATCGTCGATCGCCTCGACGGAAACGGCGAGATGGGGCAATACGTCTATGAAGACCGGAGCTATGGAGACCTCGTCGGCGCCCTCCTATGGGGGAAGGACACCCGGGAGACTTCGGGGTGGTCTTTCGCGTGGCCGGTATCGACGACCGAGAAGACGGAGATCACGCCTCCGGCTACCATCGGGTCCGGGGGGACTTCCGGCGGGCCCGGAGCTCTCACCGGTCCCGCCGGAGAGGCTACCCCTGGCACCCGGAACCCGATCGCGTCGACGGTGGGGGCATTCACTCCCTCCGGGCATTGGGAGGGCGGGGTCTACTACGACCCCCCTCCCGGGGCCCAGGCCTTCGCGGAGATGGTCAACTCGACTCCGAACTTCGGGAAGGAGATACTCGCGGCGGCGGGAGGGGCCGGAGGCGGGGGAGGAGGAGGGAACGCCCCGGAGGGCGGGAAGGATGGGAAAACTCAGACGGAGGCGAAGGCCGTTGCCGACGGAGGGAACAAGGTCGGCGAGAAGGCCTCGTGGTTCGGCTTCGGGGAAGAGTGGCTCAACCCGTGGCCGAACGCCGGGGCGGTCGGCGGGCAGAACGGAAAGGCCCCGAACGTCTTCGGGCAGGGGAAAGAGTGGCTGAATCCGGTCTACCCCTGGGGGTACGGCAACCCTCGGGCCCCGTTCGGGATCGGGGTCGACGCCTACTCGATCGGGATCGTCGGACACCGGGACCTCCGGGTAAAGAAGAACAAGGACGGGAAGAAGACCGACAAGGAAGAAAACGCAGCATGGATTCAGATCCTCGCCGACTCATTCGAGTACGAGCCCCTCGAGATCTTCCCGACCCGGTCGGATTGGGGGGGAGATACTCGATACGAGGGGATCGTTCCGTCCGTACCCGTCTACTATCCCCGCATCCCGAAGGGGTTTCACGGGATCGCCCTTTCTTCGACCGAGGAGGACGAGCAGGTCGAGCTATTCCACCCGACCGACCCCCGCCTCATCGCGGCTCACCGTGGGGGGGCGGATTACGGCTCGATCGTGACCGACGTCGCCGGGAACTACGTCGACACCTCTAGAGCGGCCCGACTGCAAAGCGTCCTCCGGGTCGTTCGGGGGCCGTCCGGGGTCCAGGGCGGTAGCGCGAACGCGATCGCTCTCAACATCGGCCCTACCGGTCAATGGGATTCGTGTGGGGCGCTCTTCTGCGATCTTCCGAAGGGCGGGACCTCGGTCGCGTCGAGGTCGGGGGACGTCTCGCCCGGAGCTCGAATGTTCGGGGCTCCGTCCGTCCGGGACGGGGGGCCGTTCGACGTCGGCCTCGGCTCCGATCAGCATCGGCTCGGGACGACCCAAGACGGCGAGCCGATCAACCCCTTGCACATCTCCACCGAGGCCCTTTTCCTACGGCCGGAATCCTATTGGGAGGACGCCCCGCTCGACTTCGAGACGAAGTTTCGTCTCGGCGGGGATCTCGACTTCCCGGTCGCCGTCCATTGTGCCTTCTCGCATGAGTACCTGAAATGGAAGTGGTACACGACGAGCTACCTCTTCAAGATCACGCCGATAACCCCGGCCGATCCGCAGCCCCCGCCGGAGCTTCCGGGGTCACGGGAACCCTCCGACCCCCCGCCCCCCGGAGATCCGGAAAGCCCAGGGGGGAGCACCGAACCGGTCCCGGAGGAGGGAGACGACTGGAATCCCGATGGGGATCAGGCTTGGAGGGATGAATGGCGGCGGCAACTCGAGAGAGAGGGGACATGGATTCCGGGCAGGGACCCGCACGCGGGGAAGACGACGATCGCCGCCGTGAGGGAAACTCAGTATCCGACGATCTCCTTCCGGCCGGGCTACATGGGGGAGGGGGAGCCCGACCTTCGATACACTCCGGGGAGCGCGAACGGCTTTGACGTAGCGGCTCACAATGCGACGGCGCCAACGGTCTGCCGAATGGACTCCTACGGCGCGATCGGGGGCAAGCCCGGAGGGCCCTACTTCTCATATTCCGGCGGCTCGACACGGCTCCCCGGCGGTAGCTTCAACTACACCCAGGCCCCCGGGGACAAGCAAAGGCACCGGGGGGGCACCTGCCGGGGAGGGGTCGTCTTCATGCCTCCCGAGGTCGACCTTGAGAAGATCGACGAGGACCTCGCCCCGAACGGGCTCGACCTCTCCGACGTCTTCATGATCGCAGACCCGGAGACGAGATGGGGGGCAGGCCTACCGGAGCTCGCCGACGGTGGGCTCCGTCGTGGCTTCTCCTGGGGGAATGAGCGCGGTGGGACCGGCGATCTCGTCTTCTACACTCACGACGAGACCGGGACGGAGGTCGAGGCCTTCCGGCTCACGGGAACCGTTGGGGGGGGGGTCTTCGGGCATACCCTGATTCCTCACGCCGAGATCGAGTTCGGAGACGCGGGGATACCCTTTCCCCTCATGGCAGGGGTCCCGGTTCAACTGATTACCCCGGCGTGGGTCGCCGGAACCTCGAAGGGCGCGACGGCGCAACCGCTCACCTCGAATATCGCGATCACTTCCTCGATGGACTACCAGATCACGGCAAGCGTATCTCTCGAGGGGGACGGGATTCCAGACACCTACGCGATGCACATCTACGTCAACGGCGTTCGGACGCTACTCGGCTCGCACCAATCCGATTCGCTCGGGGCCCAACTATGCGCGATGAGCACCCAGGGACAGATGCCCCTCCTCGCGGGGGACGTCTTGGCGGTTTACCTTGAATGCGTCTTCGGAGTACCGGCTAACACCATGATCTTCGATGCCGCGCTTTCGGTCGTAGGTTTAGGGTAGGGCGGGGCGGTTGGCTGGTAAGCTATCCGGGTCCTGTTTCTCTGCCGAATGGACGGAGGAACAATGCTAGCGGTAATAGACGGAGTCGTGGCCGGAGGGATCATCTCTATTGCTCTCGCGGCCCTCGAGGTGGCGAAGAGAGCCCTCGCCAAGAAGGACGGATCAAATGGGAACGGCAGGGGCGGATTCAATGCCGACGACCGTCGCGCATTGACGAAGGCCCTCGCGGTACTCGTCGACGTCTCGAAGGTCCTCTCTCAACTCGACGAGGACGGCTCCCCTCTCACCTACACCCCTAGGAGCCTCGTCCGCACGATCAACCGACAGACGGATATCCTCGAGCGCCTCTCGCTCTCTCACTCAGGCCTCGCGACTCACGTCCGAGACCACGAGACCAGGGAGGAGCAGGTCCTCGTCGAGATCCGAGACGCTTTACGATCTCAGCCTTGAAAGGAGGCCCTCATGCGGTACGCCGTGCCCGTCCTTGCCCTCCTCGCCGTCCTCCTGGGGGGATGCCTTTCGCCCCCCGAGACGGCGCCCGGAGGGACCTCACCCGCCTCGAGCAACGTCCAGATCCCGAGCGACGCCTTCGGCGCATACCTTCTCTCTGGCGCCCAGGGACAAGCGGCCGAGGAGCTCTTCGCCAATCAGGCGATTCAACCGGCCGTGACCGTCTGGGCCCTCTTCGGGAAGAGTCGAGTCTCGATCTCTCCCGACGGGACGACGGTCGCGGAGAGCGAGGGCGTCGAGAGATTCGGAGACTCCTTCACCATGAGCCCTACGATCACCTTCGGCGACGTCGAGGGCGGCTCCGCGAGCTCGGGAGGAGGCGGAACCGCCGGGACCCAAGCGGGCGGGGGGCAGTAAGTGACCGGCCCCCGCACGCTCGAGCTCGATAAGGGCGCCGTCGCGGTCCTACCCGAAACCTTCGCCGCCGAGCGGGAGATCGACCTCAAAGCGACGGCCGTCCTCGTGATCTACCCGGTCGCCATGAGCGCCGAGGACGTCGCGAAGCTCATCGAGGCGGCGAAGAAGGGAGGGACGTCTTGAACGTCGAAGCCCTGGGGCGGCTCGTAATCGTGATCGCCCTTCTCGCCCTTTGCGGCTTCCTCCTGGCGACGGGGGGAAGCCCGGTCGAGGAGCGGGTCCCCGTATGGCTCGTCGGTCTCACGACCGCCGCCGTCGGGAACGCGGCGCGACTGCAATTCACGGCCAAGCCCCCCGACCCTTGACGCTCAGAGCCCCCAGGAGCGTGCCCCGCGCGCGCTCGACAAAAGACAAGCCCCCCGTCGCCTCGAGCGGCGGGGGGCTCTTTCTTGGCCTCGGAGGGGGGTCCTAGCCCTCCCCGAGCTTCTTCGCCCGCTTCCGGACCTCCTTCCTCACGATCTCGATCCGCTCTCCGACCTCCGTATAGCTCCCCGTGTAGCGCCAACCCGTGTCGAGGTATGCGAGGACCTCCCTCCGGATCTTGGGAATGGCCCGCTCGAAGTCTCCCCGGGGGAGGACGGCGACCCGGTTCGCTTCGTCGAGGATCGCCCGGTGCTCGTCCCGGGCCTTCTTCTCCCGGCGGGCGTCGAGGACCGCCTTCTCGATCTTGGCGGCGGCTCGGCACGCGGCGGGAGCGAGCACGCCGAAGGCCTCCCTCGCGTCCTCGAAGTCGAGGACCTCCCCGGCCGCGAGGAGGAGGGCCTCGGCCTCCCTCTCGGTGAGGGCGGTCCCCATGTTTCGGCGCTGATTTAGATAGAGCGTTGTCACTTCGGAAGCTCCTCTCTCTCGAGGTACTCGAGGACGGCCCGCACGACCGGGCGGCTCATGGGATAGCTCTCGCCCCGCTCCCAACGCGAGACGGTTTGCGAGGAGACGCCGATCTCAAGGGCGGCGGTCTCCTGGGAGTGGTTTCGCTCCTCGCGCTTCTTCACGAGGGCGCGGGAGAGGGCCTTCAAGCGGCTTCGGCCCCGGTAGGCCTTCTTACTCATGCCCCCCCCTCTCGTCGCCGTGGGCGGGCTCCTGCGGGTCCTGGCGCGCGAATTCGGCTCCCCGGCGGATCTCGATCCGGAAGTAGGTCTCGAGGAGCGCCCTCGCGACCCGGCTCGCGTCGAAGATCCGGAGGAGGATCTCGGAGTCGCCCTCGACCTCGGTCTCGAGACGACCGCTCCGGAAGACGATCCGGGCCTCGGAGGTCCTCGCGATCCGCACGGTCGCCGACTGGCCCCCGAAAGGCCGCTTCACGTCGACCCTCGGGACCGCCCCGAGGGGGAGGTACGCGAGGATCGAGTCGACGATCCCCGCGACCTCGTAGGCTCCCTCGAGGGCCGTCACGTCGTCACCTCGAGGCGTGCGATCGCCTTCTCGATCTCCTCGAGACGGCCCTCGAGGGCGACGACCATCTTCCGGAGGTCTTCGATCTCCTTCGACTTCCTCTTGAGGAGGTCGGCGAGCATCGTCTCGACGGAGAGCCGTTGAGCCTTCTCGTCGGCGAAGACGCGGGCGAGCGCTTCGCGATCCGGACGGCCGTCGATCCCGAGGTCGTCCTCGACGTCGAAGAAGAGGTCGAAGAGCCCGTCGGTGACTTTCACGAAGAAAACCTCGACCTCGGGGGCGACCTTCTTCTCCTGGGGGACGAAGCCGGTCGTCGACTTCGCGGTCTCGGCGTCGACCTCGGCGTCGACGTCCTCGATGCTCCTCTCGACCGGCTCGCAGATCCCCGGCGGGTCCCCGGCCTCGGCCGAGAAGCGCTCGGCCTCCTTCCGGTGCTCGTCGCAGAACGCCGCGACGACGATCTCCTCCTCCCCGTGCTCGTCCTTCTGGACGAGGATCGTGAGGTCATAGAGGCCCTCGCGGGTCTTCCCGTCAGTCACCCCGCAGACGGCGCAACGGCTCGGGGAGGTCCCCTTCCATCGGCGAATGACTCGCCCGTGTCGGTCCTTCTTCATGACTGGACTCCTTCCTTCTCGGTCTCTCTGGCAAGGTGAACGAAAATAGCGGCCCAATATCCGAAGTTTGAGAACTTGTAGCGGGCGAGGTTGCGGAGGGCCTTCCTCCTCGCGTCGTCCCGCTTCTCGACTAGGAGGTCAAGGGCCTTCACTCCGACCCCTCGCGCTTCTCGAGGAGGGGAGCATTCTCCGGGGCCGGGGGAAAGGTCGGCGGCTCGTAGAGCTCGTCGATCGCCCGCTTCTCGGCGAGCTCGTCGGCGCGGTACTCGTCGACGTCGTCGCGGGCGCCCTCGGCCCGCTCGCAGATCTCCCAATCCCGCCGGAAGACCTTCTCGTCCTCGTAGTAGGTCGCGCAGACGAACCCGTCGCTCCGTTCGTGGAAGAGGATCGCGACCGTCTCGCGGAGGAGGTCCTCCTCCTCGCGCGTGATCTCGAAGCCCGCCTCGAAGACGAAGGGCCTCTCGACGTAGGCGAACGAGGCGCTCCCGCCGATCATGACCTCACCGTCGAATTCCCCGAATTTCCATAGCTCGCGCGTGATCTCGAGCTCGCCCCCGAACTTCCCCGGCCCCGCGACCTTCCGGGGCTCGCCCAGGGGCCTCGCGATCAGGTCCCCATCCGGCGCGATCTTGCACGCCTCCTTGTGGGTCTCGTACCCGGCATCGCGGGAGCACAACTCGAGGGCCTCCTCGGGGGTCTCCGCTTCGTAGGCCCCGAGCACCGTCCCCGACTGAGTGTTTTCGACCAGATACTTCATGCGTCCTTCCTCCTTGTGGGTCTCTCGCCATGAATGAAACAAACCGGATATCACGCTCTCATTGTACGACTGTCTAGGCGCCTGTCTACTCTAAATCTTGGGAATGGGTTGTTTTTTTTGGTCTAAGAGTCTAGGCTCGCCTCGCATGAAAACGACCGGTGAAAGGCTCCGACGTTGGCGGGCGCGCTCCGGGCTCTCCCAGGAGGACGCGGCGAGGGTCTTCGGATGCACCGTCGGCGCGGTCAAGAAGTGGGAGGCCGACGAGGTCGAGCCGACCGGCGACGGCCTCGTCTACCGGAAGAAGGTCGAGAAGATCCTCGGGAGACACGAGGCCCATTGGGAGGAGTGCTTCGCCGAGGCGAGGGGGGTCGGGGATGGAAGATAGGACGAAGGCGCGAGTCGTGTTCCTCCTACTCGCGGCCGGGCTCCTAGCCTTCGCCCTGGCCCTCTTCTCGTAACGAGACAGGCGCCGCCGGGAGGGTCCCGGCGACGCCCTGGCGAGAACCCCCGGAAGGGGTCCATGAGTCAAGGCCTCATCTTGGCACGGTGGGGCGCGAGAGTCAACCGATCGAGAGGGAGGAGAATCACCGCATGAGTCGATTTACCCGTATCCAAGGTCTGTCCGACGATCGTCGGCTTCCCCGAATCGCGAAGCTACGGCTCGGGGTCAAGAAGACCGCGCAGTCGGGGAAGGAGTACCCGAGCGAGGTCTCCTACTTCGTCTCGAGGGAGGAAGACTTCCGGAAGCCGGTCGACTTCAAGCGCTTCCGGGCGCTCTACGGCGAGAAGCCGACGACCCTCGAGATCATGTTCCCCGTCGAGAACCTCGAGGTCATCTTCCCCCAGGCCTTCAAGAAGTACGGCGGGGGCGTCCTCCGGTGCACGGGCGACGGGAGGACCTACTTCCGGGTCGACAAGGAGACCGGCGAGAAGTCGACCGGGGAGTGTCCCGGCCCCGACGCTTGTCCCTTCGCGGGCGGCGACTGTAAGGGGGTCGGGAATCTTCAATTCCTCCTCCCCCGCGTCTCCTGGGGCGGGACCTTCCAAGTCGACACGAGCTCGAAGACCGCGATCCTCGATCTCAATTCGGCCTTCGACTACTTCCGGGGGATGGCCGGGCGCCTCGCCTTCGTCCCGCTCCTCCTCTGTCGGGAGGCGAAGAAGATCACCTACGACGGGAAGAGCTCGATCCACTACCCGTTGACCCTCCGCTTCCCCGACTCGAAGAATGAGATCGTGAAGCTCCTCGAGAGCGCGAAGGAGATGAGGGAGGTCTTCGACGTCTTCAAGCCGACGACGACCCTCGAGCTCCCCGGCCCCCGCGAGATCGAGGGCGACCTCTACCCGCGCGGGACCGTGCGGGCGCATCTCGAGGCGGGCGGCGCCGACGCGCTCCCCCAGGACGAGCCGCCCGACGACTTCGCCGATCCGGACCCGACCCCCGACCCCGACCCGGAGGAGCCTCCGGAGGACGGCCAGGGCGGGGAGGTCCTCGAGGTCGACGCCCAGGTCGTCGAGGAGCGCGAGGTCTGCGGGTGGTGCTCGAAGCCCCTCGGCGACGAGACCTTCGTCTTCCAGGGCGCCGAGCTTTGCTCGATCGCGTGCATTGAGAACATGAGGGACGGGGTCGGCAAGATCGGCTCCGACGAGGACCGCGCGGCCGACGCCGCCGAAGCGGAGAAGGCGAAGACCTCCCCGAAGAAGAAGGGGAGGAGGCTCCCGGCCGGGGGACCCGGCGCGGCGATCGCCGACGAGGTCCGGAAGCAACGCCTCGCCCGGCAGGGGAAGACCGAAGACGACGACGAGGGCGGCGACGACGGCGCCCCGATTCCGAAGACTCTCTTCTAGGAGGGCGCCATGCCTAACGCCTATTCCGAGAGCACCCTCGCGACCTTCGAGTCGTGCGCGCGGGCTCTCCACTACAAGCGGAAGCGGCTCGTCGCGTCGACGAGTCGCCCCCTCGACCTCGGGAAGCTCGGGCACAACGGGATCGAGGCCTACCTGGGCGCCCTCCGCGAGAGCGGGCTCCCCCAGGACGCCGGGATCATCCCCTCCGTCGCGGCGAAGCTCACGCTCGACAAGGGGGTCGCCCCGGCCGAGGACCTCCGGGCCGAAGCGAAGGAGCTCCTCGAGACCTTCGCCGGGTCCTACCTCTTCGAGAACCGCGAGGGGACCGTGATCGAAGCGGCCCTCGCCTTCGACGACGAATGGAGTCGGTGCGGGTGGGAGGATTGGTCGATCTGTCGCTTCCGGGGGAAGCTCGACCTCATGGAGCCCCTCGGCGACGACGTCGTCCGCGTCACCGACTGGAAGACCGGCTTCAAGGTCCCGAGCCGGGCCGAGCTCGAGGCCGGGACGCAACTCCGGACCTACGCCTTCCTCACGTCCCTCCTCTTCCCGAAGGCGACCGAATTCCGGCTCGTCTACTTCTACGTCCGCTCCCGGTGGGCGCATGAGTTCATCCTTCACCGGGAGGAGCTCGAGGACGTCCGCGAGGACCTCGAGCGCCGCATGAGCCGGGCCGACGCCGAGACCGACTTCAAGGCGAGCCCCGGCGATCAATGCGAGGGGTGCTTCTACCGGCGCCATTGTGACGCCTACCGGAAGGCCGGGCGCGACGAGATCCCCGAGGAGACGGAGGCGCTCGCGACGGCCTACTACCTCCTCAAAGCCCGCTTGAAGGACGTCGAGACCGCCCTCAAGAAGAGAGTCGAGACGGAGGGCGCGGTCTCGGTCTCGGGCGGGAAGGAGCTCAACTACTACCCGGTCGAGTCGTGGAGCATCGACGACGTGAAGCGGACGATCGGGAAGCTCCTCGAGCTCGGCGTCGAGCCCGACCGGGTCTACGACGAGATCACGCTCTCGAAGGCGGCGCTCACCCGCCTCCTCAAGTCGGTCAACAAGAAGGACGAGCTCGACGACTTCTTGACCCGCTTCGGGTCGGTCTCGGCGCGGAACCGCTTCGAGGCTCGAAAGGTCCAGGGATGAAGGTCTCGAAGATCACCGGGAAAGACTTCCTCGCCAGGAAGGACCTCGACCTCGACCTCCCGAAGAAGATCTCGGTCTTCGTCGGCAGGAACGGGTCGGGGAAGAGCTCGATCCTCGACCTCATCCGGGCCGGGCTCGCGGGGACCGCGCGGGGGGTCGCGCGGAAGGACGCCCGCGACCTCGCCTCCGGGGGCGCGAAGACGTGGGCGGCTCAACTCGAGCTCGAGCACGAGGAGGCCTTCGCCCGGCTCCGGAGGACCTCGACGAAGCTCTACGCGATCGACGGCGAGGGCGTGAAGCACGAGCTCAAGCAAGCGACCGTCGAAGCGAAGCTCGGGTCGACGAAGACCCTCGAGGCGGTCTTCGATCTCTGGCGCGCGCTCGAGATGAGCGCCTCCGACCGGAAGGCCCTCGTCTTCGACCTCGTCGGGATCGAGGTCGACGGCGACTTCTGTCGGAAGCACGGGATCGAGGACCCCGAGATCGTCGAGCCGATCATCGGCGGGAAGTGGAAGCGGGCCGAGACCCTCGCGGCCGAGAAGAAGCGCGCCTACAAGCGGCGTCTCGCCGAGGGCTCCTCGGAGCGCCCCCAGGACCCGGAGATCTCCGACGAGGGGCTCCGGGCCTCCCAAGTGACCGACGCCGTCCTCGCCGACTCGAAGAAGGCCCTCGAGGACCTCGGGGCGAAGCGCGACGACCTCCTCCGTCGGATCGGAGCGGCGGAAGCCGCCCCGGTGGACCGGGTCGCGAAGCTCGAGGCCTCCCTCGGGGAGTACGACCGGAAGGACCTCGAGGGGCGCCGGGCGGCTCTCAAGAAGAAGACCGACGAGGAGGGGGAGATCCTCGCCGGGGTCGAGCTCGAGCGCTACGAGGCGACCGTCTCGAAGGGCGAGGCGGCTCTCGCGGCGGCGAAGGTCGCGCTCGCCGGGGCGCTCTCCTCGACCGGCGGGAAGCACGAGTGCGCGATCTGCGGGCTCGAGCACGAATGGCCGAGCCCGGCGACGGAGGAGGACCTCGAGAAGCTCCGGGGGACCCTCTCCGAAGTCGAGGAGAAGCTCGGCGCCGACCGGGAGCTCCTCGCGCAAGGCCGGGCATTCCTGGCCGAGCACGAGCGCGCCCTCGAGACCGCCCAGGCGGGCCTCGCGGCCGTCGAGGAGGAGATCCGGAGAGTCGACGGGCTCGAGAAGGCCCTCGCGCGTGCGAGGGAGGAAGAGGTCTCGAGCGGGGAGGACCCGGAGGAGCTCCGCGCGGAGCTCAAGGTCCTCGAGGCCCGGCGGTCGAAGGGCCGGGTCGTCGTCGAGAACGTCGAAGCCTACCGGCGGGCGCTCGAGGCCTTCGAGGGCGGCGCGAAGGAGCGCCGGGTCCTCGAGGAGAAGGCCGCGCTCTACGCCCAGGTCGAGGAGAAGTGTCGCCCCGACGGGCTCCCCGCGATGCTCCTCAAGGGGACCCTCGCGGCCGTGAACGAGCGGGTCGAGAAGGTCTCGACGATGCTCTTCGCGCACGACCCCTCGATCGAGAAGGTCTCCCTCGACGCCGACTTCGAGCCCTTCCTCGTGACCCGCGACGGCCCCTCGAGGGCTCTCCGGACCCTCAACCCCGGCGCCCGGTGGAAGGCCGGGCTCGCCCTGGCCGACGCCCTGGCTCAACTCTCGGGGCTCCGCTTCCTCGCTCTCGACGAGGTCTCCCTCCTCGACGCTCAAACGCGGGGCGAGCTCGTCGCCGCGCTCCTCGAGCTCGAGGCCGACTACGATCAAATTCTCCTCGCGGCGGTCCTCGGCGACGTGACGCCGACCCAGGCCCCCGAGGAGCTTCCCCTCAAGGTCTACGTTCTCAACGATCGCCGGGTCGTCCCGGCCTAGAAGGAAGGAAACGACGAATGGCGGAAGATCTCTTCCTCGGCGCCGCCGCCGAGAAGCCCGACGAGAAGCCCCAGGAGCCCGCCGCCGCCGAGAAGGAGGAGGAGGGCTCGGTCCAGTTCACCGAGGCGGGAGCGCTCGAATACAAGCGTCTCCTCGAGACCTACGGCTACGACCTCGTCTCGAAGACCTTCGAGACCGTCCCCGACGCCCCGGAGGTCCTCGACGACGCCTTCATGATCCGGCTCGAGGACGCCGTGAAGCTCGAGCTCCTCGTCTGCCCGGATTGCGGGAAGAAGACCGACGCGGTCTCCCCGGCCGGGGACCCCCTCCGGTGCTCGAAGTGCGAGGCGAAGGAGGAGGAGCACGACGAGCGGCTCGAGGAGCACGCCCCGGAGCCCGCCCAGGGCGACGCGGAGCCCCAGGAGGAGGAAGAACCCGACCCCGAGGAGGAGCGCGAGGAGCGCGCTCGTAGGGCGTCGGAGGCCGAGACGGTCGCCCGGCTCGAGGACGGCCCCGAGCCCGAGGAGCCCGACCTCCGGGCCTACTTCATCCGGAGCGGGGAGCTCGCGCGGACGATCGCCCGGTGCGACTCCGAGATCGAGGAGCTCCGGAAGCGCCGCGAGGAGAAGGTCCTCGAGCTCGTCCAGCTTCGCCGGGGGATGAACGAGGCCCTCCCCCTCTTCGACAACTGCGGTCTCTGCGGGAAGCCCGCGAAGGCCCTCTCCGCTCACGAGCTCGAGGACGGGACGAAGGTCCGCGCGTGCGTGACGTGCATCGACAAGGCGCGCGCCCTCGTCGCCGAAGCGGAGAAGTGCTCCGTCTGCGACGGGTGCGAGCTCGTCGTCCCCGACGAGGGCGAGGGCTCGGACGTCGACCTCTGGATCGTCGAGGGGAAGACCCTTTGCCGCGCGTGCATCGACAAGAGCGAGACTCACGTCGTCGTCGGGGGGATCGTCGCGCGGAAGGAGGAGAAGGCCCCCGAGGAGGAGGCCCAGGAGGGCGCCGAGAGCGCCCCGGAGGAGCCCGCCGTCCCGCTCTCGAGCTTCCGCTTCTCCCAGGCGAAACAAGAGCGCTACGCGAGGGAGATCGCCGAAGAGTACGGCGAGGCCCTCGTCGTCGCGGGGCTCCTCGCGACGGAGGAGCTCGACCCGACTCAGAACGACCCCCCGGCGAAGGTAACGAAGCCGATCCTCGACTCGCTCGAGGAGATCCTCGCGGCTCACCGCGCCGACGAGACGGAGAAGGAGACCGAGGGCGCCGACGAGTAGGAGGCTTCGTTGGACGATCTTCGGCTCCCCCCTCAGAACATCGAAGCGGAGCGCCTCGTCCTCGGGGCGCTCCTGAGCCCGGAAGGTCTCGAGGCCTTCGAGCGCGCGACGGAGGTCGGCCTCCGGGCCGACGACTTCTACCGGCGCGATCATCAAGAGATCTTCCGGCGGGCCTCCTTCTTCGCGACCCAGGGGCGCCTCCCCGACCCGATCGTCCTCCTCGAGTGGCTCGAGAAGCCCCTCGGGGCCGAGCGCGACGACGTCTTCGCCTACCTCCTGGGGCTCGTCGAGGGATGCGTCACCGTCGCGAACGTCGACTATCACGCCGAGCTCGTCCGGAAGGCCTCCGCGCGCCGGGAGATCATCCGGCGGTCGACGACGGCGATCCAGTCGAGCTACGAGGGGGAGCTCTCGCCGGGCGAAGTGATCGCCGGGACCCTCGAGGACCTCGAGGAGCTTCGCGAGGTCGCGGCGCCGCCGAAGCTCTTCGAGGTCGTCTCGGGCGACGAATTCTTCAACCTCGAGCTCGACCCTCGAGACCTCCTCGTTTCTCATGAGGTCCTCTCGGCCGGGGAGGTCCTCTTCATCCTGGGGGCGCCGAAGGCCGGGAAGTCAATGCTCGGGCTCGATCTCGCTTGCGAGCTCGCGGTCGCCGACGGCCGATGGATCGGCTTCGATACCTTCGGGCCGAAGAAGGTCCTCATTTGCGTCGGGGAGGGCGGGCGCCGGTCCTTCCTCAAGCGCTGGAAGAAGCGGACCTCGACCATGAGCCCGGAGGAGCGCGCGCGCGTTCAACTCTGGTTCCCGAGCCCCGACCTCCTCTCGATCGAGGACCCGGAGGAATTCCGCGCCCTCAAGAATCACGTCGTCGAGAACGGCTACGCCCTCGTCATCCTCGACCCCCTCGTTCACTTCCACGGGCTCGACGAAAACTCGACCTCGGATATGAGAATCGTCGCGGGCCGGTTGATCGAGCTCAAGGAGGCGACCGGCGCGGCGGTCCTCGTCGTGCACCATACGAGGAAGGTCGCGTCGGGGGAGTCGAAGTCGTGGCGCTTCGACGAGGGCCGGGGCTCGAGCGTCCTCCGGGGCGCCTACGACGGCGGGATGCTCTTCGGCAAGATGAGCGACGACGACTTCGGCCCCGACCGGAAGATCGTCTTCGAGCTCCGCAACGCCGAGCACGAGCCCGAGCCGATGCTCGTCAAGCTCGACAAGCTCACGGCTCACT
>Ga0180432_10006118_pt1 | contig 15749 bp, 26 predicted proteins | sample SS_ome_10_FD_132414 | JGI IMG/M metagenome (GOLD analysis project Ga0180432, IMG submission 132414) | Hypersaline lake sediment archaeal communities from the Salton Sea, California, USA - SS_1_MS_2 metaG | ecosystem: Environmental > Aquatic > Non-marine Saline and Alkaline > Hypersaline >... | reverse complement strand
ATACTGAAAGTAGTGTTAGCAATATTTTGGATGGTCGTCATTCATTGCATAATACTATTTTTATCGCGACAACAAACTACATCTCGAAACTTCCTCCGAGACTGTTGCGCCCAGGAAGATTCTCCGAGATTGTAGAAGTTACTCCTCCGTCGCAAGAAAATAAGATTGAGGCTGTGAGGTCAATCTTCGATGGTATAGATGATGAGGAGCTAGCCCGTCTAGCCGCTCTTCTTGACGGGATGGATATTTCTTCTGTGCGGGACACGTTAGCTGATGTCATCGTGTTTAAGAAGTCTGACGAAGAAATCAGCCGGGCGTTGGCTAACAGAAGGAAGTTAATAGCCGCTTCAAAGCTCCAACAGGAGAAAAACGAAGACAACTAACTCTAATGGGCCGGTGGCGTAATTGCTAGGCGCATCGGGTTTAAGCCCCGGTGGGGTATATCCCCGTGAGGGTTGGAATCCCTCCCGGCCCATTTTTTACTTTCTACAGGGGCATATGATGAGGCAAGAAACGGAGCGGCGGGTTTTAGAAATGTTCCAATCGCTAAAATTGAAGACATTTCCGACAATAGCGGAGACGTTGAAGATTAATGGTATTCTTCGTAAATACCCGCCAAAAAGCAGTAAGAGGATCTGTATTGATTGTGGGGGTAGATGTTGCTCTCAGCCGTTTGATGCGGTCAGACTAACTAGAACTGAAGCGGAAAAGTTGAAAGATAGGGCTAACATTATTAGTAATGGGAGGCCGGGGGGTTACTCCCTCAAATTCGATAAGGACGACCATTGTCCATTCTTTCAGAACGGTCTGTGTGAGATCTATGAAGATCGACCGCTTGAATGTCAGCGTTTTTTCTGTGCGATTTGTGGTATTAGATCAGACGGCACTGTGACTTATTGGCTGAGTCAATTTCCAGAAGTTTTGTCTTTTTTGGAGGAAAGAGGAGAAGTACCAATAGCGTATTTGATGGATAAAGGGAACTCTTTGTTAAAGTCGCTTTGGCTACTCGCCAAAGCAAAGATAAAATCTATGTTTATCAGGAGACGATACTATGGCGTCGGAGAGTGCTCAGAACCCAGAGAAAGCACCGAAGCTGCAATGGATTTCTACGGATAAGAAGGTTTACTTCGGCGTACTTGTCAGAAACGGCAAGGAAAAAAAGATTGTTGATGCGGTGGAGTGTACGCATGGGATAAAAGACTCTGCTGCCTTTGCCGACTGGCTCAAATCCAGGAATCTTGGCACACTGTTGGAAATCGAGTTGATTGACCAGCCGGTCACTGTGCAAAATCTAAACCCCCAACAGGCACAAAAACTCAATCAGCTTCAGTTCCGCATGGCCGAAGCAGAAAGAACGGCGATGCCGAGACTTATCAACGAGTATTTTTCAGGTTCTCGGTCGTCAAAGTCGGAGTATACGGATGGCTACCCCGATGATGAAGCTGACGATGAAGAGATCTAAATAATGTTTGAGGGGTGCCGGTTCTTTTTTGGGGCCGGCACTTCTTTATCTTTTTTCAGGAGGAAAGTAGTATGGTGTCGATTCCTAATTTTATAGAACTTATCTCGAAGTTGGATAAGGTTGTCTCCGCCGGGGAGAATTTTGATGTCGAGTTGTGGTTGGAAGAGGAAAAGCGGAAAGGCGCGATAACTCATCTTAGGTCTCTTCTTTTTAAGAAGGTTGAGAGCATCCCAATAGTTGATGATCTTGACTTTTTTATGCTTATCAATGAGTTGTGCATCGTCGATGAAAAGCGGCCTCAAATAGTCATCTCTCCTGACAGATATAAGTCCGCTGATGATCTCAAACAGGAGGCGGAAGAATGTCTTATAAGGGAGTATAAAAAGGAGGCATTAAGGATTCGTAACGCAGTCGTCGCTATCAGAAAGCATAGAGAAATGCTTATGGAAGAGATAGTGAATGCCGGAACAAAACTCGCGTATAGAATCGCCTTCTCAGAGCCGATTGAGAATATTCCCGCCCTATTGGAATCTTTGTTGGAGACTCCAGTAGACCCAGATGGTACAATGAAGACTGTGTACGAAAGTAACATGCCCGAGAAGTACAGAGAGATGTTCCCCCTTCGTAATAGTTGAGCGCGCTCAACATTTGGGGCCGAAATTGGTATCGATTGACGCGCGGAAAATTAGTTTGCATGCCCCGGAGGTTCCTGGCCGGGTTATCAAGGAGCCAAAACCTAGAAGTGCCACACCAGCAAGAATGGCTGCCTAAGAGTGGCCGGCGCATCCATTGACACCGATAGATGATATGCGCCCATATCGGTTGCAGATCTGAGAAACGGTTAACTCTATCAGATCCTAAGCACTAGAGGGAACCTGACGCTGGAAAGACAGCTAGCTGGGTTTGGTGAGCTACAATCGCCAAACTACGCATGTAGACGACTAGTTGGAAGAGCGGGCAAGACCCGAGTTCGATTCTCGGCGGCTCCACTATAATTTCAATAAGAGGCTGGAGTTGTTATAACTTTAGCCTCTTATATTTTCTTTTTGGAGGCAAATGATGGAAATTGCCATCACAACCAAGGGAGTTGTTTTTGTAGGGTTTGCGGGAGCCATAGTATCACTGTGTGTATTTCTTGCGTATACAGTAATAGTGAATTCAGAGGATAAGGGAGTTGGAAGAATTTTTTCGACGTTCATGATATTTCTTTCTATAGGTTTTTGCGCTTTGCTGTATGGTTGTATGTTTAAGGGGTGGAGGCACGACTCGAGGATACCGAGAGAGAATCCTTGCAAAACTCAAAAGATCGAAAAGTCAGAGAAACCAGCGGCGAATCTCAATAAAACTCAGAAGACTAAGGAGGAAAAGCAACAAGGAGTTGAGTGATGAATGACTGCGATCGAGAGTGGATACGGGAGATGAAAAATACTTGTACGATATGCCACGAACTGCTACGCAAGGGTGAAGATATCGTTCGGGATCCCTACACTACTAGCCGAGCGATCGCCAGACGGTGTCATCGAAATTGTCTTAACGCGCAAGATGCTTATGTTGATTACTTGAAATGAGAGGATGCTAAAATGATTCTAAAGTGTGAGTGCAGGCATGAAGGACAGGACGAGATGTACGGTAAGATGATGAGAGTTCATAACTCCACATCTGATCCAGAGAAGTTTCGATGCACGGTTTGTGGGGCTAATCGTGGTGACGGTGGTGGCTCTCTAAAGAAAACAAAGAAGGAAGATAAGGAAAAGAATAAGTAGTTAATAAGGGCGGGTGGCGTAATGGCAGGCGCGCCAGATTTAGGATCTGGTGGGGTAATTCCCGTGGAGGTTCGAATCCTCTCTCGCCCATTTCTTTTTCTTTCAGGAGGCTACGATGGTAATTGCTATTTTGCTGTTTTCGATTGGTATTATCGGGCTACTCCTCAGAGGGATATATCAAGGATAGTATTAGTTTTTCTCCCTTTTGTTTTCTGGAGTGAAAAATGTCACTAAATATAGGCAAACCCATTTCTCATCAGGTTAATTTAGTTTCCGCTGAAGCAATATACAATTATCTCGATAACACAGATGATGGTGATGATTGTCTGTCGGAAATGTTTTGTGACGCTGCTATAGATAACCTCGGCCATTATGATGACATCACAAGTTATATGTGGGTAGAGGATAAGCTAAAGTTGCAAGCATTAAGGTTTGGATTTACGTATTGGTATACCGCATATGGTGAGAGGTTCGATATAGAAGACAAAGAAACGGTATCGGCCGTTTTAAGGCTTATGTGTGCTAAGAATATGATTCAGCAAGGACACACAATCCTTGTTGGGACTCTATTAAGTTCTTCAGAGAAGCAAGAGATACAGAGGACTTTACCGGCAGGGGCAGGAGTTATAATTGTTTCAGTGGACGAGCTACTCCAGGCGGTTGCTACAATTTACGGTAACGATCTTCTTTTCTTGGAAGACTTAAGCGAAACGGATTACACTATACACTATATCCAAACACCGATGTCAAACACAGAAGAGATCGCCCTTATTGCATTTAAGGATGGGGAAGAAGAGTATTTCGATGAAGAGGAGGATGAATATTTCGATGTACCGGTTATCGATGTGATAGCGAAAGATATGAAGAGGCGGGGATATATCACAGCTAACAACCTGATCCTCGTGCCTTAAACATTCTGTAGAGGGATCGTCCAACGGTAGGACATAGGGTTTTGGACCCTAGAATGCCTGTTCGATTCAGGCTCCCTCTGCCATTTTTATTCTTTCCTGGAGAACACTATGTCTCTTATCAATGTTGTATCAAAGTATTCGATTTCGTATTCTGTTCCTCTCTGGCAGATTCAAAAGGCAGCCGAGACTCTGTATCACCTTGAGCTTCTACCGCGTAATGAGTTAAAGTTTTCTAAGTTTCCTATTACTATTGGTCTAACGCCGATTACCCATAAGGAAGAGAAAGAGCTGGGGCGGCTTAAGTCTTTTAAGAGGTTCCCAGGATGTTCTTCTGTTTCTTGTTACAACTGCCAAAAAGAGCGGTTAGCCGCTCTTACCGCTATTGTTAAGGATTTGCAACGGCGAGGATATATCAGTAGCAACATAAAAAAGATAGATATTGTGAAGTAAGATGTTTGTCGTTTTTGTTTTTAGGAGAGTAGCATGCCTCTCATCCAACTAAAATTTGTCACAAGAATTTCTCTTCCTGTCACTCAGCTTATAGATGCCATTAGAACGGTTTATCATATAGATGTCATTAAAACGAAATATGATAAGCCGCCTCTAGAGGATAATAGGCTGTTTAAGATTGATAGAACCCGTTTTCCTATCGAGGTAACCCTCGATCCTATCGAAAAGCAAGAAGAGGAAGCTCTTAGTAAGTTCAAGCTAGAAAAAATACTTCCAGGATGTTCTGAGCTTTATTGCGATAAGTGCCAGAAACGAAAAATTAATCTGCTTGGCGCGATCGTAAAAGATTTTCAGAGGCGAGGCTACATATCTGGGAATATAAAGAAAATAGGTATCACTCCATAAAGGCGACTAGCTCAACTGGTTAGAGCATCTGAGTTACATTCAGAAGGTTCTCGGTTCGACTCCGAGGTTGCCTATTTTTTCGGGCCCCGGCTGTAATGGCCGGGGCCCTTCTTTATTGTGTAGAGGGAGGCTCCTATGGCAAGGAGGGGCCGTCGTAAAAAGAATAAGAACAAAAAGAAAAACAAAAATCGTGAGAAAAATCCAATGTCAAAAAAAGTTATTGTGATGGGATCTGGAACAGGACAAGTAGGGAAATACAGGGGATCGTCTCTAACTTCATGGGATTTTAAGTTAGTGGACGATTATGAGTGTTCTGAGTGTGGTGCCTCTCCAGTTGTTAGAATCACGAGAAAATGCCCGTTTCATACGTTTGGCACTCGTGACCCAAACAAGATTCATCAAATGGAGATCGAGCCCCACTACAAACCCTCCTGGCAGTCAGTTGAAGTAAAAAAAGATGATGAAGAAGAAGAGACCGCTATACTTACCGTTCCTTCAGACAAGACCCCTAATAAGGACAAAAGCGACGCCCCGCTAGCGTGCCAAATATGTGTTCATGAAATGGGGTCAGATGTTTGTGAGTTTTGTACAATGGGCATGTTCCATAAAGGAGCGGGAAAAAAAGTTTCAGCGCGAGAGGCGTTGAAGGAGCGGGCGCAAAAGGCGGTTCTCGCGAGGAAACAAGAACTTCACTGAATTATGCCAAGAAGAAGAGAAGAGTAGCGTCTGAATTGCGGAGTAGAGGTGGTGTGTGGGCTAGGTTTGTTTCTACAGTATTAGGAATTTTTGAATAGAGGAATGCACTTTGTCATCAGCGGGAATAAGCATAGAGCAAGCTTGCGAAATGCTAAACATATGGCTGATGATAGACGCCGAGTCGGTGTCTACATTTGTGACGATAGTCGTTGATTCTACCGAAAGGCTAAGCAAGGCTCCTGGGCTCAGGGGCAATGTGACAAAGATTGATGACCCAGAAGGCGATGATAGGCCGAGGCATTTTATCGCGTTTCTGGGCCTGATAAACGGGTTGTTTCATGAATCCGGTAAACGGATAGTGTTTCATGGAACAAACACGATCGAGCAGTTCATCGTCGAAGATAGGGCGTCGTCCGAAGACGACTTCGAAGATGACGACGATGAAGACCTTTCATGGTGAAGGAGGTGAAAATGTCGAGCCGAACTCCTGTAACTCGTCCGATTTCAGAAAACCAAGTCATTAACCGAGACGGCGGATTTGCTTATCTGTCGTCAGACGAAGCTCGACTGGTTAAATGGCTTCTGTGCGGGGTTGACGCGGGTGCGTTAGTCATCCCCAGTCTTGAGGAGCGTAGGAGAAGGAAAGAGCCTACGATCATGGATCTTAACCGGGAGGCTTTCATAGAAGCCGCTGGGCATGCCTACAGCATGCTTAGATCGGACCCCGCCAAGGTTCTGACCATCACTACTCGGGTTTCTGAGAGAGGGCGAGCCCGTAAGAACGACCAAGCAATAGCCGTTCTTGCTATGGCTATGGACGCACATCTTCCCCTCAGTACAAGGAAGATGGCGTGTGAAGTATTCCAGAGAATTGTAAGAACTGGAACTCACTTGTTTCAGTTCTTGAACTGTGTTCAGAAGTTTCGGGGATGGGGCCGTTCTTTGAAAAGAACGGTTGCTCAATGGTTTACGAGCAAAAGTGAAGATGAGCTTATCTTGCAGCTTGTAAAATATCGAGGCCGTGAGGGATGGACAATGACGGATGTAATCCGTCAGTCACACCCGGTTGGCTCGAAGAACATCCAAGACATTATTGGATGGGTTGTAGGAAAAGCGACATACGACCACCCCATGATCCGCGCATTTGAGGATCTTCAGCAGGCGAACTCTGCGAGAGAAGTTTGCCAGATTCTTAACAGATGCAGGATGCCCCACGAAACCATTCCAACGGAGTTCAAGAATAGTCCTGAAGTATGGCAGACTCTTCTTGAGCAGGGTGTCCCCGTAACAGCCCTTGTACGTAACTTGGGTAACATAACATCATATGGTACCCTAGGCAACGAGGCGGCTGTTAGTCTGGTTATCGATACTCTTTCTCCGGTGGCTGTAGCAAAAAGCCGTATTCATCCGTTACAGGTTTTGGATGCCGCTCATGTGTATGCTATGGGTAAGGGCGTCCTTGGCAGTAACGAATGGAAGCCGGTTCCTCAAATACTCAATCATCTTCAGAAGGTGGTGGCATGGGCGTTTGAAACTTGCGAGCCCGCCAACCGAAGATTCAGATTGGGTGTAGATGTTAGCGGCAGCATGACCACGCATAAGATTAGCGGAAGTATTGTGACATCTTGTGCGAGCGCGGCTACAGCAGTAGCGCTAGTCATAAATAAGTTTGAGCCTCTTTGTGACTTTGCGCTATTCAGCGAGACGCTGATGCGCGTGAACATCGATTCTGAGCTCACACTTCTTGAGTGTGAGAGGAAGATGTTCGATGAATTTGGTGGCTTCGGCGCGGCAACCAATATCGGCTCTGTAATCCAGACAGCAATCGATGAGAACGTAGCTTTCGATTGCTTCTTGATTTTGTCCGATATGGAGCTGAATATGGGTTATCATCCTATGGAGCTGATAGAGGAATACCGTAGGCGCACAGGTATTCCTGCCAAGGTGATAGCTTGTAACATGAAGAACACCCGTCGGACAGTTGTTGATACTCCAGACAATGACCCGTATTGTCTCGATATCGTAGGATTCGACCCGGCCTGCCCGGAGTTGATATCCGAGTTTGCGAGAATGTGATCTACGAGCGCGCTCAGCTCTAAATGTTGAGCGCGCTCAACTTTCTTCATGGAGGATTTCTTTCATGGCGTTTCAATTTGAAAGCGTCGCTTCTGTTCCAGGACAGGCGATTATCGTTGTTAATGGCGTTCGGTGTTCTATCAGAGCGCATGATGGTGTTGTGTCTGCTACCGTCTCGGCTGTTGAAAAGCCCGAGATAAAACATGAGTTATCAATTGAAATGACATTCAGTGAGGCCTTGGGTAACAACCCCCAAGCGCTGCCAGCCCCAAAGCCTAAGGTTGAGCACACGCAAGTTAGTAAGGAATCTCTTGTTAAAAAGGCCCCTGATATGGACATTACAATTGACGTCGACAGTAGCCAAGCAGTCGCGCCAAAAGGGCCGGAAAGTGTTAATGTGGCGTCAGAGAATTTCGGGGTTTCTGATGAGGTGCAAACGCAACTGGCGAAACAGTTGCGCGACAAGCCGAACTCTAACACTTCCGGGGTTTCTAAGGAAGTGGAAGAACAACTGGCCGAGCAACTCCGAAAACGACCAGATTCACTTCCATTTGGGCTGACTCCCCAAAAGAAGGAGGACCTCGATCGGCAGCTAAGAGAGAAGCTGAGCTTGGCTGATTCGATGCGAGCATCTCAGGCTGTCCATGAGTACGATGAAGGTGACGACGATTACGAATACGAGGATTGGGATGAAGAAGAGGACGAGAGATAAAACTACTCTCATCCTGATTGATCTTATGAGGGGGCCGGGGCAGTTTGCCTCGGCCTTCCTTTTTTCTTTTAGGAGACGGAAAATGATCGTGACTGATGTTGAGACGACTGGCCTTGATACGCATAACTGCGCTGTAATAAGTATAGGAGCAGTGTTTTTACTGTCTCCTAAGGAGCAGTTTTATGTAGAATGTCAACCATTCCGTGGGGCCGGCATTTCTGATTCTGCTCTTGAAGTAAATGGTGTTTCTCGAATGGAACTTTTTTCCCCAGAGCGCCTGACGCAGTTTAACGCTTTTTCACAGTATTCAGAATGGACAAAGCAGTTCGCGCCCAAAATTTTAGCGGGGATGAATCCTCGTTTTGATTACGAGTTCCTTCGTTTAATGGGAGCGAGAGTCAATCAAACCCTGTTCTTTAGTCATAGAACATTCGATCTTCATACGTTATGTCTCACAACAAAGATGAGAGGGAAGATCGACGAAGACTGTGACTTAAAGATGAATACGAATAAGATTCTAAACTATGTTGGCCTTCCTGATGAAGAAGAGCCGCATAACGCCCTAAACGGGGCGAAGCTGGAGACCGAAGCAATTCATCGCCTGTTGTACGGTCTTCCTGTGTTAGAAGATTATTTCCAATATCCTGTTCCTTCATATCTGCCGGGGTGTTATTGATGAAACCAAAACGGGTTCTGTATAAATTTCGAAAGATAAAGGGGGACGGAACTAAAAAGGTAACTTCATCTTTTACTTTTCAAGATCTAAACGCAGCTTTGCGTGCGGCTTTCATAGGATATTTGTCGCTTCGTCATATGCCAATTAGTATCACGGTATATGGATTAAAACCAAAGTCCTATAACTTCAGTAGCATCCTTCGTTTATGGGCCGACGACAAAAATTTTAGATCTGCAAAGGATAAAATAGCCGCCTTTACCGGCACCGTGTTTTCGGAGGATGAAGAGTAATGCATTTGATTAGAAAGCCGATAGAAAAGTTGTATGATCCCTCTTTCTTTTCACGTAATTACCCTAATTCAGTAGTAAATGTCAAGTTGTCTAATCCTGGTAAAGCTCATACTAGGATTATGTGGGCGATTCCCGAATTAGGCAGACAGGCATATTTACAATATCCACCCGAGCAAGTAATTGAAAAAGTATATAGTCATCCCACTTATAAAACAATGAAGGAGATGTCGGGTAATTGGGTGGATGAAAATTGTACAAAGATAGTCATTCCGAAGAATTTTCAGGGAATGAGGGCATTTTTCAAGAGTGGTAAATATGTAGATCTGATCTTCTTTTTCGATTTCATATTTAACCACACTAACGATATTGGGACTTTTCTAATTTTCTCTCACGAGCCAGGAAATAAACTCCGCACTAGGAGTTCTGTGAGACTTGACCAGGGAAAATTCTACAAAGACAAATTCATGTCGTCGGGGTCTAAAACAATAATATCCATAAAGTTACTTGGATATTTTTTCACACTGTTTTCAATAGATAAAATGTTGAAAATAGGAAATCTCCCTGGAGTAATTTATACTGAGGAGGATTTTATTCTTACACGAAAGGATAGGGTTGAAATAGCAATAGGAAGTTGGTTTGGAGATGTTAAGCAAGAAGGGCCAGCCATTAATTTTTCTTTTGGAGACTCAAAACATGACTCAAAGTAAGCCAAAGCAGAAAAGGTGGACGTACCATTTTCGGCCTGTCGGGCGAACGATGATTGGTGAAAAGTATGCCCCTAATGGTGGGGTGACTGTTATTCTGATTGAACAAGACGGGGTAATAGTCAGAGCATCATGGTCTGCGTGCAGCACCAAGGAAAACTTCTCAAGGAAACGTGGATTCAAAATCGCTAACGGGCGTCTTGAGAAGAACAGAAATAATCGTCTTGAAACTGCGATTATCAACGCGTATTTGAGAGACGAACGCCCATCATCAGAGAACCGGATCCTCGTCGCACAGGCAATTGTTCGGTTCATTGCGGATATTCACGTTTATCAGGACCGCCCTATTATTACTACGGAATTGCACTCGTCATTTTATAATGATGTATCAACTGCAATGATGGAGATGTATCTGGCGCATGTTGACCCAAGTCGAAAAGGCGAAGGTGGCAACTCCGATGTTTCGCTCCGCCGTATCAAGTTTGACGGCGTTACTGATAGTTTCATACTATCGAGTGTAGAATAAGGATATCTGTTGACATATCTCCTGAATTGTAGTAGAATTTCAGTAAGTTCTACTACTTTTTCAGGAGATTGCTAGTGTTATCCGTAATAGGCATCGATCAGGGTCTAACGGCTACAGGAATTGCTTTGTGTGTTGCTGATGATTGTCACACTATAAAACTCAAAGCGCCAACTAAAGGATCGCAGGCATTACGGATAACAATGTTAGCAGAGCGAATAAGGGACGCAGTAACAGAGCTAATCGATGAGTACGATTTATCTCCGTCTGACGACTGTGAACTTGTAATAGCTAGAGAGGGCTGCTCATATCAATCAAGGAGAAGCAGCTCATTAGTTACAATGGGGCAAATTGCTGGAGCTATTGATTTTGTCATGCTTCAAATCCCATTAAACGAGTATTACATTATTCCACCCAGTCAGGCGAAGAAATTTGTACTTGGTAAGGGAAACATTGTCAAGGATGATTCATATATGGATATCGTGCTTCAAAAGACGTCAATTGAGTTCGATACTGACCATGAAGCAGATGCATATATGATCGCCCAGACCGCTAAAAGAATGTGGCAAATTGAAAATGTCGTTTCGGAGTTATCCGATTCCGATAAAAACTTGGTGTCCGAATCCCTTATGAAAAAGAAAGGCTTTACTCGTTCTACATTGACTCCTGAAGTAGCGGCAACTTTAGTGGATGCCCACGTTACTTTATAGGAGACATAAAATGATCGAGAAGCCAGGAAATTTTCAAGACAAAGAACAAGTAAAAGTCGAAAAGGATGACGGAGAGATTATGATCCGCACGGCTGAATTAAATTTGCCCATTTTTAGGAACAACGATGAGAAAAAGAAAGAAGAAGACGCAGAAAAGTCAGGCAAAGCCGACAAAAGAACAAAGGCGTGAGAAGAATAAGCAGAGGAGAGCTCGCGCTGAGAATACATTTCCTTCGGCGCATGCTTATAGGGTCAGATTCAAGAAGGAAAACGGGAGGTGGTATTTCATGCCCGTTTCATCTAATCTTGTTGGTGACCTTCCTAGGGTTGTAGCATACATTGCCCGTAATAATTGGAAGCCTGATTGCTTATATGACGGCAATAAAAGGCTAGATTATTACAAAGAGATAATAGCCCACCTCAACCCCCTCCATGACGTTCCTATGATCACAATCGACCTTTAAAAAAATCGCTTTCATGACATAATATGTTATGGAGGCGATCTCCCGTTGGTCGCCGGTTTTCTGGTTTTTTCCAGGAGGAAGGGAGGACAAATGTTGTCATTGCCAGTCTTGTTGGGTTTACTGGCAGTGATTTCTCCGGGGACTTTTTGCGCAGCTGCCGCCTGCGCAACCGTTGCTATTTTTGCGGTCCTCTGGGGCGACAAAGATAATTAAGGGAGGATAATCATGAAGTTTCGTACGTTTTTGAGATTGGTTCGTAAAGGTCGGTTCGAGAAGTTGCACAGAGAATACATCTGTGCAGCTGCCGAGGGCGTTATCAAAAGATCGGACAACACCGAGGCGGCTCTGGAAGCCGCTGCGATGTTGTCCGCGGCCGTAAGGAGAGGCAACGTTTCAGGAGTCGAAACGTTGCTAGCAGGGATACAGCCCGGCTTCATCACGGCCGGGCTGATCGGTTTCGGAGAGGCCCTGCGCTTCTCCGAGGCCGAAGCTCGAAAGCTTCGGGCGGCGGCGAATGCTGTCGACCCGAAGAAAGTCGTTCCGGCTCCGGTCGGGGCGTAAGGAAGGAAGGTCGGGAACGGGGAGGCCAGATACACTCTGGTCTCCCCGCTTTCTTTTTAGATAGGAGAAGTTAATGCTTTGTCACATTATCAGTAAGTTGGCAAAAAAGGATGGGGAGTTCGAGCTAACTCACCTCGGAGCTACTCTTCCGCTAGAGGGAGTACCGGCGGATAGTGATCCAACGTTGCGGGAGTTCATCCGTAAAGCTGCCGAGGCGATAGACGGCAAGATAGTTAAAGAGGACCCGCTCGAAGTAGAGTGGCCGGAAGAAGATACAACGCTATTTCTAGGCCAGGTTGATATCAGGCCGCCGCACTCGGCGCTGAATATATCTGAATTGGTCAAATTCATAGCTGATTCAGATATCGTCCTTTCGGAACTGCTAAAGGCTGGGCTACTCATCTATTCAGCTACACGGAGTCGTGTTCGTAAGGCAGTGGAAGAAAAGCTATACGAATTCGGCGCTGACGCGGAGATTCTATCGAAGTTTAAGATGTCGTTTAAGGACGACACTATGCTAATACATGTGCCTGAAAGGGCACTTAAGATATGCTGTAAGAGTCACGAGCAGATGTTTGTTACACAGCTAGCAAACACATTAGCATATTCAGTTCGGCTGTCTGTCGCGCCGTCTCCAATTGCCAAGTGTAATGGAAGTGGCAAGATAGAATTTTGGACAACCACACAGTCCGGTGTTTCTATTTCCAAGTAAGGAGAAATACGTTGGAAGTTACACTACTATTTGTATTGGACACTCGAGGTGACGAGGCAGATATCCGGTGTTTTGGGGGTATTCCTTCAGAGACCGACTCGGGGGAGGCGAAGAAAATCAGACGAAAGATGCATAAGGCTATGATGAAGGCCTATGATCTTGAGGTAGAAGACCGCAAAATCAAGTGGCCCAAAGGCCTCGCGGAATATGCCGTCGAAGCCGACATTATGGGTAATTTGCCGGTAGAGAACGTTGATTTTCGTGACAGGGATCATTTGCTGAGACTTGATTTTGTGTCTAGAGTAACGCTTTTTGATATGCTAGATGATGTTGATGCACAGGACACGGTAGCGGATCTTCTGTCGCCGTTTATCTGGGAGAAACTTCTTGCGTATACAGAAGATCCTGATATAAAGAAGCATATAGTATTCGATCAAAGGATAGCGGGATCTTTTGATGTCAGTGGTTTGGACACTAGCCACATGATATACGCATGTTGTAATAATCATGTTGACGAAATGAAGACTGAAATAATGTCATCATTCCCGAAGAACATGGAAATTGATATCGAGACTGACACTGTTGTTTGGGACGATGACGAATGCCCGAGAAAGACCGGGGCGATTTGGGTTGTTGTCGAAGATATCGACGCAGAACTCACCCACTGGATCGGGGCCCCAGAAGATGCAATGAAAAAGTGGGATGAGGACCACCCACTAGAAGAAAAGGTTGAAGAAGAGGAGACAAAGCCGGAAATTATCGTTGACTAGCAAAAATAGGAAGAGGGGAGGTAGAAAATATTTCTCATCTCCCCTCTTCTAATTATGGAGCGTATCATGAGCGGTTTCCGCATATCGAAAAAGTACAAAAACAGAATACTTATTATAGATGATGTCGTATATTTTTCTTGTAGCAGATGTCATAAGCTTTTTGCTATCAAGAATTTAGACGATATCGATTTAGAAGAACATACTACGTTTACCGCAGTTAGAAAACATCTCCAAAGTGAAGCCTTAGAGCTAACTGATTTATATATACATAATGAGTACTATCTATGTATTAATTGCGTTCCAGAAAATAATTACTATGCTAAGGAAAATGCCACCGCTTTTTGGAAGGGTTACGCTGCCGCTGTTGAGCTGCTTCAATCTGGCGTATTTCGTTCTCCTCCCAATCCGTATAATTTTTATTCGTGTTCTGACGCTTTTTACACTGGAGCCCAGTGTGCTTTACATGACGCGTTATATGACATCGTGAATAAAAATAACACCGGCGAATTTCTTAGAACAGATAATGATGAAAAGAAATATTATCCTGAGGTACGGCTTTTAACCTGGAGCTAGCAGAGCATGGCTAAAAAGTTGGATAAAGAAGCAAGATTGGCTATGATAAAAAATCGTCATAAGCGCCTTCAAATGATAAAGACGCTAATTAATGAAGATGACGATATAGAGGACAGCGACTTAAGTGAGCTAGGGGATTTCGAATTCGATGAGGACGAGGATGATGGGGATGATTTCAGTATAGACAGCTTTATAAGAAGGGGATAACTATCTCCTTCTTTTTAGCTATTGGATGATATAATAGACAATAGACCTCTTTATTGCTTTTTCAGGAGACACTTATGACGCCCGAACAGCTTGGATATATAGCCGGCGGTATGAACAAAGACGCTTTTATGCAGATCGCCGGCCCCGCTCTTCTTGGTTTAGCTTCTGTTATGGCTGGACGTGCTCGTGGTATTCGTGGAACGCCTTTACAGAAGTTAATGCGGATTATGGGAGCAGGATTTGGTACCGGCAGTATAATTAATCTGGCTAGAATTGGCGCGCAGAGCCGTAGGCCAAGGCCACAAGCGCAATCTCTAGACCAATATTTATCTGGTCTTCCGAAGCCATAAAAGTTGAGCGCGCTCAACATTTCATATGAACCTCGTCGACCGGATATATGAAGAATATTCCCTTCTAAAGCAGGCAGCCGAAAACTACCCAGGCGCGATTGATCCTGAAGAATTTGGCGATGTCACGCAGATTCCATTGAATAAACTCCTACCCTATGTTGTTCAATGGCATAAAGCCCGCCGTGCGGGTCTTCATCGAGATATGAGATTCGGCCCTGATGATATGTATTCTTGGGCAGTTCCTAAGGATATTCCTAAGCCAGGAGAAAAAAGGTTAGCAGTACAAACTCCTATTCATTCTGGAGATTGGGCTAATTTTGAGGGGGAAATACTGCGCGGTAAGGGAAAGGGTATAGTCAAAACACAAGATAAGGGATCGGTTCTTGTTACTAAGGCGAACAAAGATGCTATTAATTTTGTAGTTATTCATCATAAATTCCCTGAGATGTTTACATTACGTAGAAGCAAGAAGGATCCTAAAGATTGGATTTTAATAAATGTTACTCCACAGAAGCCTGAGGAGTATAAGAAGCAGAAGATGAAATCCGTTTCATCTGAGGATGTTGAAAAGCTATTCAATCCTTCCTATTTGGCCTCAGCTAAAATTGATGGGGCTCACGCTCTTATCAAATTGTTCGGGGATAAGATAGAAACCCTGTCACATCGTACTTCCAAGGAAGGAGTTCCGATTGTTCATACTTATAGAGTCGGGACACAAAAGTATGTAAAGCTGT
>Ga0180432_10006117_pt1 | contig 15750 bp, 15 predicted proteins | sample SS_ome_10_FD_132414 | JGI IMG/M metagenome (GOLD analysis project Ga0180432, IMG submission 132414) | Hypersaline lake sediment archaeal communities from the Salton Sea, California, USA - SS_1_MS_2 metaG | ecosystem: Environmental > Aquatic > Non-marine Saline and Alkaline > Hypersaline >... | reverse complement strand
GATCTCATCCCTGAGTGCTCGTACCCGCTTCTCGATCTCATCGCGGATCGGGCGGACCGCTTCGATCCCCTGGCCGGCGGGATCCTCGAGTTCCCAGTTGCGGTAGCTGATTCCGGGAAAGATCGGGCAGGCGTCCCCACAACCCATCGTGATGACCACGGCGGAGGATTCCACCGCCTCGGTGGTGAGCAGCTTGGGCGATTGGCCGGAGATGTCGATACCGACCTCGGCCATCGCCTGAACCGCAGCGGGATTGACCCGCTCACCCGGCTCGCTGCCGGCCGAGCGGACCTGTACCTCAGCGCCGGCCAGCGATCTCAGGAAACCGGCGGCCATCTGGGAGCGGCCGGCGTTGTGGATACAGACGAACAACACGCTGGGTCGAGAATCCATATCGTGGTGGACCTTTACCTTTCACATACCTTTCACAACAGACGGGGTCCAGACGGGGCTCGGACACCTCGGGGTGTCGATCAGGAACGCGGCGGAGTCGGGGCGACCGCCGGAAAGTGTTTACGTAAGGCTAGCGACACGTAGACCAGCCCCACCAGCACCGGCACTTCGATCAACGGTCCGACTACTCCGGCGAGAGCTTGGCCGGATGTCGCGCCGAACGTGGCGATGGCCACGGCGATGGCGAGCTCGAAGTTATTGCCCGCCGCGGTGAACGCCAGCGTGGTGGTGCGCGCATACCCCAAACCCAACACTGCTCCCAGCAGGAACCCACCTCCCCACATGATCGCGAAGTAGGCCAATAACGGGACGGCGATCCGGGCCACGTCCCACGGCCGGTTGGTGATCTGATCTCCCTGCAGGGCAAAGAGAATGACGATGGTGAACAGCAGACCGTACAGCGCCCACGGACCCACCTTGGGCAGGAATCGGGTTTCGTACCACTGGCGGCCCTTGGTCTGCTCCCCGATCCGGCGCGAAAGATAACCCGCCAGCAGCGGGATACCCAGGAAGATCAGCACCGATTTGGCGATCTGCCATGGCGACGTCGAAATCGAGGCCTGCTGCAGTCCCAGCCAGCCGGGCAGCACCGACAGATAGAACCAGCCCAGGACGGCGAACATGACCACCTGGAACATCGAGTTCAGCGCCACCAGCACCGCGGCGGCCTCGCGGTCCCCGCAGGCCAGGTCATTCCAGATGATCACCATGGCGATACAGCGGGCCAGTCCGACGATGATCAGCCCGGTGCGGTACTCCGGCAGGTCCGGCAGAAACAGCCACGCCAGCGCGAACATCAGCGCGGGGCCAAACACCCAGTTCAACACCAGCGAGCTGGCCAGGAGTTTGCGGTCACCGGTGACACTGTCGAGGCGGTCATAGCGCACCTTGGCCAGCACCGGGTACATCATGATCAGCAGACCCAGGGCGATCGGTAGCGAGATCCCGTCGATCTGGACCTTCTCCAGCGCGACGTTCATCCCGGGCACCCCGCGGCCCAGTAGCAATCCGGCCGCCATCGCCAGACCGATCCAGACCGGCAACCAGCGATCCAGGGTGGACAGCTTGCCACCCGCCGGGGCTTGCGAATTCACGGTTTCCGTCATGGGGAAACCGATACTGCCGCTGCGGAATCCGCCCCGACCGCCAACAATTCGGACAGCGCCGCCACCGCCTCCGGCACCACCGCGTAGTACACCCAGGAGGCCCGGCGCTGCGAGGTCAGCAGCCCCGCGTCACGCAGCACCTTCAGGTGATGCGAGACCGTCGGCTGAGACACCTGCAGCCCGGCCGAGATATCGCAGACGCAGGCCTCACCGCCGGCATGGCTGGCGATAGTGCTGAGCAGGCGCAGACGCACCGGATCCGATAACGCCTTGAACTTCCGAGCCATATCGACCGCCGCCGCCGGGTTGAGCGGTTCGGCGACCAGGGGGGTCACCCGGCAGGGATCCGGACCCGAATTCGACATCCGTCGATATTCACAGACTTCGATTCAGCGTGCAACCGGGCTCGGCCGGAATCGGCGGGCCGGATAGTGAATACCGGCCGTCTCTCCGGTGAACACCACATGACGGGGTAACGGATTGCTGTCCTATCCCTTGAAATCGGGTTTTCACTCAGTGCAGATTTATCCGGTCGGTCCGGTACCGGCCTGAAGGAGGCGCCCCGATTGTGAGCAATCCGCACCGCGGTCTGGCCGGCCTGACCATCCTGTCCGTGGTCGGCGCGATGATGACATCGGCATGTTCGCAGACCGGCCCGGTGCCGCCCTACGCTGAGAACGCCGCTGTAGCCTGCGCCGGCAAACAGGAACTGAACGCCAGCGGCTCGACAGCCCAGGCGGCGGCCATGTCTCATTTCACTCAGGCCTTTCAGCAGGCCTGTCCGGGCACAACGGTCAACTACACCGCGAACGGATCCGGTGCTGGAATTGCTGAATTCCTGGAACGGAGGACCGATTTCGGGAACTCGGACTCACCGCTCCAGGGCGAGGAGTACGCGGACGCGGCTCAGCGCTGCGGAGGCGCGGAACCGCTGAACATCCCAATCGTGTTCGGGCCCATCGCCATCACCTACAACCTGCCCGATGTCGACGTCCTGATCCTCGACGGTTCCACACTGGCCGCAATATTCTCCGGTGCCATAACGCGGTGGGACGACCCGGCGATCACCGCTCTGAACCTGCCAGCGGGCAGGGCGCACCCGAACCCGCGAACAGCAATGCCCGCCGAGGAGATCCGGGTCATCCATCGCGACGACGCATCGGGCACCACCGACAATTTCCAGCAGTATCTACAGGCTGCCTCGGGCGGGGCCTGGGACCGCGGCGCGGGAAAAATCTTCAACGGCGCTGTGGGCCTGAGCGCCAGCGGAAACCAGGGCACCGCGGAGATGGTCAAGGAAACTCCCGGCGCAATCAGCTACAACGAATGGTCCTTCGCCATCGACCAGGGCCTGTCCACCGCCGACATCAAGACACCTGCCGGGGTCACCCATATCGGCACCGACTGGGTCGGCACGTCCATCGCCCCGGTCACGATCACCGGCCGGGGGAACGACCTGGTCCTCGACTTGACCCCGGCGTTCCAGCCGACCGCCAAGTTCGGCTACCCGATCATCCTGGCGGGCTATGCGATCGTCTGCTCCCGGTATCCCGATGCCGACACCGGCAAAGCCGTGAAAGCCTTTCTACAGTCCGCGGTGACCGGCGGCCAGACCGCTCTGAACAAGGTCGGCTACATCCCGTTGCCACCGGAGTTCCAGAGTCGGGCCGCCGCCGCCGTCGAGAGCATCTCCTGAGATCCGATCGCGGCGGTGCGTACCGATGAATCGGAGAGTCAGCAGCTGTTCCCGGGCGGCGCGATCCCGCCCAGAGCCTCGGCCAGCAACCGCATCTCGGGTGCGGCGAACGGCGGCAGCTCGTCGGTGATCGACGGTGCGTGCCCCGTTCGCACTGATTCGGCGATCTGCTGCAACACAACAAGATAGGTGTCGGGGTCTGACGAACCGAAGATTCCGTCACTTCGCCTTTCGGCCGCCCAGCAGGCGGTGACGGTGGCGTAGCCGAGATGCTCGGCGGCGGCAACCATGGGGGCCAGTCGGATTGCGGCGGCCCGGTCCCGCCGCGACCCGTTGCGGGAAGCGTCCTCGGCGTCGACGAGGTCGAAGACGCGTTCCTGCAGGTCGCGGCGCGCGGCACGGGATGGCAGCGACAGGGCATCCCCGCGGGCCAGGAACTCCGTAGTCGCGATGGCGCGGTCCAGCATCTCGGCGGTCGCCTCGCCGATCCGGTTGACTTCCTGACCGCGCGCGGCGACCAGGTAGACCGCCAGTCCGACGCCACATCCGATCACGGTGTCCGCGCCGCGGGCGATCAGGAGTTCCCCGATATCGGCTCGGGCCGCCCCCGAGGCGATGGTCAGAGCCATGGCGGTGATGAACACCGTTGCCAGGGCGTAGTTTCTGACCACAAAGACTTCGATGGCGAACTGCAGCATGGAGACCACCAGGACAAGCCACAGGCCCTGCGGGTACAGGCCGAGGATGGCCGCCGCGAGACCCAACCCGACCGCCGTGCCGAGCACACGTTCACCGCCGCGTTCGAGGGTTGCGAGCCGGTGGGCGCCCTGGTGCAACACCAGTACCGCCGCGGCCATCGCCCAGTACACATGCCCGATACCGAGCGTTCCGGCGGCCACCCCGGCGATCGGAGCGGCGACTCCGACACGCAGCATCACTCGCCGGGTGTGCGCGCCTGGTCTGAGAGCCCGGGTCAGCAGGGCCAGCGTCGACACTCTCCGCAACGGCGGTCGATCCGGGACGCGGTCGGCGACGACGCCGGGGGCGAGATCCAGGTTTCCGATCCCGCGGGCGGTCTCCGCGGCGCGAGCGGATACCGGTCGGCCCGCACCGACGGCCGTCATCGCGTCGGCGAACAGCACGTGCAGGGCGTGATTGGCCTCGCGTAACTCGGCCAGCGCACCTCCGGCTTCCGCCCGGGGCTGGTATTCGACGAGCACGGCCCAGGCCCGCCCCAGCGCTGCCGCCGCACGCCGCCGGGCGACCGTCGATTCGGCTCCGCCGGCGCACTCGAGATAGCCCGCGACCGCGTCGGCGGCAGCGGCCACCGCCGACTTCTCGGGTCCGCGGGGGCCGGCCACCAACGCACTCATCTGGCCGACCCAGGCGATCGCACCGCCGGCGAGGACCAGCAGGCCGATCTGCCACGCCGGCCGTTCGGCCGCGGAGATTCCCACCCCGGCCGCGCACACCAGGACGAACATGTACGCCCCGGGAGGACCCACCGACAGTGCCGAGCACAACCAAACGGCCAGCACCGCGATCGCGGACACCGCGATCACCGCGGTCCACATCATCGGCGCCGCCGAGGCGCCGATGGTGACCGCCGCAGCCAGTGCGACCGCGATGGCGGCCGATTGCAGGCCGCGGTTGCGGAATGGCCGGTCGGTCCCGTAGTCCGCGGTGAACGCCCCGAGGGTGGCGATGAGCCCGGCGCCGATATCGCCGGCGGCCAAACCGATCAGCAGCGGTATCGCGGTGCTGATCGCGACCCGCAACGCCGTCGGCCACCGACGTGGACCCGGTCGAATCCGCAGCAGACCGAACGCTGCCGGGGGTGCGGACCGGTCAGCGGGCATGAACCACCGTGACGTACGGGCAACGGCTACCGCACACGTGGCCCCGTTTCAGAGGTGTCCGGCGGCCGCACCACACAGCGAAAGCCGATGTGGCTCATGCCGGTGTCGATCATCTGGGGCCGGCGGGCTGCGGGGCGGTACCGCAGGCAGTAGTTGTCGGCACACAGGAACGAGCCACCCTTGATGACCTTGCGGGCCACCTGGAACTGCGGCTGCTGTGGATCGTAACTTCCGGCCTCACAACATGGTTCACCGGCGCGGGTGTCACGGTAGAAGTCGCTTGTCCACTCCCAGACGTTGCCCCCCATGTCGAACAGTCCGTACCCGTTGGGCGGGAAACTGCCCACCGGACTGGTGCGGCCGTAGCCGGGGTCGGGTCGCCAGGGGAACTCACCGTGCCAGTAGTTGGCGAGCCGTTGGCCGGGGCGCTCCGGCTCATCGCCCCAGGTGTAGGCGGTGTGGTCCAGCCCGCCGCGGGCCGCGGTCTCCCATTCGGCTTCGGTAGGCAGTGCCAGGCCGGCCCAGGTGGCGTAGGCCTGCGCGTCCTCGTGGGCGACATGAACGACCGGGTGCTCGGCGCGCTTGTCCACTGACGAGCCGGTCCCGACCGGCCGGCACCACGATGCACCCGGGGTCCAGGTCCACCACTGGCTGAGGTGGCGCAGGTCCACCGGTCCCGCGGTCCGCCGGAAGACCATCGAACCGGGTTGCAGGTTCTCCGCCGGCGCCCCCGGATAGTCCGCCGGATTCAACGGCCGTTCGGCGACGGTCACGTATCCGGTGGCATCGACGAATCGGGCGAAATCGGCGTTGGTGACCGGACAGGCCTGGATGGCGAAGCCGCCAACGTCCACCGCGCGGGCTGGGGCTTCCTCGGGATAGTGATCGTCCGAGCCCAGCACCGCCCGCTGGGCGGGAATCGAAACCAACCGTCCGGTCACCAGAACACCGTCACGTGAACACCGTCGCCCATTCGTCGCGCATGCTTGTCACCGCCCAGCCTGCCCCTGGCGCGAGTTCCAGGGCCCGTTCCGCGCCTGCGGTGTAGCCGAATTCACGGTCCGCATCGTCGTGCAGCACGAGCATGCTCATCGACGGACCCGGGGTTGCGTCGGTGTACTGCAGCATCTCGATGTCACCGTTGGAGTTGCCTGCCGCGAAGATCGGCCGTCGACCGGTCCGTCCCCAAATGCGGACGGCTTTGACCGGTCCGTCGTTGAGGAACTCCGGCCTCGAGGTGGTCAACAGGTTGCCATCGGCGAAATCAAGGCCGACCGAGCTGCCGATCACCCGTTCCGGGGGGATGCCGTACATCTGTGTGGTCACCGGCCTGATGAAGTCGCGACCACCGCCGGAGGCGATGTAGTTGGTGAACCCGTTGCCCTCCAGAAATCGCAGTAGCTCCACCATCGGCCGGTAACCGCACGCGGTGTAGGGGCGTTCCAGGGTCGGGTGCCGGGCATCGGCGAAGAACGCCTCGACCTGCTCGGCGTGCTGCTCGACCGGCATACCCTGATAAGCCGAATAGATGCCGTCGGCCAGCACCCGCAACCTGGAATCGTCACCGTCGTAATGCCGGGTGACCGCGTCGGCGAACCACCCGAGATCACCGGCCGCGGCCGCGGCGTAGGGCTGCCGCTGCGCCAGCGACGCATCGGCGGCCGCCTGTTCGGCGAGCCGCCGAACCAGGAAGTCCAGCTGAACCAGGGCGGGTTTCTCCACCCACAGCGTGCCGTCGTTGTCGAACACCGCCACCCGCTCATCGGGGGCGACGAATTCCGGACCCTGGGTGGTGACGCGGCCGACGAAGTCGAGGACAGCTGACTTCGTCGGCCCGTCGCGCCAGGATTCCAGGTCGGCCAACGTCAGCCGGCCATCGTCTCGGAATACTTCTTCAGCTTCTCCACGGCCGCGGTGATGGTGAAGGACGCCGGCTCACTGCGGGGCGGGAACTCTTTAAAGGTGTCCAGGAACTGCAGCACCAATGCGTTGCCGTACAGGGTGATGAAGACGTTCTCCAGCACCCAGTCCCAGTAGGTGTTGGAGGTGACATCCGCGCGTTCGAACGGGTCGGTGCGCAGGTTGAAAATCTTGGGCACCCGAAGTTCGGTGAACGGCTCGAACCAGATCTGTAGGGTTCCCTCGCAGCGTTGCTCGAGGAACACCAACTTCCAGTTCTCGTAACGCAGCCCTATCACATCGCAGTCGTCGGAGAAGTAGATCAACCCGCGGCGGGGGCTCTTGTCCACCTCGCCGGTCAGATACGGCAGCAGGTCGTAGCCGTCGATGTGTACGTGATACGTCTGGTCGGCGATCGTGTGCCCTTGTTTGAGCTTGGTCACGATGTCCGGCTCACCCGCCGCGGCCAGGAATGTCGGCAGCCAATCGTGGTGCTGGACAATCTCGTTGGATACCACACCGGCCGGAATCCGACCGGGCCAGCGGATCATCTCCGGAACCCGGAACGCCCCCTCCCAGCCGGTGTTCTTCTCGCTCCGGAACGGGGTGGTGGCGCCATCCGGCCAGGTGTTGGCATGCGGGCCGTTGTCGGTGGAGTAGATAACGATGGTGTCCTCGGCGATACCGAGCTCATCGACGCACTCCAGTAGCCGACCGACATGGTTGTCGTGGTCGATCATGGTGTCGTGATAGGGCGACTGCCACCGGCCGGCCTGTCCGAGGCTCTCGGGCTTGGTGTGCGTCCGGAAATGCATGTGGGTGGCGTTCATCCACACGAAGAACGGCGTGTCGGCCTCGGTCTGGGCCTTCATGAAGTCGATCGCCGCGGCCGTCGTCTCGTCGTCGATGGTCTCCATCCGTTTGCGGGTCAGCGGACCGGTGTCCTCGATGCGTTGCCGCCCGACCGGTCCGTACCGTTCGTCGACCTCGTCGGAGACCTCCTCGGTGGCCCACGAGTGGATGACGCCGCGCGGCAGCAGCATCTTGCGCAACTTCGGCGCTTCCTCCTCGGTGGGGTAGTTGGGGTTCTCCGGTTCCTCCTCGGCGTTGAGGTGGTAGAGGTTGCCGAAGAACTCGTCGAACCCGTGCGCGGTGGGCAGGTGCTTGTTGAGGTCGCCGAGGTGGTTCTTGCCGAACTGGCCGGTGGCGTAGCCCAGCGGTTTGAGCAGTTCGGCGATGGTCGGGTCCTCGGCGGACAGTCCGATGTCGACACCGGGCATCCCGACCTTGCTCAGGCCGGTGCGGTACACACTCTGACCCGTGATGAACGATGACCTGCCCGCGGTGCAGCTCTGCTCACCGTAGGAGTCGGTGAACCGCATGCCCTCGGCGGCGATCCGATCGATATTGGGCGTCCGGTAACCCATCAACCCGTCGCTGTAACAGCTCAGGTTGGTAATCCCGATGTCATCGCCCCAGATGACGAGGATATTCGGCTTGTCTGCTGGCATGGTGGCGTCTCGCTTTCGAACTCGGGTTGTTGCCGGCGCGCGCCGAACCCGGACGCACGCTCTCACGCTATCGCGGCCACCGCGCGATGGCGTGCCGATCAGTGTCCTCGATCCGTGGCACGCTGTAACGATGCGCTATCGGGATCGGCCGACAGTCGAAGCGACGCAACGTGTGCGGTGCGATGTCGCCACCGCTTGGAGTTATGTCACCGACATCACGGTGCCCACCCGATGTTCGGCGGAGCTGCACGCCGTCGAATGGCTCGACGGCGCCGACGGTGTTGCGGTCGGCGCCCGCTTCAAAGGCTGCAACGCCAATACCGCCATCGGCAACTGGGAGACCGTGTGCGAAATCGTGGAGGTTGAGGCGCCGAGCCGCTGGGTGTGGAACGTCCTAGGGCACGACCAACCCATCGCCAGTTGGGGATTCGAGGTCGAGCCGACCAGCGACGGGGTGCTCCTCCGGCAATGGGCGCGGATGGGGCCCGGCCCGTCGGGGCTCACCATCGGCATCACCGCCCAACCGGACAAAGAGGCACGGATCGTGGCCCGGCGGCTGGCCGAATGGCAGCAGAACATGCAGGCCAACCTGGACTGGATCCGGTCGATGGCCGAGAAACGTTGACCCTGCCGCGATCGGGGTTCACCCGGAACCTCGGCGCTGCGGCCATCGTGCTCAGCGCCGTGGCCACGGCGTGCGGCCAGCCGGCCGGCCCGCCGTCGACAACCGGCATCCCCGCAGCGCCGCCGGCGCGTCCGGTCATCCCCACCGCAATCGTCGTGCCCGAAGGCGATTTCACCCCGGTTTCCGAGCTCGTCCTCGCTGACATTGCGGCCCGGCGACTTCCCGGCGCGGTGATTCAAGTCGGCCATGACGGCCGGATCGTCTTCCGGGAGGCTTTCGGTTCCCGCAAGTACGCCGGCGAGCCCGGGCCGGACGGGTTGCCGTCGGCCGCCGAGCCGATGACCGAGGACACCATCTTCGATATCGCGTCGTTGACCAAGATCCTCGCGACGAGCACCGCCGTCCTCCAACTCTATGAGCGCGGTGCGGTCGACATCGACGATCCCGTCCAGAATTACCTGCCCGACTTCAACCCGGCGAACGACCCGCTTCGAGCCCGGGTGACGCTGCGAATGCTGCTCACCCACACCTCGGGCATCGGCGGTGACCTGAGCCGACAGGGCCCCTGGGGACTGGTCGCGGCCGACCGGGACGGTGGAATCCACCGCGCCCTCACCGCGCCGCTGGAATTCAGCCCCGGTGAAACCTTCCACTACTCCGATATCGGATTCATCCTCCTCGGCGTGCTCATCGAGAGGATCACCGGCGAACCATTGGATGTCTACGTCCGGGACAACGTCTTCACCCCGCTGGGCATGGTCGACACCCGCTACCTACCCGCCGCCGCGGCATGCGGGCCTTACCAGATCCGCGGCACCGCAATCGCATTGGCCACCGACGTCGATGGCACCGGTCCCTGCCCGTCAACCGGATGGAGTACCGACCTGTTGGCCCGCGTCGCGCCGACGGCCCGCGATGAGGACACCCCGGGCGCGAACCCGAACCACGGCAACCTGCTGCGCGGTACCGTGCACGACCCGACCGCACGCCGGATGGGCGGGGTGGCCGGCAGTGCCGGTGTGTTCTCCACGGTGCGCGACATCGGCAGGTACGCGCAGGCGTTACTCGATCGCCTCGCCGGGCGTCCCAGCCCGTTCCCACTGCGGCGATCGACCCTCGAGTTGATGACCACACCGCAGCAGCCCGTCGCCGGCCAGGGCCTGCGCGGCTTCGGCTGGGATATCGATACCTATCAGTCCACACCGCGCGGCCTCGTCTTTCCGGTCGGCAGCTTCGGCCATACCGGCTTCACCGGGGTGACGCTGTGGATCGACCCCGGGTCGGACAGCTACGTGATCGTCCTGGCCAACGTGATCCATCAACGGGGTGGTCCGCCGGTCGCCCGGTTGAGCGGCGACGTGGCCACGGCAGCCGCACGGGCCCTGCACCTCTACGGCAGCTGACGGACACCAGCGGACCCCGTCTACAACCAGCCCTTCAGGAAGCCGGCGAACAGCACGGCGAAACCGCCGATCTCACCGACGATCAACGCCGTCATCGCCACGTGGATGCCCGGGCCGGGTTCGCTCAGCTGGTTGGTGGTGTCCCGTTTGGCACCGTGAACGATATAGCTGATGATCGCGCCGACGAAGAAGACGACGACCGTCATCGCGGCCGCGAGGTTGACCCACCCCGGCCATGCGCTGAGTTCGACGAACACCGCCACCAGCAGAGTCGCGAAGGAGTACAGCAGCGCGGATCGATGCGCAATATCGACGTAGGGGTGCGCGAGATGATCGGGGCTGGTGACCATCTGGCGGTACTTCCACACCCCGAGCACCAGTGCCAGCAGGAAAATCAGCCCTGTCGCGCACAACGTCACATAGGTCGCGCAGTCAAGTCTCATCGTCATCCCATTGCCACCTCGGTGATCGCCTGCTGCAACTGCTCGAGTCGATGCTCGCGACTGCCCACCAACTCGACAACCTTCGGGCGGTTGGCCCCCTGCAGGACCGAGTAACGACCGTCGCGGTAAATCTGTTTGAACACCACATCCACCGCGTCCCGGTAGCCGTGATCGACCGGCCGGATGCCGTCGGTTTCCATTTCCACCGGCCACTCGTCGGACTTCGGTACGAAGGCGAGGATGTCCAGGTGGTCCAACGCCTCGGTGACCGCGGGCGCCATGGACTCCACGAACGCATCATCGATATCGGTGCACCCCGCGTCGGCGGTGTACTGCGAGTAGGCCAGATAATCCACCGGCGCCCGATCGAAGATCACCTCATCGTCGGGTGAGGCGTACCGGTGCACGCGACTGATGTTGTAGTACAGCTGAATACCGTTGTGCAGCCGGGTCGACTCATCGCGAAACAAGATTTCGTAAGGCCCGTACAGCCCCAGCGTCCGGTAGGGCTCCTCCTCCCGAATGACCTGCGGGTGACGGGCGACCCAGTCGTTGACCACGGTCGACTTGCCCAGCGAGTGGCTACCCGAGACGGCGATACGCATGGGCTTCACGGTACATACGGGGTTCCCCGCCGCCGAAGCAGAACCCGCCAGGCACCGGTCGACCACAACGCCCAGGCGACGAGCACCGGCTGGAAGAACAACCGTGCCAACCGGGCGCCATCACTATCGAGTCCGAAGGCATCTCGCTGGTGGACCCACTGGGCGATGTTGCCGGGGAAGATCGCCACGAAGAAGGCCGCCAGCAGCAGCCCGGCCACGGCACGTCTTCTCGTGGCGACGATGATCGCCACGCCCAGAACGATCTCGACCACCCCCGAGGCCAGCACCGTGACATCCGGGGGCACCGGCACCCAGGTGGGGACCTGCGCCTGAAACTCCTGACGGGCGAAGGACATGTGCCCGATTCCGGCGAAGATCATGAACGCACCGAGGACGATTCGGCCGAGTTTACGCGCCGGGGTATCGGATTCGTGGGTCACCGCCCTCTGCTCCATCCTTTGCTCCATGCCGTGTAGGAGGCCACCGAACCCGCTCGGGGTCGCTCCAGCCAAGGCCAGGGGTGCAGGTCGACCACCGGCAGGCGAGCGGCCCGGGAACGCCAGCCCGGAACCGGCGCGAACGTTGTCGCCAGGTTCTCGCCCCGCAACACCGCGACGGGATCCCCCCGCCATATCCGCACCTCCCGCCTGGTGCCGAGTTCGGCCAACGCCTGGGACAGGAAGACCAGCCTGTTCACCGAGAGCCGTAATCGGCGCAGCAGCGGCTCGTCGAACACGAACACGATGGGGAGATCGGGATTCGCCGCCGCGGCCGGGTCGCGGTCACTGAGGCTCTCGGCGGTCATCCACACCGCCTCGGGCTCCCCCGTGCGACGGGCCGTCGCGGGACCGGCGGTGACTGCGAGGTCGTCGTCGCGCCGGAGCCGGGGGTCGGCCGCTGCCCGCGGCTCCCGCTCCTGATTCGCCGGCCATTTCGAGATCGGGCACCTCGACTCGAGCGGGCATCGTGCACACAGTCCCGGCGCACGCTTCTCCACCTGCCACCGGGAGAACCCGTAGGCCTTGCCGGTGAGCGCGCCGACGGTCCACTGCCAGCCCAGACGGTTGGCCGCGCGCGAGCCGTCCAACAGGTGCCGGTACATCAGGTCTTCGCCGTCCCGCCAGCCCAGCCCCGCCCGGACGTTCCAGTGCGAGGCGAGCCACATCCGGGTCTGGTTGGTCAGCCAACCGTCGCTGATCAGTTCGGTCCAGGATGACTCCAGACACAGCGCCGACGATGCCCACGGGTTGTCCGGTTTGGCCGGCGACCCGGTGGTGCGCTCCGCGACGTCGAATCGCAGCGATTCGCGGGAGGCCGTTCCCATCCGCGCGTACAGATGTCGGGCATATTCCTGCCACCGCAACTCGTCCCGGAACTTCGTCACATCGGCTTGCGGACCGCCGCCGACGTGGTCCCACACCTCACGCAAGGTCAGCAGCCCGTGCCGGATATACGGCGACAGTCGCGAAGCTCCGCGCATCGACGGCGGCCAGACATTGTTACGCCGACGGGCGTAGCCCCGTACGTCATAGGCCTGCAGCGCCGCGTCCGCGGCCCGTTGCCCGCCGCGCAAAGCCGCGCCCGGACCACCCGTGGTCGGCGCGGGTGTGCACAGATCACTGAGGTGACTGTTCACCCAGCAATGGAGTTCCTCGTCGCCGGGCGGCGGATCGGGCAGCCGTTGCGGTCTCACCAGTCGGACGCTGCCCGGCGCCCGCGCCAAAGTCAATCCCGGCGACCGCTGCGGAGCAGGTCACACCGATCGGCACGGCCGTTACTGTCGCAACCGTGAGCGCACGTTTTGAGGAGTTGGGCTGGAAGCAGACACCGATGGGCGTGATCAGCCTGCGGCGCCGATTCGACCCCGCGTTGGGTACCAACGTCTACGAGGTCAAGCTCGATGACGAGCACCTGATGTCCAGTCTGTTCACCGCTGCCGAAAGGGAGTTGGCACGGCTGGGCCTGGCCCGCACATCCGGAGATTCCCTGGACGTGATCGTCGGGGGTCTCGGCTTGGGTTACACCGCCCAGGAAGCGCTGCGCTGCGGCCGGATTCGCTCCCTGCGCGTCATCGAGTACTCCGATGCGGTGCTGGACTGGAACCGGCGCAACCTGCTACCCGACACCGCCGGCCTGGCTTCCGATGAGCGCGTCACGCTGGTCTGCGCCGATTTCTTCGCCGCCGCCACCGATGCGGTGGGATTCGATCCGCAGTATCCGGGCCGGATGTATGACGCGATCCTGCTCGATATCGACCACTCTCCCCGCCACGTCCTGCACACCGATCACGCCGACTTCTACACCCGCGGCGGTCTGCAGTCGGCCTGCGCACGGCTGAAGCCGGGGGGTGTCTTCGCCATGTGGTCCGACGATCCCCCGGACGACGAGTTCGCCGCGGTCCTGGAATCGGTGTTCACCGACGTCGAGGAGCATTCGGTCTGGTTCGACAACCCGATCACCCGCGGCCGATCCGCCGCCACCATCTACCTGGCCACCCGCACGCATCGGTGATGCGGGCTCGGCCGTGCTCAGTCCTGCGGCGACCCGGTCCGGCTTCTCAGAAGACGGTGACGTGAATGTGGTCGAAGTGGGCGGACACCCGCCACATCGTGTACGAGATGCCGAAGCGGCCGGCCTGGCTCTGCAGATCAGCGTGGATGGCATCCCCCAAGGCCATATTGGAGCCGATCATGATGTCCACGGCACGACCGCTCGGATGATCGGGAAGCGGGTCCGCGCGCACACCACCGATGGACCGCACACCGGGGTAGGTGGCCATGATGTACTGCACGATTCCCCTGGCGTTGGGGACCAGACCGGTCATCCCGACCGTGGGTATGGGCGCCACCCGGCTTACCGCCGCCATGACTTCCGGTGGCATGCCGGCCGGCCCGGCGAGAACTGCCTGCTCAGCGGGCGGCAGCATGACGTACTTCACCGCCGCGGCGGTGATCTGCTCCTGCAGGTCAGCCTGCTGGCGTTGCAGGTCGGCGCGCAGCACGACGGCCTCATCGAGAGCCAGTTTGGCCTCGGCAGCGGATAAGGCCGATGCCGCCTCGACGGTCCGGGCCTGCTGGTTGCTCTGGCGGTAGCCCCGCATCTGGTCCGCCATCGCGGTGCCCATCACCCGCTGGATGGTCAGCTTATCGATCAGATTCGTGGGCGAGGCGGCGGTCAGAATGGTGTTCAGCCCGTCGGTCCGCCCGCCCATGTAGACCGCTGCGGCGAACCTGTCGACAGCGCCCTGGTGCCCGACCAGTTGCGCCCTGGCGGTGTCGAGCGCAGCCCGGTCGGCGGCGTTCTTGCGGTCCGCTTCATCAACGAGTTGCAGTTTCCTGTCGAAGTCCGCCTGGGTGATGTTGATCGTGTCGGCCAACTCCCGGGCCTGCCGGGACAGTTCCTTGAGGTCAGCTGCGCCGTCCCGGGCGGGGTCGGCGTGGGCCCCGCCGACCCAGACGGTGCCGAGGGCCATCAGCCCGGACAACACTCCGACCAAATATCTGGTGATAGCCGATCTCGGTACACCTACAGGAGAACACTTCAAAGTTTTGCATCCTTTGACTGCCGTCGACGGCTTCTTCGCCGAGCTGCCCGTCCGTGTACCTTAAGTCTCAAGAAGGTTACGAAACGGCATCGATTTTGTCTACCCGGTTTAAGGGGAGATCCAGGGCCGCGGTGCGTGGTGGTTTCCACCCGACCGTCATTTATGGCACACGAACGGGTTCTCTGTCACGTCGACGTGATTGATGCCACATGCGTGATTGATGCGACATGGCGGTGCTGGCAGCACTGGGAGCACCTGAGCGCGGGCGCGGCGGAGCGCTCGCCCGTCCGGCGGTGGTCGTGACCACAGTGACGACCTCTCGTGGAGGTTCCGACCGGGGCCGTGATCGGACCGGTCAAGCAGCACCAGCGGATCCCAGCGGACAGTCAGCGGGACCGCAGCCGCAGCCATCCACGTCGAACACCGGCCGCGGTCGCGGTGAGCCTGGATATGACCGGGCCGCCGAGCTGTGACCGGACGTCGTCGATGGAGGCGTTCCATGGGCCGTCGTTGTAGGTCGGGTACGGGTGAGTCGCGGCGGCGAGGTCGCGGGTCCGCAGCCCGTGTTTGACTGCCAACACCATCTCCCCGATGGTCTCGCCGGCG
>Ga0180432_10006116_pt1 | contig 15750 bp, 12 predicted proteins | sample SS_ome_10_FD_132414 | JGI IMG/M metagenome (GOLD analysis project Ga0180432, IMG submission 132414) | Hypersaline lake sediment archaeal communities from the Salton Sea, California, USA - SS_1_MS_2 metaG | ecosystem: Environmental > Aquatic > Non-marine Saline and Alkaline > Hypersaline >... | reverse complement strand
CGGCCGCCGCGGCGTACGCCGACGATCGTGGTGCCGTGCCAGTTCGGGAAACCGTTGTCCGCCATCGCGCCCTCCATCATCCTGCCGCTATATGGCCGCCGGGCGCGCGCGGCTCAAGCATGCGGCGCGGTTTCGGCGAAAATCGGGGCCGGACATGCGAAGGGGCGGCCCGGCGGGGCCGCCCCTCGATCCGGGATCGGGCCGGATCAGACGTTGCCGTCGATCCAGTCCTTCAGCGCGGCCTTCGGCGCGGCGCCGACCTTGTTCGACACGACCTGCCCGTCCTTGAACAGGAACAGCGCCGGGATGCCGCGCACGCCAAGCTGCGCGGGCGAGTTCGGGTTGTCGTCGACATTGACCTTGGCGATCTTGATCTTGCCGCCGTATTCCGTGGCAAGCTCCTCCAGCGCCGGGCCGATCATCTTGCAGGGGCCGCACCACTCGGCCCAGAAATCGACGACGACGGGAACGTCGGACTGCTTCACTTCGGCGTCGAACGTGTCATCGGTGACGGCTACGGTGGCCATGGTCGCTCTCCTTGGCGGGAATTCATCGGCTGCAGAGGGTATGGAGCGTGCGGGGGGGCGTCAAGGCAGCGCCGTGCCATGCAAGGCGGCCATGACGAGATCGTCAGGCAGCGGCATCAACCGCGGGCCGCGCGTCCACAGGATCGCGGTTTCGATCCGGCGGCCGGGATAGACCTGCGCCAGCGCGGCGGCATAGGCGCCCATCTGCCGCAATATCCCGTCCGGCACCGTCTCCGGCCGGTCGGGAACCATCGCGTTGGTCTTGAAATCGACGGCCAGCACCCGGCCCGGCCCCGGCAGCAGCCGGTCGATCGTGCCGCGGATGCGGCGGCCGCCCAGGTCCGGCAGGGCGGCGGCAATCTCCACCTCGGCCAGCGCCCCGGGCCCGAACAGGCCGGCGAGGTCGGGTGCGGTCAGCACCCGCCGCGCCTCGGCCAGCCGCGCCGCCGCCTCGAGCGTGTCGGCCGCGTCCGCGCCGGTGGCGAGCAGGTGTTCGGCCAGCCCCGGCCAGTCCGCCTCGGGCCAGTCGGGCAGGTGTTCCAGCAGCAGGTGCAGCTGCCGGCCCTGTCGCAGCGCGACCTCGGTTTCCGCGCCGGCCTCGCCCGGCAGCGCCTTGGCGCCGCCGAGATCTGAGGGCGACAGCGGCAGCGGCGCCAAGGCCAGCGGCGGTGCCGGGGTTCGGGCCCAGCCGGGCAGGACCGGCGCCGCCGCTTCCCCCCCGGTATCGGGCGGCGGCCCCGGCGCGGGCCAGTCGCCATTGGCGTGGCGCAGCACCGGGCCGATACCGGCCGCGGCCAGAACCGGGTCTTCGTGCAGCACCGCGCCGGCCCGCGCCATCCCGTCATCGACAAGGGCGTGCCAACTGTCGGTACCCTTGCCCACATCGCCCGCGGCGGCGACGATCAGCCAGACCTCGGCCCGCGTCATCGCGACGTAGAGCAGCCGCATGCGTTCCTCTTCCTGCCGCGCGGCTTCGGCATCGCGCAGCGCGGCGACGGCCGGCGGGCTGGCATCCTTCGCCGCCTTCCACACCGCCGGCCCCTGCGGCAGCGTCAGCACCTGGTCCCTGACATCGACCCGGCGCTTGCCGGTGTCGGGCAGGATCACCACCGGCGCTTCCAGCCCCTTGGCGCCATGCACCGTCATCACCCGGATCGCGCCGCCGCCGCTGTCGAGCTGGCGCTTGACCTCCACCTCGTCGGTTTCCAGCCAGACGAGAAAGCCGGTGAGGCTGGGCACCTCCATCCGCTCGTAGGCCAGCGCCTGCGCGAGGAAGGCGTCGACCCCGTCCTCGGCCTCCTGCCCCAGCCGCGCGATCAGCCGGCGGCGGCCGTCGTGGCGGGTGAGGATCCGCTCGATCAGTTCGAAGGGGCGCAGGAAATCCGCCGCGTCGCGCAGGTCGGTCAGCACCGCGCGCGTCGCCGCATGCGCCTGGGTCTCGCGCAGCGCGGTCCACAGGTAGCCGCGCGCCGGGCGCGGCTGGGCGAGGCGGTAAAGATCGTCCTCCGACCAGCCGAAAAGCGGCGAGCGCAGGGCGGCGGCCAGCGACAGGTCATCCTCGGGCGTGGCGAGGAAGGACAGGAGCGCGGCAAGGTCGCGCACCGCCAGTTCCGCGCCCAGCTTCAGCCTGTCCGCCCCCGCGACGGCAAGGCCCGCGGCCTTGCAGGCGCGGATGATCTCGGCGAACAGGTCCGACCGGCGCTGCACGAGGATCAGGATGTCGCCCGGCGTCAGCGGCCGCGGCTTGCCCGTCGCGGTGGGCAGCATCGTGCCGGTGTCGATCAGGCCCTTGAGCACCCGCGCGATCTGCCGGGCCAGCACCACCGGCGCGGCGTTTTCCGCCGGCAGGTCCACCGGATCGTCCCAGGCGCCGTCTTCGGCCCGGTCGGGCTTCGGCACCGGCGGCCACAGATCGACGCGGCCGGGCAGGCCGGAATGGAAGGCGATGTGCTTCGTCGGCCCGCCGATGCCGCGGTGCAGCCGTTCGTCGAAGGTCAGGTCCACCAGCCGCAGGATCGCCTCGGCGGAGCGGAAGGAATGGCTCAGCGCGCGGTCGACCAGCGCCGCGCCGGCGGCCTCGAACCGTTCGCGGAACAGGCCCCGCATCCGGTCGAAGGCCGTCAGGTCCGCGCCCTGGAAGGAATAGATCGACTGTTTCTTGTCACCGACGACGAAGATCGTGCGCGCCACGTCGCGGGCGCCCTCGCCGGCGGTGAATTCCTCGGCCAGCCGTTCGATCACCTGCCATTGCGCCGGGCTGGTGTCCTGCGCCTCGTCGACGAGGATATGGTCGATCCCGCCATCCAGCCGCCACAGCACCCATTGCGCGACGCCGCGATCGGACAGCAGCGCGGCGGCGCGGGTGATCAGGTCGTCGAAATCCAGCCAGCCGCGGCGCGCCTTGCGCGCGGTGTAGCGCGGCAGGAAGGCGGCGGCGAACCGGTGCAGCGCGGCGGTCTTCTCGGCCGCCTCGAAGGCGATGCGGCGCGGGCGGGTATCGGCCACGCGCTGCATCAGCGCCTCGAACGCGGGCATCAGGCGCGCCGCCGGGCCCAGCCGCACGTCCTTCGTCGGCAGGTCACCGATCTTCGGATCGAAGGGCGCCCTGGCCCCCGCGCCGTAAAGCAGCGGCCCCTCCAGCGCGGCCAGCGTTTCCAGACCCGGATCGGCAAGGTCGATGCCGGCCAGCGCGTCGGCCAGCTTGACGTCGGATGCCTTGCCGGCGCGCAGGATCGGGATCAGCGCCGCGAAAAGCCCCGCTTCGCCACCGTCGAGCGCCTGCGCGATCAGGTCGCGCTGGGTCATCGCGCGGGGCAGGTCGAACAGGTCGCGCGCCCCGGCCGGGTCGAGCGGCGGGTCGAAGGCCGGCGCGGCGCGGCAGACCAGAGCCAGAAGGCCGTCGACCTCGTCGCCGCCGACCAGAGTGGCAAGCGCATCGACGGCGCCGATATCCGCGCCGTCGGCGAGGCCCTGCAACACCTCCTCGCGCATCAGCGCGGCGGCGCGGTCGTCCATCTCGGTGAAGTCGGGCGGCACCCCGGCCTCCAGCGGGAACCGCCTGAGAAGCCCGGCGCAGAACGAGTGGATCGTCTGGATCTTCAGCCCGCCCGGCGTTTCGATGGCGCGGGCGAAGAGCCGCCGCGCGGCGGCGATCGCCGTCGCGTCGATCGGCCCGTCGGCGCCCAGCGCGTCCAGCGCCGCGCGCAGCGCGCCCTCCTCCAGCATCGCCCATTCGCCGAGCCGCCGGAACAGCCGGTTCTGCATCTCGGCCGCCGCGGCCTTGGTATAGGTCAGGCACAGGATGCGCTGCGGATCGGTCCCCGACAGCAGAAGCCGCGCCACCCGGTCGGTCAGAACCCGGGTCTTGCCCGATCCGGCATTCGCCGCCAGCCAGGTGGAGGCCGCCGGATCGGCGGCGCGCACCTGGGTTTCGCTGGCCTCGTCGCGCGGCGTCATCCCACGTCCTCCGGTTCCGGCGGATCGGTCATGTCCCATTCGCCGTAGCGGGCCAGATGGTCGTAATCGCCAAGGTCGCCGACCTGCCGCGGCGCGCGGCGCGCGACATAGCCCTGCCCGGCCTCCATGTAGTGCGCGATCAGGCGGTGCAGCCCTTGCCAGACCTCGTCCACCGCGTTGTCGGCCAGGTTGACGGGCACCTCCGCGCCCGCGCCGCCCAGCTGGATATAGGCCGCCCCGGCCACCTCGACCGGCCCGCCCAATGCCGCGAAACCGCCCTGCCCGGCCATCGCTGCCTCGAGAAACAGCTGCTTGTCAAAGAGCTTCTGTTCCTTCGGACCGGGCGGCTTGCCGGACTTGTAATCGTAGATCATCGCGCGGCCGTCGCTCAGCAGGTCGATCCGGTCGGGCTTGGCCGTCAGCCGGAAGCCGAGGCCGGGCAGGTCGACCCCGCCGCGCTCCTCGATCACCACCGGGCTGCCCGCGGCGCGGCGGTGCGCCTCGTCGGCGGCCAGCCGCCCGGCGATCCGCGCGATCCGCATCCGCCAGAACCGCCGCGCGGCGGGCCAGGCGACCTCGGCGGCCAGCACCCGTTCGGTGGTGGCGACCAGCCGGTCGCGCGCCGCCTCGACCGTCTCGGCCTCCGGCGCCTCGCGCAGAAAGGCCTCGACGATCATGTGCAACGTGGTGCCGCGTTCGCGGGCATCCGCCGTCGGCCGGATCGGATCCAGCGGGGACAGCCGCAGGATATGGCGGGCATAGATCGCGTAGGGGTCGCGCACCAGCGTCGTGATCCCGGTGACCGGCAGTTGCCGGGGCCGGGCGGCCAGCGGCGGGCGCGGCGCCGGGCGGCGGGCGGCCGGCACAGTCGCCTCGGGCCGGTCGAGGTCGCGGGCCAGCGCCAGCCAGTGATCGCCGCGCTCTCGCATCGCGTCCAGCGCCCCGGGCCCGTTCCGGTCGGGCAGCCCCGCCATCAGGTTCATCAGCCGGTTCAGCCAGCGCGAGGGCACCGTCTGTGCCTCCGCATCGCGGCGGGCGCGCGACAGCACGACGCGCGGCGCGGCCACCGCCTGCTGGAAGTCATGCGCCGACAGGCCGATCCGCCGTTCCGGCAGCAACAGGCCCGTTTTCAGCCGCATCTGCCGCGACAGCCAGGGTTCGGGCGGCGGCAGTTGCGGCCAGATCCCGTCGTTCAGCCCGGCGAGGATCACCAGGTCCGCCCCCTGCACCCGCGCCTCGATCGTGCCCCAGATCGCGATCCGGGGGTGCGGCGCCTCCGCCGACCGGGCGGAACCGGCGGCCAGCAGGTTGCCCAGCAGGTCCGCCAGCCCCTCGGGCGGCATCGTGCCGCCGTGGCCGGCCTCCGCCGTCAGTTCGTCGATCAGCCTGCGCGCCTCGTCGCCGGCGTCGGCGCGCCACAGCTCGCTGGCGGCTTCGTCGCCGCCCGGCCCGGCGGCCAGCGCCCCGGCCGCCGCCCGGAACCGGGCCAGGTGGTCGGCCAGCGGGCAGACCGCATCCTCCGCCAGCGGTGGCAGGACATCGGCCAGCCAGCCGGCCCAGTCGGCGGCGGGCGGCGGCCGGCCCGCGGCCCAGTCGTGCAGCGCCGCGGCATCGGGAAAGGCCGGCCCGTGGCGGCGCAGGTGCAATTCGAGGTCGCGGGTCAGCCGCAGGTGGTCGCCGCGCAGGTCCGACCCGGTGGCGGTCAGCGGATGCTTGAGCAGGGCCAGCAGCGCCTCCACCGTCAGCGGCCGGCCCATCAGCGCCGCCACCTGCCGCAGGAACCGGCCCGGTGGCGTCAGGTCCAGCGGCTGGCCGGCGGAATCGTCGGGCCGGATCCCCCAGCGATCCAGCGCGGCGGCGACGCGGCGGGTCAGCATCCGGTCGGGCGTGACCAGCGCGGCGCGGGTGCCGGTTTCCGCCGCCTCGCGCAGGATCAGCGCCAGCGCGTTGGCCTCGGCCCGCGGATCGGTGGCCTCGATCAGAGCCATGTCCTCCGTCGCCGCCACCAGGTCGGGCAGGTCGCGGCCCTCGGTCAGCCACTGGTCGGTGACCGGCGCGGGCCGCAGCGCGAGGGATATCAGCCGGTTCCGGCCCGGCGCGGGGGGCGGCGCATCGGTCCAGTTCCGGACATCGCCGGGCGAAATGCCCAGCCGGGACAGGAGCGCGGCGAAGCGGTATTGCGGGTGATCCTCGGCCGGCACCGGGCCACCGGTCAGCCCGCGCCAGACCGCATCGGGCATGCCGGCATCGAAACCCGGCAGCACCAGCGCGCCCCGCGGCAGCCCGGCCACCGCCGCCATCAGCAGCGCCGTCGCCCCGCGCGACCCGGTGGAGCCGGCCACGATCACCGGCCCCGGCGGCGGGTCGAGGGCCCAGAGCGCGGCCAGCGCCTCGGCCGCGCGGCGCTGGCGGGCGCCGGGATCGGGCGCGGCCTCGGGGCCGAAGTAGCGGGCGACAAGGCGGATGAAGGCAAGGCTGCGTTCCCAGTGCGCGGCGTGGTTCTCGGCCAGCCCCGGTGCCTCCAGCGCAGCCGGGTCGATGCCTTCCATCTGCATCTCGTCCATCAGGTCCGCGAGGCTTTTTGCCAGCGCGGCGGACCCGGTGCCGGGGCCGAAATCCGGCGCCGCGGCCAGCAGCCCATCGACCAGCCGGCCCAGTTCCAGCCGCCGCCGCAGGGCCGGCACCGGCGGCGCAAGACCGGGCAGCGGCAGGGTTTCCAGATCGGTCACCAGCCGCAGCCGCGGCAAGAGCCGGGCGCCCGACGCCTCCAGCATCTCGCGCACCCGGCGCTGCATCCGCCGGGTGTTGAGCCACAGCGTGACGCGGGCCAGGTCCTCCGGCGCGCCCGCGCCGTGGCGGGCCAGAAGCCCGGCGACGAGGTCGCGCGGGAAATCCGCGCCGGGCGGCAGGGCGTAGACCTTGGCCGTCATGTCGCCCCCGTCAGCATCGCCTCGGCCGCCGCGATCCCCTCGGGCCGGCCGACATCGGCCCAGCCGCCGGGATGGACAAGGCCGAAAAGCCGGCCGCGCGCCGCCGCCCTGTCCCACAGGCGGTTGAGCGAGAAGACCGTCTCTGGGATATCGGCAAGCCCGGCCGGGTCGATCATCTGCGCGCCGGTGTAGACGAAGGCGCCGCCCCGGCTCAGCCGCCCGTCGGCCGCCAGGGCGAAATCCCCCGCCCCGGCATGACCGGTAGCGCGGTCGCACGGCACCAGTGCCAGAAGCGCGTCCATCCGCGCCGGATCGAACGCCCCGCTCAGCGCCGAGAGCGGGTTCGGCCCGGTCCAGACCGCGTCGGAGTTCAGCGTCAGCACCGGGCCGGGGGGCAGAAGCGGCAGCGCGGCGCGCAGGCCGCCGCCGGTGTCCAGCAGCATGTCGGCCTCGTCGGAAAACCGGATGTCGCGCCCGGCCAGATGCGCCCGGATCATCGCGCCCCGGTAATGCAGGTTGATCACCGGGCGCGCCAGCCCGGCCGCGTCGGCCAGCGCCAGCGCGTGATCGACCAGCGGTTTCCCCGCGACCGCGATCAGCGGTTTCGGCCGGTCCGCCGTCAGCGCCCGCATCCTTGTGCCGAGGCCGGCGGCGAAGATCATCAGCCCCGGCTCAGGCATCGGCGGCCAGCCTTTCCGGCAACGGCCCCAGCACCCCGGCAAGCGGCGCCAGCGCCGGATGCGCCAGCGCGGCGCGGACATGGGCGGCGACGCGCGGCACATGGCGCAGGTAGCCGGGCTTGCCGGCCTTGGCCAGCCGCGCGAAGACGCCGAGGATGCGCAGGTTGCGCTGCGCGGTCAGCAGCGCGGCGGCGGCGGCCAGCGCGTCGGGCTCCGCCCCGGTCGCGGCGGCGAACCGCGCGGTCATCCGGGCGGCGAGGCCGGGCGGCAGGTCGCGCCGCGCGTCGCACAAGAGCGAGACGAGATCATAGGCCGGATCGCCCAGCACCGCGTCCTGGAAATCCAGAAGCCCGACGGCCGCCACCCCCGGCCGCCCCGGCAGCCAGACGAGGTTTTCGGCATGGACGTCGCGCAGGCAGATCACCCGCGGCGGGCCAAGCAGGTCAGCGGCCAGCGCGGCCACCGTTTCGGGCACCCGGCCGGCGTGCGCCGGATCGATCCCCGCACCGGGTGCGAAATCGGTCACGAACGGTTCTGTCAATGCGCCAAGCCGCGCGGCGTCCCAGGCCGGCAGGCCGGGCGGCGGCGGCTGGCGTTGCAGCGCCGCCAGCATGTCGATCGCGCCGGAATAGAGCCGTTCGGTGGCCTCCGGCGCGCGGTCGAGGACGCGGGCGAACAGGTCGTCGCCAAGGTCTTCCAGCAGCAGGAGCCCCGCCGGGGGATCGCCGGCCAGAACGCCGGGCGCGGAGAAGCCGGCGGCGCCAAGCCAGCGCGCCAGCCGGTCGAAGGCCGCGGTGCCGGCCGCGTCGCCGGCGGCATCCATCAGGATCGCGCTGTCCCGGCCCCGAACCAGACGGTCGTAGCGCCGGGCGGAGGCATCGCCGGCCAGCGGCGCGCGGCGCGCCCCGCCCCAGCCGGCGGCATCGAGGAACCGCGCGATGGCGACGGCGCGGTCAGTCATCGCCGGGCTCCGGCAGGGCGGCGAGAATCGCGGCCCAGCGTGGATCGCAGGCCCGCGCCTCGACGATCCGCGCCTCGCCCGCGTCCCCGGGCGCGAAGGCCAGCGACAGGGCGCGGTCGGGCAGGTCCGGCCCCAGCCGGTCGGGCCATTCGATAAGCGTGATCGCGGTGGCGAAGGCCTGCTCCAGCCCCAGTTCGTCGCAATCGCGCGGGCCGGTCAGGCGGTAAAGGTCGGCATGCCAGATCTCGCCCTGCGCGGTCGGGTAGATCTGCACCAGCGTGAAGGAGGGCGAGGGCACGTCTTCGATCTCGCCCGTGACGGCCAGGGCATCCTGGATCAGCGCGCGGGCGAAGGCGGTCTTGCCCGCGCCGATCGGGCCCGACAGCGCGATCACGTCGCCGGGGCCGAGATGCGGGCGCAGCGCCCGCGCGAAGGCCCGCGTCGCCGCCTCGTCGCGCAGGCGGAACCGGCGGTTCGCCGCGGTCTGGGCTGGAACGGTGGCCGGGGTGGCGGGCTGCATGGCGCGATCTTGGCGCGCGGGCGCGGGCGCCGCAAGGCCGGCCGGCCCGGCCCGGCGCGGGCTGGGGTGGGTGGCCGTCATCCCCGGCGGGGCCCGGCGGCGGGCAGGAACTCGGCCATCGTGGCGCGGCCGGGCAGCGGCCGGAACCGCCCGGTCAGCGCCCGGCCGTCGCGAAGCGCCAGCGCCACGTCGCGCGGCGGGCGCGGCCCCGGCGCGGTGGCGGAGCGGCGCAATTCGTCCCAGACCGGCGTCGGACGGCAGCGGGCCTGCCAATGGCCCAGCGCGGCGGCGCAGTGATCGGCCGCGCCGGGGTCGAGCCGCCACAGCGCGAGATAGGCCGGCGTCTGCAGCACCGCGCGGCCTCCGGCGTCGAAGATTGCCACCGCGCGGTCCTGCGCGGCCACCGCCGCCGCGACCAGGTCGGCCCGGGATTTCAGGTGACGGTTGCGGGCGGTTTCGTCGGTAATGTTCTCGAACAGCAGCGCGATGCCGCCCGCGGCATCGGGCTGGCCGGTGACCCGGTAGGTCTGGCCCGAGGGCAGCGGCCAGAGTTCGGTGTAGTAGCCCGCGCCCGCCGCGCGTTCGATATCGGCCAGCCGGCGGCGCCAGCCGGCATAGTCCCGCGGTTCCGGGATCATCCTGAGGTCGCGCAGCCGGTCGAGCATGTCGTGCAGCGACGGCCGGCGGGCAAGGAAGGCGGGTGGCAGCCCGGTGAGGTCGGACAGGACCGGGTTGAACAGGCTCAGCCGCCGGTCGGTATCGAAGATCGCAAGGCCGATCGGCAGATGCGCAAAGGCGCAGGTCAGGGTTTGCAGCGTGCCGTGCAGCGCGGCTTCGGCGCGCACCAGATCCTCGGCAGGCAGGGCGAAACAGGTCAGCCCGCCGCGGCCGTCGGGCCGGTCGACCCGGTCGAACCAGCGCGGTTGGCCACCATCGGCGGGCCGGCTGCGCTGGCGGCGCGGCGCGCCGCATGCCGCCGCCGGTTCCGGCAGCAGCGCCGGAAGCTGGCCGGGCGCGCCGCCCGCACCGCCTTGCGAACCGAGGCCGAGCGCATCGTGATAGGCGGCATTGGCCCAGGTCACGGCGCCGTCGGGGCCCGATCCCCAGGCCGGGACCGGGCAGGCCGCGATTACAGCGCGCATCCGCGCGACCTCGTCCGCCAGAACCTCGGCCACCGGGCCCGGCGTCGCCCGCGCCGCCGGTTCCGTCGCCGGCTCGAGCGTCAGGCGCAGCCGCGCCTCGTCCCGCCGGGCGCGCAGCCGGATGTCGCCCGCTCCGTCCAGCGTGAGCGCCGTGTCCCCGGACAGCGTGGCAAGCTGCGCGGCAAGGCCGGGGAACCGGCCGTCCAGCAGGGTGCACAGGCGGTGCAGATCGTCCGATCCGGCCGGCGCGGCGTCCAGCAGCAGGCCGGCGGCGGGGCAGCCGCCGACCGAGGCGCGACCCTCGAAGACCAGTTCGACCGCCCGGTCGCGCGGCGCCGCACCGGGCCCGGCCGCGCCATGCGGCCGCGCCGGCAACCGCGACACCGCCCAGAGCGCGACGATCCCGGCAAGGGCCGCCACGAGGCCGAGCAGCAGAAGATCGATGGCCGTCACCGTTCACCCAATGCAACCCCTGATTGTGCTCAGGGTGCCGAAGAACCCGTTCCGAGACAAGGGCCTGCGGTCATGCGATCGGGCGGTTTTCGCCCAGCGGCGCGTCCGGCGCCTCGATCCGGGCGCGGGGCCACGCGACCTCGACGATCGCGCCGGAGCGTTCGGGCTGTTCCTCGGCGGTCAGGAACGGGTCGCGGGCATTGGCGAAGGACAGTTCCGCCCCGGTGCGCTCCAGCAGCGTCTTGGCGATGAACAGGCCCAGCCCCATGCCCTCGTATCCCGGCCGCTGCGGATCGGCCTCGGCGCGGCGGCGGCGCACGAAAGGGTCGCCGATCCGGCCCAGCAGATGCGGGGGAAAGCCCGCGCCATCGTCCATGATCCGCAGCCGGATCCGGCTGTCGGACCAGTCGGCATCGACCCAGACATGGCCGCGCGAGAAATCGACGGCGTTCTGGATCAGGTTGCGCAGCCCGTGGACGATCTCGGGCTGTCGGCGGATCACCGGCTGCGCCGCCACCTCGGCCTCGGCCGTCGCGCCGGCGCAGATATGCACCTGCTTGCCGCGGCCGGCATGCGGCTCCGCCGCCTCGCGCAGCACGGCGCAAAGCGGCGCGCGGCGCAGGTGCAGATCGTCCTTCCCGGCCCGGCCCATCGAACGCAGGATGTCGCGGCAGCGGTCGGCCTGGTCGCGGATCAGCTCGGCATCGGCGCGCAGGTCGGGCGCTTGCGCCAGTTCGTCGGCCAGTTCGGAACTGACCAGCTTGATCGTGGCCAGCGGCGTGCCCAGCTCATGCGCGGCGGCGGCCACCACCCCGCCGAGGTCGGTGAGCTTCTGTTCCCGCGCCAGCGCCATCTGCGTGGCCAGCAGCGCCTCGCCCATGGAATGGATCTCGGAGGCGACGCGGCGGGCGTAAAGCCCCTGGAAGATCACCCCGATCACGATCGCCAGCCAGAAGCCGAAGGCGAAGATCTCGGGCACCACCATCGGCGTGCCGTCGGTCATCACCAGCGGCCGGTGCACCTGCGACACCAGCGTGACCAGAGCGATCGCCACGGTGCCCAGAAACACCGTCGCCCCGGTCTGCAGCGCGGTCGCGGCGATCGTCGCCGGTGCGAGGATCAGGAGCGCGAAGGGGTTGTTCAGCCCGCCGGTCAAGAACAGAAGCATCGCGATCTGCGCCGTGTCGAACAGCAGCGTCAGCGTCGCCTCGGTCTCCGACAGCCTGCGGTTCTCGGGATAGATGAAGGTCGACAGCAGGTTGGCGATCACCGCCGCGCCGACGACCATGAAGCACAGCCCGAGGTCGATATCGATCCCGTAGACGCGCTGCGCGACGGCGATCGCCGAGATCTGGCCGAAGATCGCGATCCAGCGGATCAGGATCAGGGTGCGCAGGCGCACCCAGTCGCTGCGGGCCTCCCGTGCCGGAGGGATGGGGCCGACGTCGCTCATGTCCCGGTCATCTGGGTCCAGTTGTCACATTCGCCCCGGCCGTGCTTGAACACGGGGCCCGGATGCATGATTTATGGCCCGTAGCCAAAGGAGGTGTCCATGCCCATCCCGACCCGTGCCTATGCCATCGGTGCCGCGGCCGTGGTCGGCCTCGGCCTTGCCGCGACCGTGGCCGTCACGGTGCTGAGCCCCGCGGACCGGTTCGCGGAGTGCCGCACCTCGCGCGTGGCCGGCGGCGCGGCGATCGGCGGGCCGTTCACGCTCGTCGATGAAACCGGTGCGACGGTGACCGATGCCGAGGTGATCACCGAGCCCAGCCTGATCTATTTCGGATATACGTTCTGCCCCGATGTCTGCCCGCTGGACAGCGCGCGCAATGCCGCGGCGGTCGAAATCCTGGAAGAACGCGGATACACGGTGACGCCGATCTTCATTTCGATCGATCCCGAACGCGACACACCCGAGGTCGTGGCGGAATTCACCGACGTGATGCATCCACGCATGATCGGCCTGACCGGATCGGAGGAACAGGTCAAGGCGGCCTCGCAGGCCTACCGGACCTATTTCAGGAAACAGGAGGGCGACCCCGAATACTACCTCGTCGATCACTCCACCCAGACCTATCTGGTGTTTCCCGAAATCGGCTTCGTGGAGTTCTTCGGCCGCGAGACGATGCCCGAGCAAATGGCAGATACCGTCGCCTGTTTCGTCGACGCCGCCGGTTGAAATGCCGCCTGCCGGCGAAGCCATCCGCCAAATGGCAAATTGACCCGGCCGCGAGCGCGCCCTAGAACCTTTGAAACACGGAACAAAGGGGGCCGGCATGGCCGAGGACAAGTTCGCGGAACTGGGCCCTGACAGGTCGCTTCTGCTGGTCGACGATGACGAGGCCTTCGTCAAGCGCCTGGCGCGCGCGATGGAAAAGCGCGGATTCGAACCCGAAACCGCGGAAAGCGTCGCCGCCGGCAGGGCGATCGTGTCGGCCCGGCCGCCGGCCTATGCGGTCGTCGACCTGCGTCTGGAGGACGGCAACGGGCTCGACGTGGTCGAGACGTTGCGCGACCGGCGGCCCGATTGCCGTGTCGTCGTGCTCACCGGATACGGCGCCATCGCCACCGCCGTGGCCGCGGTGAAGATCGGCGCGGTCGACTATCTCGCGAAACCCGCCGATGCCAATGACGTGACAAACGCGTTGCTGGCGCGCGGGGAATGCCTGCCGCCGCCACCGGAAAACCCGATGTCCGCCGACCGGGTCCGGTGGGAGCATATTCAGCGGGTTTACGAGTTGTGCGACCGAAACGTTTCGGAAACCGCGCGGCGGCTGAATATGCACCGCCGGACGCTGCAGAGAATTCTGGCAAAGCGTAGCCCGCGATAGCCGCTTTCACGCGCACCCTTCCCAGCCTCTTGCAATCGGGATTTTACTTACTAATATGCGCCCGATCTGGATTTAGGGGCCAACATGAATATCGATCTCGACGCGCTTTCGCTCAAGGAACTCAAGGAACTCCGCAATCAGGTCGAAAAGGCGATCAATTCGTTCGAGGAACGGCGCAAGGCCGCCGCCCTGACGGAGCTTGAGGAAGCGGCGAAGAAACTCGGGTTCTCGCTGTCGGAACTCACCGGCGCTCCGGCGAAAAAGCGCAAGGCCGTGGCGCCGAAATACGCCAATCCGGCCGATCCGTCGCAGACCTGGACGGGACGGGGCCGCCGCCCGCGCTGGGTGGTCGAGGCGCAGGAAGCGGGCAAGTCGCTCGACGATCTGACGATCTGATCGCGGCTCAGCCGCGGGCCGCGTCGATCTCGGCCATCAGGGCATGGTGGCGGGCGGTATAGGCCGCCCGAACCTCTTTCGGCGGGCGCGGCGCGATCACGATCCCGTCGGTCAGCGCCGGCGCCGGACGGCCGAAGAACCGCGTCGCCTCCGTCTGCGCGAAACCGGCGATCTGCACCGCTTCCAGCCAGGCAGACACCTTGTCGGCCGCCTTGATCGCGGTCTTGATCGCCGCGGGAAGCGTGGCCGGCAGGCCGAACCGCAGGTGCACCGCCGCCGTCAGCCGTGCGTCCAGCTCGCCGTAGCCGGGGCCGATCGCCGCCTTCACCGGGCTGATCATGTCGCCGATCACGTATTCCGGCGCGTCGTGCAGAAGCGCGGCAAGCCGCCAGCGCGGCGCGATGCCGGGATTGCCGCGGGCAAAGAGCGACTCCACCAGCAGCGAGTGTTCGGCCACCGAATAGGGAAAATCGCCGTGCGTCTGGCCGTTCCAGCGCGCCACGAAGGCGAGGCCATGGGCGATGTCCTCGATCTCGATATCCACCGGCGTGGGATCGAGCAGGTCGAGCCGCCGGCCCGACAGCATGCGCTGCCAGGCGCGTTTCATGGCCGCACCGCGACAGGGCGGCCGAAATGACGGGCGAAAAGGGGGCACGGGGTTCCCTCCGGCAGGCTGCCGGGCGAGCATCTCGCGCCTGCGGCCGGGATAGTCAAGCGATGCGGGCCGGATCAGGTTTTCAGAAACTCTTTTTCCTGATACGGGACCGGCCAAGGAATAATAACGGAGCGCTTACGCAAATGCCGGCCGATTACATCATCCGCGACATCGATCTTGCCGACTACGGGCGCAAGGAACTCGACATCGCCGAAACCGAGATGCCGGGCCTGATGGCCCTGCGCGAGGAATACGGGCAGTCCAAACCGCTCAAGGGCGCGAAGATCGCGGGATCGCTGCACATGACCGTGCAGACCGCCGTGCTGATCGAGACGCTGGTCGCGCTGGGCGCGGACGTGCGCTGGGCCTCGTGCAACATCTTCTCCACCCAGGATCACGCGGCGGCGGCGATCGCGCAATCCGGCGTGCCGGTCTTCGCGATCAAGGGCGAAACGCTGGAGGATTACTGGGCCTACACCGACAAGATCTTCCAGTTCGGCGGCGAGGGCGGCACCTGCAACATGATCCTCGACGACGGCGGCGACGCGACGCTTTACATCCTGATGGGCGCGCGGGTCGAGGCCGGCGAGACCGACCTGATCGCGGTGCCGACGAGCGAGGAGGAGGTGTGCCTGTTCAACCAGATCCGCAAGCGGCTGGAGGCCAGCCCGGGCTGGTTCACCAGGCAGCGCGACGCGATCCGCGGCGTCAGCGAGGAAACCACCACCGGCGTGCACCGGCTTTACGACCTGCACAAGAAGGGCCTGCTGCCGTTCCCGGCGATCAACGTCAACGACAGCGTCACCAAGTCGAAATTCGACAACAAATACGGCTGCAAGGAAAGCCTTGTCGACGGCATCCGCCGCGCCACCGACACGATGATGGCCGGCAAGGTCGCGGTGGTCTGCGGCTACGGCGACGTCGGCAAGGGTTCGGCCGCCTCGCTGCGCGGCGCCGGCGCGCGGGTGAAGGTGACCGAGGTCGACCCGATCTGCGCGCTTCAGGCCGCGATGGACGGGTTCGAGGTGATCACGCTCGAAGACGTGGTGCGGGACGCCGACATCTTCATCACCACCACCGGCAACAAGGACGTGATCCGCATCGAGCACATGCGCGAGATGAAGGACATGGCGATCGTCGGCAACATCGGCCATTTCGACAACGAGATCCAGGTCGCCGCGCTGAAGAACCACAAGTGG
>Ga0180432_10006115_pt1 | contig 15752 bp, 18 predicted proteins | sample SS_ome_10_FD_132414 | JGI IMG/M metagenome (GOLD analysis project Ga0180432, IMG submission 132414) | Hypersaline lake sediment archaeal communities from the Salton Sea, California, USA - SS_1_MS_2 metaG | ecosystem: Environmental > Aquatic > Non-marine Saline and Alkaline > Hypersaline >... | reverse complement strand
GACCTGGTCTAGCTTGCTGCCGGTATCGACGAGCGCAGTAGCGATAATCGTGAGACTCCCCCCCTCTTCGATGTTACGAGCGGCTCCGAAGAACTCCTTTGGCTTGTACAGAGCGGATGGGTCCATCCCGCCGGAGAGAAGCTTGCCTGAGGGAGCGACCGACAGGTTGTAGGCCCGGGCCAGCCGGGTGACGGAATCCATAAGGATGACCACATCATGTCCGTTCTCGACCAGTCTCTTGGCGCGGTTGGTGACCAGTTCGGCAATTCGCGTGTGATGCCGCGGTTCTTGATCGAACGTCGCGGCGATGACATCCCCCTTTGCGATCGAACGGCGAAAATCGGTTACCTCTTCCGGGCGCTCGTCGACCAGGAGGACGAGGAGTTTTACATCGGGGTGATTGGCGGCGATGCCGTTTGCTATCTGCTTGAGGAGGGTGGTCTTTCCCGCCTTTGGCGGAGAGACGATCAGTCCCCTCTGTCCTTTGCCGATTGGACAGAACAAATCGATGATTCGAGTGGAGACCTCCTCTGGATCGTGTTCCAACTGTAGGTGCTCGTCCGGGTGAAGCGGGGTGAGTTCGCGGAAGTCGAGACGACGACGCGCCTCCTTTGCATTGGCATAGTTTACCTCTTCCACCTTGAGAAGCGCGAAGTAGCGTTCGTCGTTCTTCGGTGCGCGGATCAATCCACTCAATACATCGCCATCCCGCAAGCCGAACCGCTTGATCTGGGAAGGAGAGACGTAGATGTCGTTACGTCCAGGAAGGCAGTTGCTGTCTCGTAGGAACCCGTAGCCGTCGGGCAGTATTTCCAGGATGCCCTCGCTGATAGATAACTCGTTTGCTTGGGAAAGCTGCCCCATAATAGCGCGAAGCAGCTCCTCTTTTCCCAGTTGTTTTCCGTTTCGTATCTTCAGTTCTTCGACGAGTTTTTGAAGCGATTCGAAGCTCATTTCTCGAAGCTCTGTGAGTTTCATAATCATATCACCTCTAGATAGCTGGCCAGATGTCAAACAGACTCACGGCGGGGGGAGACATCGCAGCTGGTCTGTTTCTGTGGATGCAGCTGCGGGATTGATAGTTGCAGGTTGCGCTGATCAAGCCAATCTCCAGGACGTTCTCCACCACGGCTTTGGGGTGTGGGGCTGCCTGACTGATCCGTGTCCGATTCTGCTTCACTTCATGATCACCTCCGAAGAGGTCTAGCTGAGGAGCGGATGACTCCTGTGGCAGCAAGAAGGAATGCAAACCAGTAGGCGCTCATCCTGCGATTGAATCCCCGCTTTTTGGTTCACTCTGCCACGCTTGCACCCATCAGTTCCGCTCACAGATATAGGTTGGTTGGGTCGTTGTGACACCCACTCGTTTTTGCTGAACAAGAGCTCCGTGCCTGCTGGTGCTCGAGTTTCGTCTGCCTTTCCTGCGACCGTTGTCATCTCTATCCTCGTTTTTTTTCAGATGAGCATCCCGCGCTCTCCGGCCGCTTCTTGTGACGGGCTGACCCCACAATCTATCTTACAGCAACTAGGTCGTTGACCGACTTCTCGGTGGTTGGTTCCGACTCACGGGCCTTGCTATGGGTACGGCGGAATTGAGCAAGTTGTGTTTCGGCGTTTTGTTGGCCTTGTCGCAATCGAAAGCGACATTCATCTTACACCTTTTTCACGAGCCACTTGATCATGTCTCCGTACATCTTGAGTCGATCGATCACGCCTCTTGTAAATCCTCGTTTCTCTTCCTTTAGGATGTGGGTAACTCCCTCGAGTTTTACCTTTTCCCTGCGCCATCCTTCCTTGGCCGCCAGCTTGGAGAGGGCAATTTCGATCCCGTAGTCCATTTCTTCAATGTTCTCTTTTGCCCGTTGCCAAAGTTCTCTGGAGAGGACGCGCTGCCCAGAGGCAAACGGGTTGATCTTCTGTGCGATGTCGGTGTTCATCCGACCGTTGGCGAATACACCTACTACCATGTCCGCCTGTTGTTCGTGATAGACCTCGATGAGCCGTTGAACATGTTCCTTTCTCAACCCGACCAAGTCTGCGTCGAGGAAGAGGAGAATCTCATTGCGAGCCTGTCTCACCCCTTTGTCGAGAGCGGCCGCTTTCCCTCGGTTCTCTGGTAGAGAGATCACCTGGACGTCGAGGAAACCTTGAGCCACCTCGGCTGTTCCGTCGTCCGATCCATCGTCCACCACGATAACCTCATCCACTGAAGAGCAGTCAGCAAGTGGTGTGAGGACAGCACTGATTCGAGAGGCCTCGTTGTACGCAGGTACCACCACGGAAACACTCATTAGCTTGATGTTAGGACGACCCAGTTAAGAGTATGAATCATGCTACAGCAAGTATTTTATCGTTTCACTGCGTGCAAGTCAATCTTGCTTGTCAATCTCGGGAGGTATGCTGAAAAGGTGAGGGTGACGTTTCTGGTACCAATATGGGATTCAAGGCCGTAGCAACCGAGATTGTTCATGGTATAATCGATTTTGCCGATCGAATTTCCACATTAGAGATGGGTCCATTACCCGTGCGGTTTGTGGCAACGTGAAGCGGCGTGTTGATTTGTGCGAGCGCGCCGAAAGTGACAAAGAGGCTGCCCGCCAGCCTTGCAAGGGGGCAAAGACCGATGGAGGCTAAGATCCCCGTCGTCATCCTGGGGGCAACAGGTGCAGTAGGCCAGCGTTTCGTTCAGTTGTTGGCCGATCATTCCTGGTTTGCGATCAAGGGACTGGCCGCATCGGAACGAAGCTGTGGCTGCCGTTATGCAGAGGTGTGCCGGTGGCTCATTCCGGACGAACCCCCGGCTCTCGCGGGCGAGATGATCATCCAGCCATTGGATCCAACCCAGTTGACGGCAACAGTGTCGGGACCAACCTCATCAACGACAATCGCTTTTTCCGCATTGCCGGTCTCGGTCGCCCGTGACGTCGAGCCGTTGTTCGCCCAGGCCGGCTATGCAGTCTGCTCCAATGCCTCTGCCTTTCGCTACGATTCCGATATTCCGCTTATCATTCCGGAGGTCAACGCCGATCACCTTGCCCTTATCGATCGACAGCAAGCCGAACGGAACTGGCAGGGATTCATCACTGCGAATCCCAACTGCACCGTCACCGGCATTGCAATGGCTCTCAAGCCGCTCGATACTGCCTTCGGCGTACGGCGGGTCTCTGCAACGTCCATGCAGGCGGTATCCGGGGCCGGCTATCCCGGTGTCGCCTCACTGGACATTCTCGACAACGTGCTTGCCTATATCCCCGGAGAGGAAGAGAAGATCGAACAAGAAACGCGGCTGTTGCTGGGGAGTATCGTGGATGGGAAAAGGATTGAGGCGGATATCGCGGTGAGCACACAAGCCAACCGTGTGCCCGTTGTGGACGGTCACACGATCTGTCTTTCTGTCGGGTTTGAGAAGCCGCCTTCCGTTGATGAAGCAATCGCTGTGTTGGCAGGCTTTCGCGGTCCCAAGGAAGTACAAGTTCTACCCAGCTCCCCGGAGCATCCCATTCTTGTTCGCCACCAGCCGGACCGGCCCCAGCCGCGTCTGGATCGGGATGCAGGGGGTGGGATGACGGTGACAGTGGGCCGCATACGCCCATGTGCTCTACTTGATTTGCGGATGGTTGTCGTGGTGCACAACACTCTGCGCGGTGCGGCCAGCGGGTCCGTCCTCAATGCAGAGCTTCTCGTTGCTCAAGGGCGCGTTGGATGAGATCCTACGGGCGGACCTCCGTTCATGAGTTTTTGGGAGACTTCGTCGTCTTCCGCAACCTGCAACCGGTTGACCGACGGCTTCCTTCCTTGAGGGAGGTAGCGCATCGCATGGGATTGTCAGATCGGCCTATTCCCCGCAAGTGCGAGCCAACCTATGCTCAGATGATCAGCCATCTGCTCCGGCAGGCGCGCATGCTGGGTGCCCCCAAGGTTTGCCTTGAGCGGTTGATCTACGTGGGCGATACGCAAATGAATGATGGAACTGCGTTTGGACTGATCTGCCAAGCGGGTGGCTGGTCCGGCCTGGCGTTCATCGGTGCTGAGCGGGACGAGCCTGCGGAGGTAGAACTCGTCGAGCAACAGGAAGGTACGCTCTATTTGGCCAATCGATGGGCGGCGTTGGCCGATTTCGACAGGTTCTGTCGCGATCGTGGATTCGTGATAGACGAGCGGACAGCCGTGATCGTTGATTTGGACAAGACGGCCTTGGGTGCACGAGGACGAAACGACCCCGTCATCGATCAAGCTCGACGGGAGGCGGTGCAATGCACCGTCGGCGCATTACTACGAGGGCAGTTCGATGCGGTGGCCTTTCGAGAAGCGTACGATCTGCTGAACAAGCCAGAATTCCATCCCTTCACTGCAGACAACCAAGACTATCTGGCCTACCTTTGTCTCATTCTGAGAAGCGGTCATCATACACTGGAGGCGCTGGTAGCTGCGGTACGAGAAGGACGTCTTTCCAGCTTCGAGCAGTACCTTGCCGAGATGAATTCTCGCTCGGCAGAACTGCCCTCCGAGCTGCGGGGGATTCACGAGAGGATCCGCGAGGCGGTAGGACGAGGCGACCCCACTCCGTTCAAGGCGTTTCGTCGAAACGAATACCGAAGCACGGTCGAACGGATGGGGCAGTTGAGTGACGAAACACCGCCGGAAACGCTGTTGCAGCATGAAATCCTCATCACTCAGGAGGTGCGGGAAATGGCGCTTTGCTGGCGGCGGCGGGGAGCCTTGTTGTTTGGCCTGTCGGACAAGCCCGACGAGGCCTCCATTCCGACGGAGGAGCTGGCAGCACGGGGCTATCAGGCAATCCATCGTGTGGAAACACACGCGGTTGGGCGCTGAACCCAGGGCTTTGCGGGGCGGATGCCTTTCGGACAAACTTTTCCCGGTCGGTAGTTCTTCCCGCCGTTTACGCCCTCCTTGATTCTGATGTACGGCAAGTCTGCCACCGTACGAGAGATTTAGCGGTGGGGCGTCCGCTCGTCTCATTGATTCGGCCCCTTGCGAAGATGATGAGTACCCCGGCGTTACGCTCGTATCCCCTCTTCGTCGCGCTTGAGGATTTGACCCCCACCCAACGTTTCGGGATACTGCGATAAGGTCAACCAACACTGAGGGGGTCACGATGAAGCAGCTGGTAGTTCTGGTGGGGCCTGCAGGATCTGGGAAATCAACGTTTCAGAAGCAGTATCCGGAGTGGGCAGTAGTATCCAAGGACGACATTCGGCGGACGATCTTTCATCGTGACTTCGACCTCGACTACGAGAACACCGTGGAGCGGATCTTCGCAGCCACGTTGGTTGAGGCCGTGGACTCCCCCGCACAGGTGGTCTGTGTGGACAACACAAACCTGACACGATCAGAGCGACGGGCCTTGATTGAGGTAGCGCAACTCTCGGACCGAAAGCCAATTGTATATATCATGCCGAAACTCCCGCTCGAGGAGATGTTTGAGAGAAAGAAGCAGCAGCTCAGCCAGCTTGCTCAAGATCATTGTCATATTCAGGTCAATGGTTTTCCAAGAGAACGCTACGAGATGATCTACCAGCAGTACGAAGAGGTAAAGGATGACGAAGGGTTTGCCAAAGTGATACACGTGGCTTCCGTTCCGGCACCGCCTTCCCGAAAGACCAAGCGCGTTCGCAAAGCCCGCCGTACAAGAACCCGCGGTATCACTGAACTGAAACCCTTGCCGCTGTTTGCACAGTAGCAAATACGACCTGCTGAGATGGGTATCGGAAGCAACGCACTCGTCCGATGTGTCTCTTGTAGAATCTGTTGATGAGAACGCTGCTTTTCTTCGAATCGTTGGTTGCTACCCCCCAACAACTCGATGTGTCAATCTGTATGGATTGCCCAACCGTACTGAAACATCGAGTGTGAGACGCAGTTTCCTTGGGTGAAGGAGTGACACGATGGCTGGTCTTCTGCTTGGCTGCCGGGGTCACTTTTGATTGATTAGGTGCCTTTCTTGTCTTGTCGATGCCTTAACTTGCGTTTATACTGATTCCGATTGACAAACTAGAGGAGGTATCGGATGAACAAGGCGGAGTTCGTCGAGAAGTTGGCAAAGAAGGCCGGGCTGACCAAGAAAGACGCAAACCAGGCGACCAATGCAATGCTGGATTTGATTACTGCAGCATTGGCAGGGAATGAACCGGTGCTTCTGACCGGATTTGGCAAGTTCGAGGCGAGGACACGGAAGGCGTCAACGCGGATCAATCCACAGACGGGGAAGAAGCTGAGCGTTCCGGCGAAAGTCGTGCCCGTGTTTAAGCCGGGGAAGAATCTGAAAACGACCGTTGCCAAGAAGGCAAAGAAGAGGTAAGCCACTCAGACGTTTGGTATACAGTAGGAAAGCCGCGGGGGGAGGCCCCCTGTCTTCCCCCTTTGTTCTTCGGAATCGCATACGTGTGTGGTTCTCCAAGTTCCTGACTGCATCCTAGCCGGTCGATAGGAAGACCCTCTCCCCTTTTAGGACACCGCAGTCCGAAAAGACTACCCTGGGATTCCATTCACAAGCAATCGAGAAAAAGGCACTCCACAAGGTGGCGGAGCACCTCTTCACAACGTCTTGACGGTATCGATTATCCCGCTGCCTGCAACAGGAAGTTGACAAACTCTTCCTCGGGGACCGCTCCCTCGAAGCTGATCGTTTCATTGATGATGATCTTGGGTACCGCCATGACGTCGTAGCGGTTGGCGAGATGCGGAAACTCTGGGGCCATCACCATATCCGCCGTAATGCTGTCCGAGGCGATTGCCAACATGTGGGCGGTGTGGACCGCCCGTGGGCAGTACGGACAGCTCGGAGTGACGAAGACCTGGATGTGCAATGGTCGCGTCAATGAAGCGAGTTTCTCTCTGCTGGCCTGCGAAATAGGAATCGTTCCAGTCCCTACGGCGAGGATGTCCTCAACCAGCGACGAAAACTCGTAGCCGGCAGGTGCACCGAAGAACCGGATCCCGTGGTCCTTTTCTCCCTCGACGATCACCGCCGGAACAAGCTGGACGCCGTAGGTTTCTGCCTTCTGTTGATCCTTAACCAGATCGTAGACGACAAGGTCGATCTTGTCGGACAGCGAGGCGGTCTCTTCCAGCAATTCGCGGGTGTTGCGGCAGGCGAGGCATTCAAACTCCTGAGTGAACATCATCAGGCGCACCGGTTTGGTCAGCTGGCTGAACCTGTCCGTCAGCGTTTCTCGGTCCCTTTCTGCCAGCAGGGGCATCGGCTCCTCCTAGGTCGCTTCTAATAGCGCGTCGATTCGCGGCCGGTCGAAGCCAATCACCATCTCCCCGTCGATATCGATAACAGGTACGCCATACTGTCCGGTCTTCTCTACCAGCTCGCGTGCCCGGTTCACGTCGGCAGCGACGTCGACTTCTTCGAAAGTGATTCCGCGTGTGGAAAGGTAGTCCTTTGCCGCTTGGCACCACGAGCAAGTCGGCGTTGAGTATATCGTCACTTGCTGATTCATTGGTCCTCCTCCTGGGTTAGTATTCTGATGAGGCTGCGGATGTGGCTGTTCAAACGATAGCAGTTTCGTGGGCCTTTTTTGTCCTTGACGACAACCCCGGCCCGTTCCAGTTTCGCGAGATGATAAGAAATTGCCGGCTGGCTGAGGTCAATCCGTCCCAAGATCTCCTGGCACTCTACCCGGCCTTCTGTCAGCATCTCAACAATCTCTAAACGGGATCTACTGGCCAGGGCAGCAAAGATCTCCACCCACTGCTTGCGTCCTACCTCGTCCAGCATCCGTTGCTCCTCATTACGCAACTGTCTAGAATAATACCCCGACGCGCGCCAGCTGTCAAGTATTTAAATAGTTGAATAATTGGAGGAAACGATGGGCACAACAACGGTGAGATTTATTGAGGGGATGAAGTTTATCGGCCAGGGAGAAAGCAGGCACGAGGTACACATGGACGCTTCCCAAAAGGTTGGCGGAGCCGATTCCGCAGCCAGGCCTCTCGAGGTAATGCTTGGTGCGCTTGGCGGCTGTACAGGGATGGATGTTGTTTCTATCCTGCGCAAGATGAAGACCGAGCCACGCTCCCTTCAAATCGAAATCACGGATGAACGAGCCCCGGAATACCCGAAGGTATTCACAAAGCTGCACCTGACCTACCGGGTTACCGGAGCGGTTCCGGAAGACAATCTGAAAAAGGCAATCGACCTGTCCTTGAGCAAGTACTGCCCGATTACCAATACCCTGGCCGGGGCAGTTGAGATCACCTCCGAGGGTGTGGTCGAACCGGATTGCTGACCGGTCGTCCTTTCGACGGGTTGCTCGCACACAGCACGAGAGGCAACACAGCCAATGCCCCGCTACATCGCTTGACCAAGAGCGCTCCCTTGATCGGCACTTCGCTGGAAGAAGCGTCAATTGATCCAGGCACAAGATGCCGTTGTAGACGGCTGCTTCCTCTCATCCATAGGATCTTCATATCCTGCTCACACGCAGTTCACAATCCGATACTAAAGTGTCGAAGCACGGACTTACAAAGGTGGCGGGTTTTCGCCTCACCGACACCTCCCAAACGGGGAGCTTCCAGGGTGAGTCCGGCCGGAGCGAAGGAAACGTGCAGTTTAGGAGGTCGGTCGCCCTGGTCCTCCCCGCGACAGAAGGCAGGCTCTTCGCATATAATGATGGACGCAATGAAACGCATCCTGATTGTGGACGATGAAGAGATGATCGTGAAGACGGTCAAGGCGTACCTGGATCGAGAGGGCTTCAAAACCTACACCGCAGCGGACGGCGAGGCGGCGTTGCGTGCCTTTGAAGAAAAAGGGCCGGACCTCATCGTGCTTGACTTGATGCTTCCAAACTTAAGTGGGATTGAGGTCACCAAGAGAATCCGTGCCCAATCGAGCGTGCCGATCATCATGTTGACCGCCAAGGCCGGGGAAGCCGACCGTGTCGTCGGCCTGGAGCTGGGCGCCGACGACTACGTGGTGAAGCCATTCAGTCCGCGGGAGCTCGTTGCACGTGTTCGTGCGGTGCTTCGCCGCATTGAGGGGGATGCAAGTGCAACCGAGAAGATCACAAGTGGCCCCCTCGAGATTGACCTGAAGACCCGTGAGGTCAAGGCAGATGGCAGAGAGGTTGAGCTGACACCGACCGAGTTCGATCTCCTCGCCTTTCTTGCCCGTCATCCCGGCCAGGTGTTCACCCGGCTTCAGTTGCTCCGTGAGGTACAGGGCTACACCTACGACGCGTTTGCCCGCACCATCGACACCCACATCAAGAACCTTCGTCGGAAGATCGAGGAGGACCCGAAGACCCCGCAATACATTCTCACTGTGCACGGGGTAGGATACCGCTTCGCAAGGGAATCGTAGCATGAACCGGCGCTTCCCGTTTGCCCTGAAGCTAGGCCTTTCCTTCATTATCGTCATCCTCGTATCGGTTGCCCTCGTGTACTTCCTCACCGCCCGGGCGCTGACCGCTGACTTCGCTGAGTTCAGGGAACAGAGCAAGAAAAGCCTGGCCAGGCAGATCTGCTGTCTTCTCGCGGAATACCGCATGATCACAGGTTCTTGGGTTGGGGTCGATCGGCTTCTGTCGACTCAGTACTCAGTGATCGTTGAGGGACAGTTGGTCGTCCGCCGGACCTCTCTTGTTGGAGGGTCGTTCTCCCTTGCGAATGAGACGGGCAGAGTATTTATCTCAACGGAACAGGATCGAGTCGGGACCGTCCTCTCCGAAGGAGAAATCGTCGACGGCATCCCCATCGAGGGCGACGGGAATCGCCTGGGGACGCTCTTGCTGGGCGGCATTGGGTCGGTCCTGGATCCGGCAGAGGAGGAGTTCCTCGGTTCGGTGTCGCAGTCGGCCCTGATCGGAGGAGGCATCGCTTCCGGAATCGCCTTTCTCCTGTCCGCCCTTCTCATTACCCAGGTTCTCTCGCCGCTTCGTCTTCTCTCGCGCGCCACCGAGCGAATTGCCCACGGCGATCTCCCTCAGCGGGTGACGCTCAAGGCACGAGACGAGTTCGGCCGTCTCGGTGAATCGTTCAATCGGATGATCGACAACCTGCGGCGCTCCGAGACGATTCGCCAGACGATGACCGCTGATATTGCCCACGAGTTGCGTACCCCGGTGACGATCATTCAGGGAAGCCTGGAGGCCATCCTGGATGGAGTCTATCAGCCGACGACCGAAACCATTGCCCCCATCTACGAGGAGATCCTCCATCTCGGTGGATTGATCGATGACCTGCGTGACCTGGCCCTCGCTGAGGCCGGAGAACTCCGGCTGGATAAGGAGCCGATCGATCTCGTCGCGTTGGTGGAGCAGGTCACGGAGACGCTACGTGCGTCGGTGGAACAAGTGCCAACCCTGCATGTCGAGGCCGATTCTGCGCTTTTGAAGCTCTCTGTCGACCCCAAGCGCATCCATCAGGTTCTGTCGAATCTCTTGAGCAATGCCCTTCGTGTCACTCCGCAGGACGGAGAGATTCGTGTCGAACTCTCCCGGCAGGGTGAGGAGGTCGAGCTGCGGGTGTCCGACAGCGGGCCCGGCATCGCTGCGGAAGACCTTCCACATCTGTTCGAGCGCTTCTATCGCGGCGATCGGGCGAGGAGTCGGTCGGCAGGAGGCAGCGGCCTCGGCCTTGCAATTGCCAAGCAGTGGGTGGAGGCACACGGTGGGCGTATTTGGGCGGAGAATCGTGAAACCGGCGGGGCGCGATTCGTCGTCCGTCTTCCTCTGGCTTGAACTATCGCTTGTCTCTGTTATATCATCGCATACCATGAGTGGACGCTTTTTCAACCCTCACGCTGGTGAGCTGAGCTTTGAGGATGTTGTAGCAACGATCGTGGAGGAGATGAAAGCAGACTCCAAGGCGCGTTACGAGATCCTCGTGGGCACCGATTCCTCTTCCGGGCCGGACCAGGTGGATTTCGTCTCCGCGATTGTTCTTCACAAGCTCGGCAAAGGCGGTCGCTATTTTTGGACACGCAAAAGGGAGCGCAGGATCCCTTCACTTCGGCAGAAGATCTGGCGTGAGGCGTGGTTGTCATTTGAATTGGCTCAGCGCCTGATGGAATGTCTCACCGTCTACTCCCTGCTTCAGTTCAACCTGGAGATCCACGTCGACATTGGGGAGAACGGCCGCACCAAGGAGATGATCGATGAGGTCGTTGGAATGATCATCGGCAGCGGCTTTGCGGTACAGATCAAACCTAGGGCCTACGCCGCCTCCTCGGTGGCCGACAAGTACACCTAGTTGTTGTGGATCCGCCGGTAGGCCTCGTTGCGGGAAACGCCAAACCCGCGCATCAGTAGCTTCACCGCCAGCCTACTGGAGATACCCTCCTCTTTGAGCAGCGAAGCGAACTCCTTTACTGCGTCAATATCCCATTCTTGCTGCGGCGGGCCGGCTCCTTCTATCAACAGGACGCATTCTCCCTTCACACCTCCGCGTGCTTGTAGGCGTTCCACAAGCTGCCCCGCCTGTCCCCGGAGAAATTCCTCGTGCACCTTGGTCAGCTCGCGAGCCAGGACGATCGTTCGCTCCGGGAGCACCTCCGCGATGATGTCCAGGGTTTCGAGTACCCGGTGGGGCGAGTCGTAACAAACGACAGTCCTCGTCTCCTCGCGCATCTTTTCGACGTAGACGCGGCGCGCTGTGCCCCTGCGAGGGAGCATGCCGTCGAAGACGAAGTGATCGGTGGGAAGGCCCGAGGCGACCAAGGCAGCGATTGCCGCTGTCGGACCCGGGATGGGGACGACCGCGATGCCCGCTTTGACCGCAGCGCGCACCAGCGGATAGCCGGGGTCGCTTACGAGAGGGGTCCCGGCGTCGCTCACCACGGCAAGATCCTTTCCCTCTTCGAGCAGCGAAAGGAGCGGTTCGACGCGCTTCTTCTCCACTCCCTGGTAGAGACTGCGAGAGAACGGAGTGCCGATGCGGTAGCGATCGAGGATCCGCCGGGTGTTCCGTGTGTCCTCGGCAACGATCAGGTCGACCCCACGCAGGGTCTTGATCGCACGGAGGGTGATGTCTTCCAGATTTCCAATAGGCAGAGAAACGAGGTACAGCTTGCCTGGCATGTCACTCCCTCGATGGAGGCGGGGATCCGGGGATCGTCGCTTGACGTCTGCACCGAACTAAGGTCGTTGATGGACCGCGTTTCATCCTTCCTCCTTGGAGGAGGTCCCGATGCCACCTTACCGTGCTTGGGGCGACGGGTCAACCAGGGGTCAAAAAGATCACGGGCCTTGAGCTTCCGCCGATCGCTGACTAAAGTGTGTGGCATGGACGAAGAGAGATTGACGCAGTTGAAGCATCTGCTGGGAAAGATCGGTGATCACCTTTGACCCGGCGGCGTTGGAGACTGAGGCCGCACAGCTGCAGCAGGAGATGGCCGTTCCCGGATTCTGGGAGGACCGTACCCACGCTGCTGAGGTGAGTCGGCGTCTGGAGAGGGCTCGTTCCCTGCTCACCCGCTACAACACCCTGAACGAGGAGGCAGAAGAAATCGAGCTTCTGCATCAGATGGCGGTAGAGATGCAGGAGGAGCAGGAACTGAGCGCTCTCGAAGCAAGGGGCACCTCGCTGGAGCAAGAGATCCACAAGTTGCGGATTGAACTCTACTTCTCTCAAGCTCAAGACCTCGCCGATTGCTTTTTATCCATCAATGCCGGTGCCGGTGGGACCGACTCTCAGGATTGGGCACAGATGCTCCTTCGCATGTACGGCCGCTGGTGCGAGCAGAGGGCATTCAAGACCACGCTGCTCGAGGTCAGCCCGGCCGAGGAGGCGGGCATCCGCAGCGCCACGTTGGAGGTAAAGGGCTCCTACGCCTACGGCCTTCTCAAGGCGGAGAAAGGAGTCCACCGGCTCGTCCGCATCTCGCCGTTCGATGCGGCCCATCGCCGGCACACCTCGTTCGCCGCGGTCGGCGTGGTACCGGTGACCGAGGAGCAGGAATTCGAGATCGATCCAAAGGATTTGCGGATTGACACCTATCGCTCCTCCGGCGCCGGGGGACAGCACGTCAACGTCACCGATTCCGCCGTGCGGATCACCCACCTCCCCACCAAGATCGTCGTTTCCTGCCAGAACGAGCGCAGCCAACACCAGAACAAAGAGACGGCGATGAAGGTCCTCCGCGCCCGGCTGGCGAGCTGCTCCGCCAGCAGGAGGCGAAGAGGCTCGAGGAATTGCAGGGAGAGTTAAAAGATATCGAGTGGGGCAGCCAGATCCGCTCCTACGTCCTTCATCCCTACCGGATGGTGAAGGACCATCGCACTGAACACGAAACCGGAAACGTGGACGCCGTCCTCGACGGAGACATCACGCCCTTCATCGAGGCGTACCTGGAGAAAGGAAGCTAGGCCACTGCTCGACAAACGGCTCTTCGTTCACCTTGCACCAGTCCTTGTGATAGGATGGGAACAGTAAGTACGGAATGCGAAGGAGGTGCAAGGTGAAGGCAGGAGCGATTGCTGGCGGAACGGCTCTACTCTGCCTGATGCTGGTTGTACTCACTGGGTGTGATCTTTTTGGGCCGGTCGGTCCAAGCCTCGTGACGATCGTTCCGGCGACCGGCGCCGTCAACGTACAGGTGACGATCGTCGGAAGCGACTTCGGCGACACGCAGGGAACAAGCACGGTCACATTTGGTGGGGTATCCGCGTCGGTGCTGTCGTGGAGCGATACAAGCATCGTCGTGCGCGTTCCCGTTGTCCCCACCTCGACCGGTGGCTCTGTGCTAGCGGATGTGACGATTACAGTCGGGGGTGAAGTTGTTGGTATTGGTGTATTCACGATCGTGCGCGGCATCCTGTATGTGGCCGAGCGCGGCGAGAACCTCGTGATCTGTCACATGAATCCAGACGGCTCCAATCAAACGGACCTCACCGACAGCACCGGCGCGGCGATGTGGCCGGTCTGGTCGTCCGATGGGACGAAGATCGCCTTCATGAGCAGAATCGGAGAGAATCTCGACATCTCCGTCATCGATGCTGACGGATCGGGGGAGCAGCGCCTGACCTACGATGTCGCGTGGGATATGTTCCCGGCCTGGTCACCGGGCGGGAGCAAGATCGCCTTCCAGACCAATCGCGACGGCAACAACGAAATCTATGTAATGAATTCCGATGGGACCGGTCAGACCAACCTCACCCACTACTCCAAGATGGACGGATGGCCGTCCTGGTCCCCAGATGGGACGAAGATCCTCTACTACTCCATGCAGTCGGCGACGCTTCACATCGAGGAGATCGAGCCGAAGCTGGTGCTGGAGAACCTCGAGGTCACGGTGATGGATACGGACGGGACTGACGTGGTTAACCTGTCGCGCAATTCCGCCACGGATCAACTGCCTGTGTGGTCGCCGGACGACACGAAGATCGCGTTTCAGAGCGATCGCGACGGCGTGGGCGAGATCTTTGTCATGGACAGCGACGGTTCCAACCAGTTAAACATCACAAACAACCCGGCCAGTGACGGATGGCCGTGCTGGTCGCCGGACGGGACCAAGATTGCGTTCATCAGCTCTCGCGACGGCGACATGGAGATCTACGTCGTCAACGCCGACGGGTCGGGGCTGACAAAACTCACAGACAACACCGCCTGGGACGGTGGACCCACGTGGTCGCCGGACGGCACACAGATCGCCTTCCAAAGCAAAAGGGACGGCGATTACCGCATCTACGTGATGAACGCAGACGGCACGGATCAGACGCGGCTGACCAACGAGAAGTCGAGCTATCCGGTGTGGATGGACTCGCGCTGGATCGAAGTGCGCTAGCCTCGGCTGAGGCTCTCCGGGGCCCACGGGTATACTGAAACTATGGAAACGATGCGGTACATCTACTGGCAACATGACAACATGTGGCTCGGTTATCTCGCAGAGTTCCCAGATTACTGGACCCAAGGGGAGACGCTGGACGAACTACAGGAAAACCTGAAGGACCTGTATCGAGAGCTTTCCAGTGGTGATATCCCTGAGGTCCGTCGCGCGGCCGAGCTGCAGGTGACATGAAGCGGCGCGATCTCATTGCCGAGATCGAGAACAACGACTGCAAGCTCATTCGACACGGTGGACGCCACGATTGGTATCGAATTTACATTAGCGTCATTGCCAAGCGTTTTGCCAACGAGCGAGCACGCCAAAAGTGAAGCGTGACCCCACCTGATGACCCTAAGGATGAAGATTTGCCACTGAGCATCTCAAAGCCAGCAGCAGTATAATGGGGATATTCTATGACAGACAGGAATTGGACTTACAGAAGGCTAAAACTGGCTCTAGATAGGGACAACCACGACAGCTGGTCACAGTACAGTGATGGTTCAAACGGTCTAATGGAAGATGACAGCAGTTGATTACTAGACCGACCGTATTGATTCTGGGTGCTGGAGCAAGCATGCCTTTCGGGTTTCCCTTGGGCGAAGAACTCGTTTCCCGTATTCTCACGCTGCTTGAGAGAGAAGCTCCTGGCAGGGCTACTGAACACGCGATGCGGAAACACGGGACGCCCCGAGGCAACCTGATCCAGGCTCTTCAGCCCCACTCCCTCGAGCCTGAGTTGCTAATCGACAGATTCCGCCGATGCCTGCTCCGCTCTGGCCGTGAGTCAATTGATATGTTTCTCGAGCACCACGATGAGTTCCTCGCAGTGGGCAAGATGGCTATTGCCGCGGTTCTGGCGCCGCTAGAGGATCAGGATGCGCTATTCATCGCCACGCCAAACTGGTACAAATTCCTCTTCACCCACCTGAACACCAAGTTCGATGAGTTCGCAAAG
>Ga0180432_10006113_pt1 | contig 15756 bp, 10 predicted proteins | sample SS_ome_10_FD_132414 | JGI IMG/M metagenome (GOLD analysis project Ga0180432, IMG submission 132414) | Hypersaline lake sediment archaeal communities from the Salton Sea, California, USA - SS_1_MS_2 metaG | ecosystem: Environmental > Aquatic > Non-marine Saline and Alkaline > Hypersaline >... | reverse complement strand
ATGCGGCGCGCGTTCTGCAGGACGGCCTGCCATGAGCAAGGCCCCAGGCTTCACAGGAGCCGGGCGCCGCATCGAATGGCACGCCCGGAAGGATTTGAACCCTCAACCCTCGGATCCGAAGTCCGATGCTCTATCCAGTTGAGCTACGGGCGCGCCGCCACGCGGTGAGCAACGGTACTGTAGCTGCCCGAGAGGGTCAAATCAAGCGCGGCGCCCGGGCCGCGCGAGATTGACTGCGCTGCCCGCCGCAGGCTACAATGACGGACGAGACGCGCGGTGCGGTGTCGCGCGCCTCGACGCATGTCACGAGGAGAAAACAGACATGACAGCCCAACCAGACGAACTGAGGGCCCGCTTGAACGACCTGCGGGACTCTCTTTGACTTGGCCACGAAGAAAGAGGAGTTGCAGGCGCTCGAGCAGCGAATGGCGGGCGCCGATTTCTGGTCGGACCAGGACGCGGCCAACAAAGTCATCCGCCGCCTGAAGCACGTCAAGGGGCTCATCGAGCCCGTTGAGGAGCTGGCGGCGGAGATCGAGGACCTGGAGGTCCTGGGCGAACTGGCCCAAGAGGAGGACGACGAGGGCACCCGCAGAGAGGCGGCGGAGAAGGCCGAGATGCTGGCGACCGAACTGGAGCGGCTCGAGTTGCGCAGCATGCTCGGCGAGCAGCACGACGCCAGCAACGCCTTCCTGAGCATCCACGCCGGCGCCGGCGGGACCGAGAGCTGCGACTGGGCCCACATGCTGCTGCGCATGTACACGCGTTGGGCCGAGACCGAGGGCCACGCGTGCGAGATCGTCGACACGCGTCCGGGCGAGGAGGCGGGGATACGCAGCGGCACGCTGCACATCCGGGGCGAGTGGGCCTTCGGATACCTGAAGGGCGAGACCGGCGTCCACCGCCTGGTCCGCATCTCCCCCTTTGACAGCAGCGGCCGGCGGCACACCACGTTCGCCGCCGTGGACGTGGTGCCCGAGTTGGAGGAGAAACTCGACGTCGATCTGAACGAGGGCGACATCGAGATGGAGTTCGCCAAGTCCAGCGGGCCCGGCGGGCAGCACGTCAACAAGACGGCCTCGGCGGTGCGCCTGCGCCACGTCCCGACGGGCATCACCGTGTTCTGCCAGAGCGAACGCTCGCAGCACAAGAACCGCGCGCTGGCCCTGAAGATACTGGAGGCCAAGCTCTACGCGTTCGAGCGCCGCAAGCGCGAGGAGGAACTCGAGGCGCTGTACGATGAGAAGGGCGAGATCGCCTGGGGGAACCAGATCCGCTCCTACGTGCTGGAGCCGTACCAGATGGTCAAGGACCTGCGCACCGAGCTGAAAACCGGCAACGCGCAGGCAGTGCTGGACGGCGAACTCATGCCGTTCATGGAGGCGTACCTGCGGTATCGCCTGGAGCAGAAGGCGACGCCGGCCGGCGGGTAGCGGCCTGTGAAGAACACCATGTTGTGTTTTCCAGGTCGGGTGTGAGGCGGGCAGCGGGGCGAGACGCCCCGCCTACCCCTACGGGTAGCCCCCGGCGTCTCGCCGGGGGTTCGGGCGAGAGGCAAGCACATGATCGACAGTCTGCGCAGGCGCTGGGCTGTGCTGTACGAGAAGACCTTTCACGGCAGCCCGGCGCGCATAGCGGTCTCCAGCTTCGCGGCGGTCATTCTTCTGGGCGCGCTGCTGCTGATGCTGCCCCTGAGCAGCAGGGCGCGCGTCTGGACCGGGCCGGTGGACGCGGTGTTCACGTCCACCAGCGCCGTCTGCGTGACGGGCCTGATCGTCAAGAGCACCCCGGACCACTGGTCCCTGTTCGGCCAGTTGGTCATCCTGGCCCTCATCCAGATCGGCGGCCTGGGCATCATGACGTTGGGCGCGTTCGCCGCGATCCTCTTCCAGAGACACCTTTCCATGCGTTTCGAGTCCACCATGTCCGACATCGTCGAGGCCCACGCCGCCGACAACGTCTGGGTGCTGGTACGTTTCGTGTGCGTGTTCACTCTTCTGCTGGAGGCAGTGGGCGCGCTGGCCCTGTTCTTCGGCTGGCGCGGCAGCTTCGGCAGCGTGTGGCTCTGCGTCTACCACAGCGTCTTTCACGCCATATCGGCCTTCTGCAACGCGGGCTTCAGCCTGAACAACAACAGCCTGGCGGACTATGCGGATTCGATCTCTGTCAACGCGGTCATCTGCCTGCTGATCATTGTGGGGGGCATCGGCTTTGTGGTCGTGCGCGACCTGCTGGCCTACGGGACGTGGTGGGCGGCGAGCCGCCGGGGCAAGCGCCCGCGCCTGTCCACGCACACGAAACTCGTGCTGGCCGTGACGGGCGTGTTGCTGGTCGCGGGGTTCCTGGGCATCCTGGTCATCGAATCCAACTTCTCGCTGAGCGAGGCGCCGTGGAAGAAGCGGATACTGGCGGCGGCGTTCCAGTCCGTCACGCCGCGCACGGCGGGCTTCAACACCATTGACATGGGCACCGCGTCGCTGGCGCCCGCGACCGCTTTCCTCCTGATGGCATTGATGTACATCGGGGGCAGCCCGGGCAGCACGGCCGGCGGCATCAAGACGACGACCCTGGGCATCATGGTCGCCAGCATCGTGGCCACCCTGAAGGGCCGGGGAAAGGCGGAGATGTTCCACCACTCGATCCCGGAGGAGACGGTGCATCGCGTGGCCAGCATCATCCTGCTCTCGGCGGCCGCCGTCGTGGTGGGCATATTCCTGCTGCTCATCACGGAGACGGCGCCTTTCCAGAAGGTCGCCTTCGACGCCATCAGCGCATTCGGCACGGTCGGCCTGAGCCAGGGGCTTACGGGGCCGGACTGCGCCGCGACCGTTTGGGGACGTCTCATCCTGACGTGCCTGATGTTCGTCGGCAGGCTGGGCCCGATCACCCTGGTCTTGAGCGTCGCCGAGCTGAAGGAGAGGGCGGTCTACGAATACCCCGAGGGACGCGTCCTGGTGGGCTGAGGCGCGCGGCGGCAGGTCGGCGTGCTTGAAATGGTAACCTGTGGGGTTACAATGGGTTATACCAATGGCTGAACCGGACTACTACGAGATACTGGGCGTCTCTCCTGATGCCGCGCAGGACGAGATAAGGAAGACCTATCGGCGCCTGGCCAAGAAGCACCATCCCGACCGGCACTCCGGCAGCAAGGCCGCCGAGGAACGCTTCAAGAGGATATCCGACGCGTACAGCGTCCTGGGAGACCCGGAGAAGCGCAAGCAGTACGACCAGCTCCGCCAGATGCGGATGCAGGGCGGCGCGTTCGAGGGCTTTGCGGGCTTCGAAGACCTGTTCGGCGGGGCAGGGGGACCGCAAGCGGGGCGGGGCGGCCGCGCCGAGGGCGCGGGCGGGCTGGGCGACCTGTTCAGCAAGATCTTCGGCGGAAGCAGGGCAGGCGGCGAGCGGGCGCCGCGCCAGCGCGGCCACGACATCAGCAGCTCCGTGACCGTCCCCTTCGAGATGGCCGTCCGGGGCGGCACTATCGAGGTGACCATCCCCCGGGAGAAGCAGTGCCCGGCCTGCTCCGGCTCGGGCGCGGCGCCGGGCGCGCGCGTGGAAACGTGCCCGCGCTGCGGAGGCACGGGCCAGGTGCTCAGCGGGCAGGGCGGCTTCAGCGTCGCCCACCCGTGCCCCACGTGCTTCGGCAGGGGCAGCATAATCCAGACGCCGTGCGGCCGCTGCCGGGGAAGCGGCGCCGTCGAGGAGCCCTCACGGGTCGAAGTCAAGATACCCAAGGGCATACAGAACGGCCAGAAGCTGCGGCTCTCCGGCCTGGGCCAGCCCGGCCTGGGCGGGGGACCGGCGGGGGACCTGCTGCTGGAGATCCAGGTCCAGCCGCACCCCACCTTCAGGCGCAAGGGGCGGGACATCTTCAGCAAGGCGCGGGTGAGCATGGTGGACGCCGCCCTGGGCACGGACGTGGAAGTCCAGACGCTCCAGGGCGCAGTGACGGTGAAAGTGCCCGCCGGCACGCAGCCCGGGCAGAAGCTGCGGGTGCCGGGCTACGGGCTGGAGACGTCGGACGGCAGGCGGGGCGACCACTACGTGGAGGTGCAGGTGGCCGTCCCCCGGAAGCTGACGGCCGAGCAGAAGGCCCTGCTCGAGCAACTTCGGCGGGCGCCCGCAACCAGCAAGACTTAAGGCCTCTAACAGAATGAACCGCAGAGATCGCACAGAACGCGGAGACGGCCCAAGAAACAAGGTTACCGGCAGCTCTATTGTCTCCTCGGCGTTCTCCTCTTCTTCGCCCTGCGTAGCGGGCTTCGCAGAGCAGGGGGCGTGCTTCGCGTTGAACTCGTTTTGCTAGTGGGCTGTTAAGGAAGTCACATTGGGTTTCCCGGGCTAGGTCTGAAGCAGGCAGCGGGGCGAGACGCCCCGCCTGCCCTAATGGGTAGCCCCCGGCGTCTCGCCGGGGGAGCCGGAAACACAAGGTTATCGGTTGAACACGCCACTAGACGTTCTCAGGCACGCGGGGCCACAAGCCCCACGGTGGAACGAGGAGTCAAGGCAGTGATGCACACGAGACCGTTGGACGAACGCGACTTCCTGCGCCATTTTCTGGACGGCCTTCACGCCCGGCAGCGCGCCCTGCGGGGCTCCCGCGGCGACGTGTGGCGACCACGCACCGACGTCTACGAAACAGATAGCGAGATCGTCATCAAGATGTCCGTCCCCGGCGTCAACCCCCACGAGATCGGCATCGACTGCAACGGCGAGGTCATCACCATCTACGGCGTCCGCCGGGACCCGAGCCATGACGCCGTGCGCACGTACCACCAGATGGAGATCCGCAACGGCTACTTCGAGCGGCGCATCGCCATCCACAAGCCGTTCGACCCGCGCGAGGCGCGCGGCGCGTACCGCGACGGCTTCCTCTATCTCTACGTGCCGAAGGTCGCGGAAGTGATACACCACGTGTTGTCCATTCGCGTGAGCTTCTAAACGAACCTGCTGACAGCCGAGGACAGAGTGGCGAAACGCAAGACAGAAGAGGCCCCCGAGACCGAGCAGGCGGCGGAGACCGCACAGCCGGAGGAACAGGTGGCGGCGGAGGAGGACAAGGGCGTCGATGAGACTCCCCTCCCGGACAGGCTCCCCGTCCTGCCGCTGCCCACGAACGTTGCCTTCCCGGGCATGCCGATACCCCTGCACGTTCAGAACGAAGAACTCAGGAAGCTCGTTGACCAAGTGGTCCTGGGCGACAAGGTCTTCCTGGCGGTAGCCGTCCGCCCGGACGCCGAAAGAGAAGGCCCCCCGCAGCCGGCCGACCTCTATCACGTCGGCACGACCTGCTTCCTGCTGCAAATGATGCGAATGCCGGACGGCTCGGTGCGCCTGCTGGCCCAGGGACACGCGCGGACGCGGATCGACCATTACACCCAGACCGAGCCGCACATGGAGGCAGACGTAACCTACCTGAGCGACGAGGAGGTCGAAGACGTCGAGAGCCGGGCGCTCTACAGGAACCTCGTCGAGCAGTTCACCACGATGATAGACGCCACCCCGAACCTGGCCGACGCGGCCAAGATCGCCGTCGCCAACATCGAGGAGCCGGGCCTGCTCTGCGATTTCGTCGCGTCCCACATGGGCCTCTCGACCGAGGAGAAGCAGGACCTCCTGGAGACCCTTAACACCAGGGAGCGTCTCCAGAAGGTCACCAAGCTGCTCGCCCGGGAGATGGACCTGATGGAGGTGGCGCACCGCATACAGTCCGAGGCACGCAGCGAGATCGACAAGAGCCAGCGGGAATACTACCTCCGCCAGCAGCTCAAAGCCATTCAGGAGGAACTGGGCGAAGCCGACCCGCAACAGGCGGAGGTCCACGAGCTGCGCGAGCAACTGGACGGACTGGACCTGCCCGAGGAGGCCCGCAAGGAGGCCGAGCGCGAACTCGGCCGCCTGGAGCGCATCAATCCCGCCAGCCCCGAATACAGCGTCGCCCGCACCTACCTGGACTGGGTCATCGCGCTGCCGTGGGGCGAGAGCACGCCGGACAACCTGGACCTCGAAGAGGCCAAGCGCATCCTCGACGAGGACCATTACGGCCTGGACGACGTCAAGGAGCGCGTCCTGGAGTTCCTCGCCGTGCGTCGGCTGCGTGGCGACATGAGCGGCTCCATCCTCTGCTTCGTCGGCCCGCCGGGCACCGGGAAGACCTCCATCGGCAAGTCCATCGCCCGCGCCATGGGGCGCAAGTACATCCGCGCCGCCCTGGGCGGCATCCGCGACGAGGCCGAGATACGCGGCCACCGGCGCACCTACATCGGCTCACTGCCCGGACGCATCATCAGCTCCATACGCAAGGCCGGCTCGAACAACCCCGTCTTCATGCTCGACGAGGTGGACAAGCTCGGCGCGGACTTCCGCGGCGACCCCGCCAGCGCCCTGCTGGAAGTCCTCGACCCGGAGCAGAACTCCACCTACACCGACCACTACCTGGAGGTCCCGTTCGACCTCTCGAAGGTGCTGTTCATCTGCACGGCGAACTTCCTGGACCCCGTGCCCCCCGCGCTGAAGGACAGGATGGAGGTGCTCGAGTTCCCCGGCTACACCGAGGAGGAGAAGCTCCAGATCGCCAAACAGTACCTCGTCCCCCAGCAGACCGAGCGCAACGGCCTGACTCAGGAGCAGTTCGCGATCACCGACGACGCGCTGCGCGGCCTGATCAACGAGTACACCCGCGAGGCCGGCGTGCGCAACCTCGAGCGGCAGATAGCCTCGCTCTGCCGCAAGGTCGCCAAGAGAATCGCCCTTGACGAGGCCGCCGCCGAGACCATTGACAGGGGCGAACTGACCGAGCTGCTCGGCCCGGCCAGGTTCATCCCCGAGGTCGCCGAAAGGGTCTCCGAGCCCGGAGTGGCCGCCGGCCTGGCGTGGACGCCCACGGGCGGGGACATCCTCTTCGTCGAGACCACAATGACCCCCGGCGAGGGCAAGCTGATACTGACCGGTATGCTCGGCGACGTGATGAAGGAGAGCGCACAGGCGGCCCTCACCTACGTCCGCGCCCACGCCGCCCAGGTCGGCGTGGACCCGGAGATGTTCGGCAAGCACGACTTCCACATACACGTCCCCGCGGGCGCCATCCCCAAGGACGGCCCCTCGGCCGGCGTGACGATGGCCGTGGCGCTCGCCTCCCTGTGCAGCGGCCGGCGCGTCCACCACGACGTCGCCATGACGGGCGAGATCACCCTGCGGGGCAAGGTCCTCCCCGTCGGCGGCGTCAAGGAGAAGCTGCTGGCGGCCGACCGCGCCGGCATCAAGACGGTCATCATCCCCGAGCGCAACGAGAAGGACCTGAGGGACTTGCCGGAGTACGCCAGAGACCGCCTCAAGTTCGTCCCCGTGGACAAGGTCGAGGACATATTCCCGGTCGCGCTCGAGCCGCCGCAGGCGCCGGCAGACGGCGCTTCTTGACACCCGGCCCCGCCTTGATTAGACTGATTCATGGTGCGCCCGTAGCTCAACTGGATAGAGCGGCGGCCTACGGAGCCGTAGGTTGGGGGTTCGAATCCTCTCGGGCGTGCCATTTATTGTTAACACAAGTCCGGCGCCATGATATGTTAACGTAGAGTCAGGTGGGGGCGGATACGCGACCACCGGCCATTTGACAGCACCATTTGACAGCATTTCATTACGACCGACGTGGACTATGGCCGGCGTTTGGTGGTACGAAGAGCGCAAGTGCTGGTGCGCAGACGTCCCCCCGGAAAGACGGATCCGGCAAGCGGAAGCGCCTTTATCTTGGCCCGAACGAACACCAGGCCAAACGCAAGTTTCACGAGTATATGGCCTCCTATCACCGGGCTCCCCCTCAGAGAACGGAGAAGGACCAACCGATCAGCCTCTATGCCTTGGCGGCCTCTTTCCTGAGATGGGCTCAGCCGAACCTGCGCGAATCAACCTGCAGCATCTACGACCACAAGACGGCCAGCCGGGGAGACCAACGGCCCCGGACCATCCTGTTGAACGACCGGGTCCTGGAGATCATCAACCGGCAGCCAAGGGTCAACGACGCCGTCTTTGCGGGAGACAACGAGCAACCACTCACGTACAACGCGTTGAAGTGTCGCAGGGACAGGTTGGAAGGCCAATACGGCGACATGCCCCACGTGACGTTCCACCAGTTCCGGCACACGTTCGCGACGAGGCTGGCGCGCGCCCATGTGCCCGAGCGCGTGGCGCAGGGGATCCTCGGGCACGCCTCGACCTTGATGACGCGCTACTACACGACCACCGCCGCCGAGGAGATACTCGATGCCGTCGGCCGGTTGGACGGCAGCGCGGGGAGCAAATCGTAGGCGGCACTCAGGCCGGTCGGTGGGCCGCTCCTGCCAGGTTCAACTGGCCTCCTCCTCTGGCGCGATGAAACGTCTGTACGCCTCCCCCCCACGCCCTCACTCACGCCACTCCAGCGAACGTGTCCCCCGACAGGCAGGAAATCGCGGGCATCCCCAGAAGCTCTGGCCCGCACGTCGCCCCCTCCGCGCCGTTCTCAGGACCATGGGTTTGCCGCAGACCGGACACGAGAGCGGTTCCGGGGCGCTTGCACTCGGGGTCGTCTGGAGCGAAGGCTGACGAGGATCAGGAAGGGCCACACACCGGTCAGCAAGGTCCTTCTTGGCGTCTGAGATCATCCGCGCCAGAGTGAGGGCATCAGCAAGCGCGCGGCGGCACAACTTGCGCTCTGTGAGAGAACCCGAGGATGGTCTGAGTGTGTGAGCAGCTTCCAGCCGCAAGCTCGAGCCGCCTGCTTGCAGCAGGCGGCGGCTGACAGAACGAGGGCGAGGAGTATGCATGCAGCGAGCGCAACGGCGACCAAGAACTGGGCGTGGTGGGCATTGTGCGAACGATGCGTGTGAGTCCGTCCAGCGCGAACACATCCCGCCACACGTTTCTACTACTCGCGCTCCGGCGCGAGGATCAGCCTGGCCCGGCGCACGGAGAACGTGTCGTCCCCGGAAAAGGCAAGGTGGAACGTCGCGCCGTCTTCACTGATCCAGGCGCTCGGGATGTGCTGCGCCTCACCCCAGCCGCCGTTGCCGATCGGGAGCGGCCCGCCCTCCCATTCCTCGGTGTAGTAGACGGTCGTCCACGGCCCCCACGGCTCGGGGGCGTCGTAGATGCCGAAGTGGTTCACGCCGCCCGCCTCCGCGCGGCTGCGCATGGTCATCAGGTAACGCCCGAGCGGGGCGTTGTGGACGACGTTGAGCCGGTTGCAGCCGCCTTTGAAGGTGAATGCGGTGCCGCGCTCCTCGATGTCGCGCGTCCACCGCGGCTGCCCCCGCGCGTCAATGCCCCGGAAGAACTCGTACGCGCCGCGCTCCCGCACGCGACGCACCGGCACCCGGGCCAGGACTACGCTGTCGGCCTCGCGGTAGGCGTCCGGCGTGTCGGGCGAGTAGACGCAGACGTAATCGTCACGCGCGCCGGCGTAATTGCGCCCGAAGTTGAGGAAGCACAGATAGCCGAGTTCGGCGAAGCGCCAGTCAGCCCAACTCCACGTGCGGCCGTGGTCCTCCGACCAGGCGAGCCGCGATTGCTGCCCATTCCCGTCGGCGTTGCGGACCCACATGTAGAGCACGCCGCCGGCCATGAGCATCCCGCTGGCCTTCTTGCCGGCCCGGCCGCCGCCGGTCCCCTCGGCGGATGAGGAGCGGAGGTTCGTGCCGGTGAAGTCCGCCGGGCCGCCGCTGATCACCGCCAGGCCGAGGCTCAGCTTCTCCTCGACCTTCGGCTCGAATCCCCACCCGTCGCCGTAGGCCGTGTAGATGTCCCCGTCGTCCGCCCAGGTGACGGGCCAGTTGTCGCTGCCCTCGGCCCTGCGAACGATCTGCTCGACCGGCGCCCACTCGATCCCCCGGATGACCGGGCTGGGAGGGTAGGGCGCGCCGGCGGCCGGCGGCAGCCTGTCGGAGACCGAGGCGACGATGGGGCCGAGGAACGGCGCCAGGACGCCGTAAGGCCCGGCGCCCTCCCGGCGCTCCCAGTCCGAGCCGGCCCGCGAGACGACGATGTCCAGGCTCGGGATGACCACGATGAAGCTGTCGTGCAGGCCCCAGGACCAGTAGGCGTCGCGCGGGACGTGCGGCAGCGTACCGTCGGAGTTGTTCCACCAGAGCAGCCCGTAATGGGCGGAGGCGTTACCGTACCTCTCGGGCACCAGAACCGGGAGGCCCTTGAGGAACTCCGGCGTCCTGGAGGCGGCGTCCACGAAGCCTGCGGGCAGGATCTGCTCGTCCTGCCAGCGGCCCCTATGCAGGAAGAGGTAGCCGATGCGAGCCATGGCATCCACGTTCGCGTGAACGCCCGAGCCGAACTCGCGCCGCGCGACTCCCCCAAGGGTCTTCGGCCGGTAAGCGTTGTCGCGCCAGTGCAAGTCTTCGTGGGCTATCCCCATGCGCTTAAAGGCGCGCTCGAAGACCAGTTCCTCCAGGTCGTGCCCGTAGGCAAGGGTCAGGCAGTCGGCGAGCCAGTTCGGCCCGCCGTCGCTGTACGACCACGCTGTCCCAGGCTCGAAGAGCAGCCTGCCGAAGCCGCCCGGCTTCTCGAAGCCGGCCGTATGCGTCGCCAGGTGGAGGAGGGTGACCTTCCCGAGCCAGCCTGTGGCGGCGTTGGAATCCGGCGGCGTGCCGATGGCGGGGAAGTGGGCCGTTGCGAGGTCGCCCAACGCGACCTTGCCGTCGGCGAGGACCAGGCCCAGGGGGACGGTGCCGATGGACTTCGTGGTGGACTTCAGGTCGTACTTCCTGCCGGCGTCGCCCCAGCTCATCACCAATCTGCCGTGCCGTGTAACGTATCCCGAGCCGCCGCCCGTCAGGGCGTAGTCCCGGGCCTTCGCGAGCTTTTCCGCACTCATGCCCACCTCGGCCGGGGCGCACTCCTGCCACTCGGACATCGGCCAGACGCCCGCGCCGCCGCCCTCCGCCGCCAGGGAGGGCAGCGCCGTCAGGACGACGACCAGCAGGACCGCAAGAAGCGCGTTCATGGGGCCTCTCCTTCCCGGAATCCGCACGCCGGCCAACACGACCGGCACAATCGTAGATTGGACCCGCCTGGATGTCAACACCTGCCGGCGCGTGACAAAGCCACACGGCGCGGTGTAGAATCTGCCCCGGAAGGCCCGCGCGGCCGGCCACACCAGTCGTGAGAGCAGCAGGAGTAACACGCAGATGTCTGACGAACGCACGCAGCCTTTCGGGTATTGCCTGAACACCAGCACCGTCAATGGACAGGGCCTCGCGCTGGTGGAAGAGATCAGGATCACTGCCGATGCAGGCTACGACGCCATCGAGCCGTGGGTCAGGGAGCTCGACCAATACGTGGCTGACGGCGGCTCCCTGGAGGACCTCGGGGCGCGCATCGCCGACGCCGGGCTCTCCGTCGAGAACCTCATCGGCTTCTTCGACTGGGCCGTCGAGGACGACGAGCGGCGGCGGACGGCCATGGAGGAGGCGCGCCGCTGCATGGACCTGGCCCGGCAGGTCGGCGCCAAGCGCCTCGCCGCGCCCCCCATGGGCGTGACGGACGTCGAGGGGCTCGACCTCACGCGGACGGCAGAACGCTACGCCGAGCTGCTGCAGATCGGCGCCGAATACGGCGTCACGCCGGTGCTCGAGTTCTGGGGCTTCTCGAAGAGCCTGGGCCGCCTCGCCGACGCCGTTTTCGTGGCCATGCAGACCGGCCGCGCGGACGCCTGCGTCCTGGCCGACGTGTTCCACATGTACAAGGGGGGCAGCCCGTTCGAGGGGCTCCGCCTGATCGGGCCGGCGACGCTCGGGCTCTTCCACGTCAACGACTACCCGGCCGACCCGCCCCACGCGACGATCACGGACGCCGACCGCGTGTACCCCGGCGACGGCATCGCGCCGCTCGAAGGGATATTCCGCGACCTGCACGCCGCCGGCTACCGGGGGATGCTCTCGCTCGAACTGTTCAACGAGGCATACTGGCGGGACAACGCGGCGGCTGTCGCCCGGACGGGCCTGGACGCGATGCGCGAGGCCGTGCGCCGCGCGCTGGCGGGCGCGTGACAGGTGGGGGCGCGTCAGAACTCGACGCGCTGGATGTAATCGTATCCGGGCGCAAAATCGCCGCCCGGAGGGACCACGCGGACCTCTTTCGAATCGGCGCCGCTGACCAATCTGTACGCGCCGGGGTGGCGCACGACGAACCACGCCGTGCCGTCGGGCGCCGCGAGCAGCCCGACCGGCGCGAAGACCGTCGGGTCCTCGGGCACAAGGAAGGCCGGCCGGTCCGCCGGCAGGCTGCTGGCAAGGAGCTCCGGCGCCGTTCTTCCGCGGAAGACCTCAACCTTCCGGCCCGTGTACTCCGCGTGCAGGTCCGCAAAGAGGCGCCCGTACGGCTCCGGCTGGCAGGCCGGCCGGTCCGGGTCGCACCAGTTGAGGCATCTGGAGTTGATGCGTCCGTCCGCCTCACGGTTGCCCGGGCCGCTAAGACTCGGCCAGGACGGCCTGAAGCGGACGCCCTCGAAGAACGGCAAGTGTTGCGGGATGAAGCCTGTCGAACCGCCGCGGTATGCCTTGTCGTAGAACGCCCTGAAGAATCCGCTCACCCCCTCGACGTCCTTGTATGCGCCCCAGATCTCGACCGTCAGCACAGGCATCGGGGCATTCCTCAGGAGCGCGGCGATACCCGAGCCGTCGTCGTAGTCCCCGGTCTGTGAGTTCGTCGTGCCCTGATTGTGGTCCCAGACATCGGAGCGGTTCACAATCGGGCGCGTGCCGTCCTGTCCGCGCACGGCCTGCTCGATGCGCGTGCGGAACTCGCGCATGTCGGTCAGTTCGCGCAGGTTCTTGGGCAGCCCGCACAGGGGGCGCCACGTCACTATGCACGGATGGGAGCGGCGCGCGCGCGTCCATTCCTCGGTCGCGGACACCGTCCAGTCTGCCCAACCCTCGTCAGCGTTCGGTTGGAAGGCCAGTTGGCTCTGGCAGTAGAACGATGCGTGCACGAGCATCCCCATCTCGTCGCACAGGTCCAGATAGGTGCGGCCAGGACAATCCCAGTGGAAGTTGAGCGTGTTGAGGCCGCCCGCCTGCATGGCCCGGATCTCCGCCGCCATCGGCCGCCGGTCGTTGACGTAACGACGCGGGTCGAGCCAGATGCCGTACGTGCCGACCATCCAGAGTTTCCTGCCGTTGAGCATCACGTCCCGGCCGTCCACCCAGACCTCGCGGAAGCCGAAGCGCGTGAACTGGCGGTCGACCACTTCGCCGTCACGGGCCAGTTCGGTCCGCAGGCGGTAAAGCTTCGCCTCACCGTAGGGCGGCGGCCCCCAGAGCACCGGGGCCGCCCAGGGGGACGCCAGGCGCAGTCGCCGGCCCGCCACCGGCTGCTCGGGGAGTTCCAGCACCGTCCGGTCGCCGTCCAGGACGGCGGCCCGGCATGTCAGGCCGTCCCCCGCGAGCGCGGAGAGCGTCAGCCGCGCCTCGATCCGCTTCTCGCGCACGGACGTCACAACGAAGGCATCCTCGACGGCCTCGGCCGGCCGCCAGGAGAACGTGATGTCGCCCACGATGCCGACCCAGTTGCGGCCCGAAGGCCCGCGGGCGCCGGGCCGGTACGACGCCCCGACCAGCGGCGCGATCCCCGTCGTCCCGGGCCGGACGTAGCGGCCGGACGCATCGTGCACGTAAACGGCAAGCTGGTTCTCCGCGTCGACGCGCAGTGCGCCGGTCATGTCCGCCTCGAAGGGGGTGAACTGCCCGTAGCACTCGCCGACCACGCGGCCGTTGACGAGCACGGCGGCGTAATGGCCCACTTTTTCCAGTTCCAGGAAGAACCGCCGTCCGGGCCGTCCCCAGGACTGTGGCACCTCCAGCGTGCGCCTGTACCACAGGGCGGAAGGATGCCCGTCGTCCGAGACGGGGAAGGCGGGCGTGCGTTGGGCCTGCCAGCCCGTCGCGGGCATTGTCATCTCGTCCCCGCCCGGCGCGACCTCCCAGATGCCGTTGAGGCAGAGCTCCATTCGCAACGAATCGCCCACGGCCACGTCGGGCGGAGTGGCCGCCCCGGCCGCCGTCCACGAAGACGCCGCCGCGAGCCCCATCGCCAGCACGAACCACACGTTACGTGTCCGTCGCATCCCACACCTCCCCGCGTCGCAGGCCATTCATGCAGCCGGCCGCGCCGGCGCGACCCCGCGGAGAATGTAGAGCAGTCGCGCCGCCATTTCAACAGCCCCCGGGTTCCGTTCCCGCACGGCGCCTTGACAGGCCGTCTCGCGGGCCATAGAACTGTCCCCAACTATTCTGGAGGACGGCCGATGGGGCACCCGCACATCCTTCTGATATCGCTCGACACCGTGCGACGTGATCATCTCGGCTGCTACGGCAACGCTCGGGAGGTCACGCCGCACCTGGACCGGCTGGCCGAGGGAGGCGTGCGGTTCGCCGACGCCGTGGCCAACTGCGGCTGGACGCTCCCGCAGCACATGACTCTTCTCACGGGGCTCTATCCGCTGACGCACGGGTGTGTGCTCTTGCGCGACAACCCGCCCGTCGGCGAGCGCTGGACGCTGCTCGGCGAGCACCTGAAAGCGGTCGGCTACCGCACGTTCGCCGGCGTCTCGAAGCGCAACAACTACGGCGGAGGCGCGTGTTTCGGGTTCGACCGGGGCTTCGACGAACACAATCCCGGCGCGGAATACAACCGGCACATGGATTGGACGGAGCGGTTCGTCGTCGAGCGGTTCCGCGAGCATCACGCGTCCGGCCCGTGCTTCATCTACGTGCACGTGAACGACCCCCACGAGCCCTGGACGCCACCCGATCCCTGGATGCGCATGTGGGGGCCGTCCTATCACAACCAGTACGAAGGCGAACTGTCCTACGTGGACCATTACCTGGGCCGCATCTTCGCGGCGATGCGGGAGATGGGCATACTGGACGAGACGTTGACCGTCGTGTCCAGCGACCACGGCACGGAGTTCGCCGAACACGGCTTCTACGAGAAGAAGGTCAACCTCTACAGAGAGATACTCGACGTGCCGCTCCTGTTCCATTGCCCGGCCCGCCTGCCCGGGAGGCGCGTCGTTGACGGGCTCGCGGAATCCGTGGACGCGGCGCCGACAATCTGCGACGTGGCGGGCGTGCCGCCGCTGCCGGGCGCCCAGGGCGTCAGCCTGCTCCCGCGAATGCTCGGGCAGGGCGGGGGGCCGCCCGAATACGTCTGTAGCCACACGATCCACGAGCATCAGGAAGAGGGTGGGCCGCCGCAGTTCGACCATTACGCCATCCAGACGCCGACCCACAAGTTCATCCGGCTCCAGCTATACGCCGAACCCGACGACCTGTGCGGCGACTGGAAACAACGCTGCCAGACCATCATGCTGCGCGCCGGACGCGACCCGTCGGAACTGACGCCCGGCACCGTGATCCGGGAACTCTACCATCTGCCTTCCGACCCGGGCGAGCACCGCAGCATGCTGCGTCCCCAGGCATGGGAGGCTGAGAGTGCCCGTGCGATGGCGGCCGACCTGGAAGACAAGCTGGACCGCTGGATTGCCCGGACGCGGGAAGCGGCCTCGTAGGGCGGAGAGCCCTGGCGGAACGGCAGCGAGTGGAAAGTAGAGAGGAGACCGCAGGAGAGCGCGCCTGGAGCTTGCGACCATGCTTGCGATCCGGCGCCGTCCTTTGCCGTTCTCTACTGTCTCCTTTCTCCTGCCCTGTTCGCCGTACGGCGAACTGGCTCGCCCTTCGACAGGCTCAGGGCATCCGATGCGGCGCGCGTTCT